>VYLE01000722.1_pt1 | contig 13058 bp, 7 predicted proteins | sample 5114391 | NCBI WGS metagenome assembly VYLE01 (sample SAMN12291771, study PRJNA351875) | freshwater metagenome | isolation source: freshwater lake | place: USA: Michigan, Kent Lake | collected 2013-08-15
AATAGAAATTTCATGCGGCAAAAACAGTTCACATCGCAGCGGTCTAGGCATTTGAAAATCTCCTCCCACAAATCCTACCAAACTTCTAAGACAATACCAGTGGGTGGCACGTTTTATTAAAGGAAGAAGAAAATGGCCGGGGGTGATCGGCCATTGGGTTCTAGTTGCTAGCTTGAGACGCGAGTAACTCTTCGATCTTCTTTGTTAAGGCCTCGCCACGAGTGTGCAATGCCGCTACTTTTCCATCGCGGCCAATCACTGCAATAAAGGGAATACCTGTTATTCCTAAACTCTGAACAAGTTGCGTCTCGAATCCCATTTTTGAGGGCTCGTTTGAAACAACCATTTTCCATGGCAATTGTTCTTTCTCCATAAATTCCTTTAGGTCTGCTGGGTTCTCGTCAATGTTCACACCAATTACCTCTACCCCTGCAGGCTGATTCTTGGAGTATACCTCCTTGATGTTCGGCAACTCTTTAATACATGGACCGCACCACGTAGCCCAAATATCAAGTATTACAATCTTTCCTTTATACTCATCAAACTGAAAAGGCTTCCCTTCAAGATCGCTCAAGCCCTCCCATGGAATTTCTGAACCTAGCACGCTCGCACGCTTCCAGAATTTGGCACAGCTTTCGGCAATTTCTTTCTTGGCTAACTCGGACTTGAGTCCAACAGCTAGCTCTTCCGCTTTCTTCACTAACTTGGATGCGAACTCGGATTTTCCTGAGTATTCGAATTGAGTTGTAATATCCGCAAGAAATGCTGCGGTCCAAGGAGAATCTAGTTCTGTAATCAACGCATCGATTGCTTCCTCCATGGGCTTGGTGTCATCAATATCTTTTCCTTGGAAGAGTTCTTGGAGCTTTTTCATGCCTTCAGATCGCTGTGCTGCTAAATTCCAGGCCGTGAGCGCAAGTCTTGGTTCAGGATTGTCTTGAAATGCAATCGCTAGTTTCTGTGCGAGAGGGAACTCTTTTGCGTTTGTCTTTTTCTCGATGAGTTGAATGGCTGCGGAGACTGCCTCCAGGGTAGGCTGCCCAATCGCTTTTAACTTAATCGCCTTTTCAACCTGTAAAACTAAGTCCTCCCTGGACATTGCATCTTTGTCGAAATCGCTAAGTGAAAGCGCTAGAATGATGCCAGTCGCTTGTTCTGCAACTTCGGGTATGTCGCTGTTAGATTCTTCCAAAGCAGCAACGCGGAGATCATCCGCCGATGCGACATCACCCATCCCCATCATTTGAGCCAGAGCTTGAAGCTTGGATAACGCAGCAGTCGCCCTGTGTTCCTCCGTGGTCGCCTTCTCCGATAGCAATTTCGATGCTGTTACCATGTCGCGACCGAGTGACATAGCTCGCTTTATTGCTGCCTCGCGAGTTATGTTTTGCTTCTGCGCTTCCTGCATCACTGACTGAACAGCTTTTGCATTCTCACGTATATAATCAATCAACTTGATGGGATCGTCCGTCTTCGGCAACTCAAGAGTCATGAAGTCTTTTTTTGCGGCCTCCGCATCCGTCTTACCCAACTCGATTTCCGGGGGGACTGGAGCAATCGGAACGCTAGGCTTGGCACCGACGTTTTTGGTTCCGTCCGTTACTGGAACTTGAGCAGTTGTCTCAGCAGATTTGTTCTGTGGGGATTCACTCGCTGGCAAATCAGTCGAAGAGTTCTTCTTAGTGGTGTCTGCAGGCTTGTATCCGCTCGTTTCTGCTGTTATCTCCTTTTGTTCCGAAGTGTCGCAACCTGCGAATCCCAACAAAGGTACCGCCAGAATGAGCAATTTTGAAATAGTAAGATGATTACGAAAGTTAAATTTTCTTTTCACGAGACATTACCTTTTGTGTCGGAGTTACGCATCACAGACGTTGTTGTTATTTTAAAAAAATCGCGCGCCCTGTTTTTCGAAGAAAATAGCCATTTGGCAGTTGGCTTCGCAAGACTCCTGCTCTAGAAAGCTTTACCGATACCGGTGCCGGTGACAAGGCCTGTGCAGGGTTGATTCCCTGCCAAATCCAGCTTTGATTGGCACATTTGTTGCGGGGGACCATACGCTAGAATATGTTTTGGCTGTCAAATTCGAAACACACGCTTAATTCCTAGAAAGGGAAATCAATGCTCACTTACCTTCTGTTCTTGGTTCCTCCGATGTTGCTAGCATTGCTCGCACAATGGATGGTTCATTCGGCATATCGTCAAATGAATCAGGTTCCTGCCCGCATGTCAGGAGCGGAAGCGGCTCGTCGCATTTTGGATTCGAACGGCCTTTACAATGTCCCCATTGAACAAACTCCTGGCCATTTATCAGATCATTACGATCCGTCGACCAAAGTTGTGCGATTAAGTCCGGAGGTCTTCCAAGGCTATACAATGTCGGCGGTGGGAATCGCCTCTCACGAAGTGGGGCATGCCTTACAAGATGCAAAGCAATATGCACCTCTCGTGATTCGCAATCTGGCTGTACCTGCCGCCAGCTTTGGCAGCGGCATGTCTTCCATATTGTTGCTAGCGTCGTTTGGACTGCTCTTTGCGGGACTGTCACAGCTTGGGATCTTAGCAATGTTGGCTGCCATAGTATGCTTCGGAGCTATAGTCTTTTTCCAACTGATAAATTTGCCTGTTGAATTCAACGCAAGTTCTCGAGCGAAGAATGAGTTGGTTGGATTGGGAATTGTCTCGCCGAACGAGCTACCATACGTTAGCAAGGTGTTGAGTGCTGCTGCGATGACCTATGTTGCAGCAACTTTGCAATCGGTCGCAACTCTTGCTTACTATGTCCTTCAGTTCGTCTTGCTTACGTCCTCAGGCAGCGACCGAGAGTAATTTTCTCGTTATTTCTTCCCAGCCTATTCGGGCTGGGAAGTTGCGATGTAGTGGCTCTCATCAAAGCCAATAACGAGCATTGACCAACAATGCCGGTTTGAGCTTTTACGAAGTGTACGAATCTTCACCGGGAAAGTCGCTACCGGTGAGTCTCGAATAATCTTCAAGCTGTTTCGTAACCGAGGTTCGGAGCAAGCCATCGCTCGACCTCTCTCAGAGACATTCCTTTTCGTCTCGCGTAATCCTGAACTTGATCTTGTGTTAGGCGATCGACTGCAAAGTATCTTGATTCAGGATGTCCAAAATAGAATCCACTAACACTAGCTGCTGGCCACATGGCAAAAGAGTCGGTTAGATTTACGCCAACACTGTCAGGTGCTTGGAGTAATTCAAAAAGGATTCGCTTTTCTGTATGATCTGGGCACGCTGGATATCCGGGAGCGGGGCGAATTCCACGGTACTCTTCTTCAATGAGTTGTTCATTGGTCAGATTCTCCTCCATTCCAAATCCCCACTCAACACGAGCTTGTTGGTGCAGCAGTTCAGCAAAGGCTTCAGCAAGCCTATCGGCAATTGCCTTAACCATGATTGAATTGTAATCATCGTGTTGGTTTTCATAGGTCTTCGCTAGTTCATCCGCGCCATGACCAGCTGTAACAACAAACGCGCCCAGATAGTCAGATCTTCCGCTTTCGATCGGAGCAATGTAGTCTGCCAGCGAGCGGAAATCCTTTTGACCTTTGCGTTCCCACTGTTGCCTAAGAAAGTGGAATCTAGTCAGTTCATGGGCTCGCGATTCATCGGTGTAGAGAACGACGTCGTCACCGTCCGATGCAGCCGGCCAAAAACCATAAACGGCGTGAGCCCTTAGGCTCTTCTGGGCAATCATGTCAAAAAGCAGTTTGTTGGCATCGTCAAATAGCTTTTTCGCTTCCGCTCCGACGAATTCGTCTTGGAAAATCTTTGGGTACTTACCCTTCAGTTCCCATGCCATAAAGAAGGGCGACCAATCGATATATTTGGCGATGGCTTCAATCGAATAATCTTTTAGAACTTTGAGACCGGTGAAGCTGGGTTTGTCAATCCGAACGTTTGACCAGTCGGATTCAAACTTCTTGGATTTCGCTTCTACATAGGGAACGAGCTTGACGTTGCGAGCTTCATAACTCGCTCGCAGCTCTTCCTGCAGCTTCAGATTTTCCGCAACATACTTACCGCGACTTTCTTGACTGCAAAGCGATTCTACAACACCGACACTCCGCGAAGCATCTAATACGTGAACAACGGGATTATCATAGTAGGGAGCTATCTTAACAGCAGTGTGTTTTGCAGATGTGGTCGCCCCGCCGATAAGAAGGGGTGTTTTCATGCCTGTTCGTTTCATTTCTTTTGCAACGTGAGTCATTTCATCAAGACTCGGGGTTATCAACCCCGATAGCCCAATGACATCGACCCCATGCTTAACGGCCTCTTCTAGAATCTTTTCACATGAACACATAACCCCCAAGTCGATGACTTGATAGTTATTGCAGCCGAGAACAACACCGACAATATTTTTACCTATGTCGTGGACGTCTCCCTTAACAGTTGCCATCAGAACTTTTCCGCGAAAAGCCTGCTCCACAAGTCCTGCGTCAGTCTTTTCCTTTTCCATGAAAGGCTGAAGGTAGCCAACCGACTTTTTCATCACACGAGCGCTCTTAACAACTTGAGGTAAGAACATTTTGCCCGCACCAAAGAGATCGCCAACAACGCTCATGGCTGACATAAGCGGGCCCTCGATGATTTGTAGGCATCGGCTATATTTCAAGCGTGCTTCCTCTGTATCGGTCTCAATAAACTTGTCGATTCCTTGGATTAACGCATACTTTAGCCGCTCTTCGACCGATTTCTCTCTCCACTCCAAGTTCTCCGTCGTCGCTTTCTTCTGTCCATCTCCTTTGACAGTCTCGGCGTAAGCAAGCAATCGCTCCGTCGAGTCAGCGCGACGATTCAGTAGCACATCTTCAACCCGTTCTAATAGTTCTTTGGGGATCTCTTCGTAAACCGCGAGTTGTCCCGCGTTAACGATCCCCATATCCATCCCTGCTTGAATGGCATGATACAAAAACGCAGAATGCATTGCTTCTCGAACAACGTCGTTTCCGCGGAAGGAGAAAGAGATGTTGCTAACACCACCAGAAATCCGCGCACCGGGGCATTCTTTCTTAATGATGCGGCATGCTTCAATAAAATTCACCGCATAGTTGTTATGCTCATCGATGCCAGTGGCGACCGTAAGGATGTTAGGGTCAAAGATAATATCCTGAGGCGGAAACTCGACTTCTTTGGTAAGCAGGTCATAAGCTCGCTTGCAAATTCTTGCCTTTTCCGACGTTTCTGTCGCTTGGCCATTTTCATCGAAAGCCATTATGACCGCTGCCGCACCATACTGCCTTATCAACCTCGCACGACGAAGGAATTCCTCCTCTCCATCCTTCAAGCTGATGCTGTTTACAATGGCTTTGCCCTGGACATTTTGCAAACCAGCTTCTAGCACTTCCCATTTCGAGGAGTCTATCATAACCGGTACACTTGCTGCGACTGAATCGCCCGCAATCAGACGCAGATATCGGGTCATGGCTTCCGCTCCATCTAGCAGGGCATCGTCCATGTTGATATCGATAATAACTGCCCCGTTTTCCACTTGTTGACGAGCGACTTCGACTGCCTCGTCAAATTGGCCATTGCGAATCAGCTTTGCGAAAGCTCGAGACCCTGTCACATTGGTCCGCTCCCCGATCATCGTGAAAGGGGTTTCTGGTCTTAAGTTGGCAGGTAATTGACCACTTAGACGTGTCCAGACAACCGGTGACGATTCTTTGCGAGGTGCCAGACCTTTTATTCGCTGCGAGATGGCGTAAATGTATTCTGGGGTCGTTCCACAACAACCTCCAACAATGTTAACCCAACCTTCCTTCGCAAAATCCTCAACGTAGTCGGCCATCTTGGACGGTGGCAAGTCAAACTGCCCCATTTCATTGGGAAGCCCAGCATTCGGGTGACAAGAAATAGGAACGGAACTAACCTTGGCCAATTCCTCGAGATGAGGACGCATAATGTCGGGGCCAAGGGCACAATTCATGCCTATGGAAAGAAGTGGAAAGTGGCTGATCGCAGCCCAAAACGCTTCGACGCTTTGGCCACTTACGAACGTTCGACCTCCTTTGTCGAATGTCCCGCTAACCATTACCGGAACTTCCCGACCGGTTTCGTAGAAGTATTGATGAATCGCGAATAAGCATGCTTTTAAGTTGAGCGTGTCTATCGCGGTTTCTGGGAGCAGGATATCGACTCCACCCTCTACCAAAGCGGCAACTTGTGATTTGTAGCTGGTTACCATTTCATGGTACGTTGTCGGTCTCCAAGCAGGATCTTCCACTTTCGTGCTGATCGCCATCTGCATCGTTGTCGGACCAATACTTCCGGCCACATACAAGCTCCGGCCGGTTTGCGCCGAGACCTTGTCCGCTGCTTTTCGAGCACAATCGACTGCTGCAAAATTGATCTCCCGAACTAGCTCCAAAGGGAGATCGAATTCGATCATCCCTATCGGGCTTGCGCCGAACGAATTCGTTTCGACAATGTCTGCCCCGGCCTCGAAGTACTGTCTGTGGATGTCAGTTATCGCATCGGGATGAGTGATACACAAAATATCCGGAAAGTTCTTGAGATCTTTGTGGTGACCAGCGAATCGTTTTCCTCGAACGGCAGCCTCATCCAACTTTAATCGTTGTATCATCGTGCCCATGGCACCATCGAGAATATGAATGCGTTCTCGAATTAGACCCGGTAACGTATCGTTGAGATTCTGAGTTCTTAACATGGAAGCGATATACTTTTTCGTTCTTTTTCTGGCGCTTAACCTAGTTTCCCCGAAAAACCTCGACTTGCGATAACCGTCACAGATTGTGCCGACTCGTTGGGCAGTTAAATCCGAGACGACAGCATCAAGATGCCAATCGCTAAGGCCCAAACCACCAAAGGTGTCACTTTAACAGGGAATTTCGTCAATTATCGTTGAGAATGCACTTCTTTAGCGATCGTCCATGGATGTGTACCCTACAGACAGCCAATTAAGGCCAAACGCTCGCCACGACGATGCTCATTCTAATCATAAAGTCCTATCTGAACAGTGATTAGGTCTATTCCAAGCCGTGCTTAGTTCCCGCAACTACCGATCGGTTCCGATCGTAGCAATCAAACCTACCTTGCGGATCTTTGCCTGACCATTTCGAATAGGATCACCGCCGTGCTGACCGACGCGTTGAGCGAATCGATCCTACCGAACATCGGAATGCGGACCGCTTGGAAGCGTTCATCTGTCCATCTTCCACCTAATCCCGATGCTTCGTTTCCGACCACCAGCGCGGCAGAATCTGCATAGTCTACGCGCGTATACTCGGTGGCTCCCTCAACTCTGGCGGTGTAAACGGAGGCGTTTTGCGAGCGGAGCCAATCAGTTACTTTCTCCATCGTGCTTGATGCAAGAGGTAAGGTGAAAACTGCACCTAGGCTGGATCGGATTACGTTAGGATTGAACATATCGCAAATGGAGTCGCTGAGAAGGATCGCTGTTACTCCAGCAGCATCGGCGGTTCTCAAGATAGCTCCAAGGTTTCCCGGTTTCTCGATTCGATCTATGACCAAGTACAAGGCTTTTTTTCGCTCACCGATTTTGTCGACACCTTCGATACGATTGGAAAGAGTATCGATCGAAGCGTCGAACGGTTCTGCAACGGCAACACATTCGTGCGATTGCTCCCCGTAGGTCAACTTATCCATAAGCTGTCCACTCAAGACATACGCGTCTTTAACATATGCCGATAAACGGTTATGCAAAACCGGGGAATCGCAGCAATCCTCGTGCAAGAATATTTCGCGAAGTGTGATACCGGATTGAATAGCGAGTTCGATAGACTTGAGGCCGTCAATAAGAAACAGGCCCTGTTTCCTTCTATGCTTGGAATCTCGCAACTTAATAGCGTTTACCAACCTCGGGTTTTTTAAGCTGGTAATCCTCAGCGGAGAGGCCATGCGTCAATCCACTCGGTTTTTACCGGTTTCGCATTAAAGTCTTTCAAGAGTCGCTCGTGCATATCAGAAAGGTGTGCCGCTCCATAAAAGACCGATACATTGGACTTGCCCGCCTTTAATTCGCGATCCAAGACCTCAAACGCCTTACGATTTCGCTCTGTCAAAAGGGTGCTCTTACCGCTTTTGTCAGCGAGTCCAGCCATTTGTCCCTCCATATCTTCGAACTGCATGGCCATAACTCGACGCAGCTTAATCGGATCATTGGCGATCATAGCAGCCATCATTGCCGCCTGTTGCTGCTGACCTTTTTTCCCTGCTTGTTGAACCGTACCCGCCCCCATCATTCTGGCAAACATTGCTAGGAACCCATCATTTCTTTTTTTCATGTCCTCACCAAATTCGGCTGGACTCATATCGGCGTGAACAAAATTCTTGGGGGTATAATCCACTTCATCGAGTTGAAACGCCAAACCTAATGCTGTCTTCATCCCAACTTGTAATCCACTGAGCGGATTCATCCCTGAATCATCCCGCATCGAAGGATTGTTGACTTCCGGGTCAGCGACCAACTCATACAGCACGGCGTCATAATTGCTAAATCGGTTGTTGAGTTCGCTGTAATATTGCTTTGTACCGACATGCACTGCGCCAATTAGATCGATTGTAGCACCTTTGTGCGGCCCCTCCTGAACCTCGTACCGAGCAATAGCAACCTGCAATGCACGAGGCTCATCTCCCTCCCTATCGATGCGGAGGAACTTTGCCTCGTCTCCTTTTTTTGTCTTCGCGGGTTTCGATTTTTTTGTATCGGACGGCGCCTTCTCCTGGGCTAGTGAGGGGAGAGAAAACGCGGCACATGCGATGGCGATCAATGCCGAAGCCCAAAACGGTCGGTTTACTTTCATGAGCAAACGAAACTCCTGGAGATTTTTGTAGATATAAACGTATTTTTATTGTAACCGCATGCCTAGGCCTTCCTAGTGCATCACGGCAGCTAATTTCGCTTTTGAATTCGAAGAAGTCCAACGGATATTGGGAACAATTAGTAATCCCGGCAGAAGTTTCGCTGTTGATGCGTCGTGATTACGGTAACGATTATTCGTTGGATGTGGTCGACAGTCTCTTTGACGCCACCCTAGCTGGGAAATCGAAGTGAAGAGCACTTGCCTGATTTCGGTATTCGCGGCAACCGACAATCGCTCCTTGACAATCGTGGTGACGAGACCTACCGTTGACCCCTGTCCAACAGTCCGCCAAAGCGTTCGCCGGCTTTTGAGGTACGCGACTGAAGGCCCCATTTTTAGCAACGCGTTTAGTTTTCGAAGTAAGTATGCCTGGACTATTTGACCCCTTCTGTCTTAAGGACGTTACCCTGCGAAACCGTATCGCAGTTTCTCCGATGTGCCAGTATATGTCCGTAGACGGTGTCGCCAACGATTGGCACCAAGTGCATTACGCGTCGCTCGCTCGCGGAGGGGCAGGGCTAGTTATCTTGGAAGCAACTGCTGTCTCCCCGGAAGGCCGCATTTCCTGGGGAGATGCCGGCTTGTGGAATGATAAACAGGCGGATGCGCTGAAGCCAATTGTGCAATCGATAAAACACTGGGGGGCAGTCCCGGGGATTCAGATTGCACATGCTGGTCGAAAGGCCTCTGCGAATCGCCCGTGGGAAGGTGACGATCACATACCAGAAGGAGAACCGAATTCTTGGAAGATGATCGCACCATCTCCGGTGCCATTCGGTGCAAACTTGTCCAGAGTTCCGCTTGAAATGAGCTTAGAGGACATCGCCCGCGTTCAGGCCGATACGGTACGCGCGGCGACACGAGCTAGAGACACTGGATTTGAGTGGTTACAGTTGCATTTCGCGCACGGCTATCTTGCTCAAAACTTTTGGTCTCCCTTATCAAACCATCGGACGGATCAATACGGAGGTTCCGCCGAGAATAGAGGGCGATACCTTCTCGAAACATTGACGGCTGTTCGAAAAGTTTGGCCGGAAAACAAGCCCCTTACCGCACGCTTTAGTGTTGTAGAATTCCACGGCGACGATGAACGCATGTTGATCGAATCGATCGAATTGCTAAAGAAGATGAAGGCGGAGGGACTCGATTCTGTTGACGTTTCCATCGGATTTAATACGCCCGAGGCAAAGATTCCTTGGGGACCCAATTTGTTGGGTGACATCGCTGCCCGAGTTCTTCGCGAATCGGGATTGCCTGGCACAACAAGTTGGTGCATCGATGGGCCCGAAGGTGCGGATCGTCTCATACGCGAGGGCAAGATTGATTTCGCATCGATTGGTCGGCCATTTTTGGTCAATCCTCATTGGGCCTATCACGCTGCCAAAGTCCTAAAGGTAGAAGACGCCGCTTGGAAAACCCTCCCATCGCCGTATGCACATTGGCTAGCAAGATATCAATAAGAAACTTGAGTCACTAGAGTTATTAGAAGCTATGTGCTCTTTGGCTAAGCGTCAAAGATGTATAGCAAGTTAAAGTTGGCTCGCAGCACGGCGACGATCTTGCAGATATCATTTTAGAGGCCTCGGAGTTACTTAGTTACTGACGAATTTAAAAAGTCCCTTGCTTTTTGTTCTCAATGCTCCCATCCCGTGAGATTCGTTTTGAACAGATTTTTCTTTCTGTGCAATAAAAAAACCTCGCGAGGATCCTAAAACGCCGCTAATCAGAAGTGTAAACATCCAATCAGAGTTACTACCTGATGGGGATGCACTCAGTTCCTCGACTGCTGCAATCTCAGGTCTTTGGTCCCAGTCAACAGCTGGCTCGCTTCGATCATCATAAGTTGAGAACCATTGAAGCAGGCCCAACCCCGCGCCATTCCGAGATTCACCCAAGTTACTCGCTTTACCATCGTAAGATTTTGCTAATGACCGAGTTTCTAACCGCAAATAGACCATCCCAGCAGGTAGATCACGCCAATCTTGTTCAGGGGCGAAGAATGTGTTTGCCGTCTCGGCATGCTTGACATTAGCTTTAGGATAGGCTCGATGTCTAGCGCGGCCAGCTGATTCTCGAGCACTACTGGTTTCCCTTAGGTTTACATCAGACGTGTCTCGTTCAAAGAAATCGAAATCTCCAGCAATAGCCGTATCAACACTTGAGACTTTCGCATCAGTGGTGTCTGTTATGGATGATGGATTAAGCTGAAGAGGAACGCTGGCTCGCGTTTTGATTGGATCGTTAAAATAAGAATCATTGGTGGCGATTTCCGTACCAATTTTTTGGAGGGTCCACTGAGGCGGCGGCTGATTCGTGTCGGCACGACTGTTACTTGTGAGCGTTGAATCGAACCGCGCATCCAGTCGTTGGACTGCAGCGAAACCTAGATTGGAGACCAAATCAGCGGATTCCATTCGATTTGTAAGCTCAATCGGTTGTTGAAGGCTATTTGCCATGGCATGGGATAAACCTGATTCTAACGCTGGAGAGGGGAACTTCGTCTGGTTCGATAGACTAACGTTAGGTTCAAGATTGCGATGAAATGGTGCCGATTCTCCTTCCCCGACTAGGCCCGAAGAATCGAGTCTTGGTTTGTTAGCTTCGATTGGGTTTGTTTGAGGATTTGGGTAATGCTTTGTCCGATCCATTGTTAATTCGAAATCGAAAAACAAGACTTCCACAGATCCCGTTCGATGAACCATCTTCGTAGGAATCACTGCTTGATGCGACTGGATTTCAATGGGACTTTCCAATACGGCACTTGTTTCCATCTCTGAAAAGAGAAATGGCGTACTAGCAAACACTTCGCGATTCTCTAATACCTCGAAGACAGCTGTGTAACGCGCCTTGTTTGCTCGAGATGTATTACGCGTAGTTGTTTCAAGAAACAAGTTTTTCATGGCGACGAATCCGCTCTTAATCAAGTTAGAGCAATGCAATCGATCCTGAACATATCTACCTAAGTACATCATTTTGCTCCGTATTGGGGTAGACTTTGCAAAGCAGAACTAGACGCATGTGCCGAGTTCCAAAAATTCTTATTCTCGCTGTATTTCAAAAGCATTCGCTTTTCTTCCGTCGTGTTAGGAGACTGATTTGTCACTTGGGTTTGGTAGTATATCGCTTTGTCAAAGGCCTCCATCGCTCTACTTATCTCGGAAACATTGGCTTTGGCGGTTCCAAAGTTATTCCAAATACCAGCGGCCTGTTTCAACGCGTCTAAATCACTTGAATCGGTATCTGCGATCGTCGTAATAAGCGAAGTAGATTTCTCAAACGAATCAGATGCCTCGAAGTAGTTCCCTCTTTTGCTAAGAGCTAGGCCTAAGTTATTCAACGCGATCGCTAGTTCTTTTCGAGGACCAATCAGACCTGGATACTGTTCTAACGATGCTTGCAGAATGCTGACGCATTCTCTGTAGGATTCGATCGAAAGCTGGATTTTCCCCTGTCGCCACTGCAATGATGCGAGATTATTCAATGACACTGCTAAATTTCGACTGTGTTTTGAGCCGAGTTGATTCTTTTGCAAGCTGATTGATCTTGAAATTGCTTGACTAGCCAAATCGTATTCGTCTTGGTTCGCAAGAATGACGGCCAAATTAGAGAGAGCGTCTGCCGTAGCTTGCAAGATCCTATTGTCATTTTTGATGGCTACGTTGTCGCCTTGCAAATCCTCTGCGGAATATTCTTCAGAAAGTAACTCAAGAGTTTTTTTCGACAATGCGATTGCGCGGATTTGATCGCCACGACGAAAGCTATAGGTCGCTCGGGCATTGGTAACCAACGCAGCTACCATTTGTCTTTCAGAAGATAAAGTAAACTGGGAGAGTAGTTTTTCTGCTTTTTCTAAAAGAAGATTCGCCCCCCCCCATTCTCCTTGTTCTATTAAATCCCAGGCTAATTCCACGCTGGCTTGAATAGAAAGTGAGAGGATTTCCACATCGCGTGTTACATCCCAGGTAGATTCAAGCCGCATGATGGCATCGTCCATTGACGAACGAAATTCTTGTCGATTACCAGACACGTGAATTAGTCTAGCAATCTTCCAATGAGTGATCGCAGCATCTTTATCCAGTGAAGGATCGTTACTCGATCGTTGCAAGAAATTGTTGTAGTATTGAAGAGTCTCTCGAAATACATCCTTTTGCAACTCTTCAGTTCCGGGAATGGTCGCAAGCTTTGATGCGA
>VYLE01000723.1_pt1 | contig 13055 bp, 17 predicted proteins | sample 5114391 | NCBI WGS metagenome assembly VYLE01 (sample SAMN12291771, study PRJNA351875) | freshwater metagenome | isolation source: freshwater lake | place: USA: Michigan, Kent Lake | collected 2013-08-15
CAGTACCCGTATGATGCTTGAGCATGGCGTGGCGCTCACGGCATTGCAGACCCGGGCCGACCTACTCAGCCAGACCGGCCACACGGTGTCCTGGCTGGCAGAGCAGGGCACCGATCATCCGCAATTGCTCGGCATACTGGCCTTTGAGGATCCACCGCGTCTGGGTGCAGCTGCGGCCGTGCAACGGCTGCACGCGCTGGGTCTACGCACCGTCATGATTTCTGGAGACAACCCCGGCGCGGCCGCCTCGGTGGCCAAGGTGCTGGGCATCCAAGAGGTGCGCGCCAATGTATTGCCTGAGCAGAAAGCTGCGTTGGTCGCTGAATTGGCTCAGTCGGCACCGGTGGCCATGGTTGGCGATGGTGTCAACGATGCGCCAGCGCTGGCTGCCGCCAACCTGGGGGTGGCCATGGGAACCGGTACCGATGTGGCGATGCATGCCGCTGGGGTTACCCTAATGCGCGCTGAGCCGGGTCTGATCGCCGATGCCATCGACATTTCCCGCCGCACGACCCGCAAGATCCATCAGAACCTGTTCTGGGCTTTCGGTTACAACGTGGTCGGCATCCCTCTGGCGGCCCTGGGCTTGCTTGATCCGGTCATCGCCGGCGCAGCGATGGCCTTGTCCAGTGTGAGCGTGATTGCCAACACGCTGCTGTTGCGCCGTTGGCAGCCAACCAAGACCGACATGGGAGAGGCATGATGGCAACCAGACGCAGCTCCAAGGCATTGCGGCCCGAACTGGCCGACGCGCGCGAAGCCGGATTGCACAACATCGGCGAGGCCGCCGCGCTCAGCGAGGTCAGCGCCAAGATGATTCGCCACTATGAAGAGATCGATCTGATCCCTCCGGCCGGTCGCACCTTTGCGGGCTATCGCCTTTACACCGATGCCGATGTGCACAGGCTTCGGTTCATTCGTCGTGCCCGCAACCTGGGCTTTTCCATCAAGCAGATCCAATCGCTCTTAGGCTTGTGGAGCGATGACCGGCGAGCCAGTGCTCAGGTCAAGAAACTGGCCCAGGGCCACATCGACGATCTGCAGATCAAGATTACCGAAATGCAGGCCATGCAGCGAACGCTGCGCGACCTAGCCAGTCGATGCCATGGCGACAACCGCCCGGAATGTCCGATTCTGGATGATTTGGCGAGTCCGACGAACGGGCATTGACGTTGCCACAGTGGGAAGCCTGACGCTAGCTATCCCTGCTGGTTGGAGTAGTAACGCATGCATCGACTACATATCCCGGCCATGGCCTGCAGCGCCTGCCACACGCCCATTCGACGCGCGTTGATGACCCTAGATCCGTTGATGCGGATCCAACTGATCCCGGATCAGCGCAGTGTCAGCATCACCACGCGTCGCCCGCTTGAGCAGGTTAAGCACGTGCTGAGCTGGGCGGGTTATCCGGCTCACGTTCGCCCGTAGTCGGACCCGACCATGCGGTGGCTTGCAATTTGCAATCGCAATGATAGGCCCACTCCCTTCCAGCCCCATACCGTGAGATGCGCTTATGCACGCCTATCGTGTTGTTCGTGGAGAAGGTCCACAGAGCCTGCACTTGGTCGACTTGCCCGGTCCTACCATGGGCGAGAAACAGGTTCTGCTGGCCGTAAAGGCAGCCTCGCTCAACTACCGCGATCTGCTGGTCGCACGCGGCCTGATGGGGGAGGGTGACTACCGTATTCCACTCTCTGATGCAGTGGGACAGGTGATTGCCATCGGGCCGGCAGTTACGGACTTTGTTGTTGGTGATGCAGCAATCCCAATCTTTTTCCCGCAATGGAGTGAGGGTTACCCCAGCGAAGATGCCTTGGCCTTGTCACTCGGCGGAAACGTGGAGGGGGTGTTGGCCACACATGTGGTGGTTGACGAGCGCGCCTTGGTGCGAGCGCCACGAACATTGTCCTGGGAGCAGGCTTCCACGATTGCCTGTGCAGGGGTTACCGCCTGGAACGCGCTGTTCGAACTGGAGCCGATGCCACCGCATGCCCGTGTGTTGATCCAAGGCACGGGGGGCGTTTCCACCTGGGCAGTCCAGTTGGCAGTGGCCGCCGGCCTCCAAGTCACGCATGTGTCAGGCAGACAAGAGGGCACTGAGCGCATGATGGCCCTCGGTGTGCAGGCGGCGATCAACTACAGCAGCGAATCCAACTGGGATGAGCGGGTCATGGCCATGACAGGTGGGGTGGATCGCGTTCTTGATATTGGAGGCGCAGGCACCATTGCCCGCTCACTCAGGAGTCTGCGTCCGGGGGGGCAGGTCGTGACCATCGGCGGCGTAGCGGGCGGATTTGGACTGAACATTGATCCGTTTGCGCTTATTGGCGGCAGATCTCTTACGGGCGTGGTCGTGGGGTCACGGGCGATGACTCAATCCCTGGTCAAGTTCATCGACGAGAACGCGCTTGTCCCGGTCATCGATTCAGTGTTTTCCTTCGACCAAGCTGCCAATGCGTATCAGCGTATGGAACACGGCAGACCCATCGGCAAAGTCGTCATCGCCATCGATTGACCCTGGAGGCATTCACCCCATTCTTAGGTGCCTCTTATCACTACCATGGTCTGCTGGAGCGCTTCCGCGTCACTGACCGAGCAGATCTCAACCCGGGTGATTTAGCTGGCCTATCGTTTGCTAGGCAAACGAAGTGATCTCATCGCTACCGCTATCACCTACGTCACAATCGCGGACTGGATTGTCGGCGGAGAATCGCTTAGCGGAATTGGCCTTGCGAGCTCCGCGCTTGAGATCAGCATGACGGCGAGACTAGCACCGAAGTGGAGAAGGCCACGAATCTGAGCGAGGTGTTTACCTGATTCGAGTGGCTCTTGGATGCGGGGCACCTCACCTACGCGCATATTCACGATGCACCTACGCCGCCACAGCGCTACGTCAGCCGTTAGCGCCGCTGGGCGTCTTTCATTGAGGATCGGCTGGCATCAAGAAGAAACGGCTCTAACACTTGCTTCTGCTAGTGATCGTTGACTAAGAGGGGCGTTTCATCGTGGTGAAGGTGGTCATCCTGCAGTTGCTGTAGCAGCACTAGTCAGCGCGTCGTCGCGCTTGGACCTTGGCCCGGCGACGTGGCACATCCGAAAGAATTCTCTGCCTCTTGTGCTCGGTGAACTTGCGCCAGCTTCTGATTCCCTCGGTGGTCCGGAAACAGCCAACGCAAACTTCACTCTTACGGTCGAACTGGCAAATGTCAGTGCAGGGGGATTTGATGGTCATGACGACATTCTGCTGAGCGCAGTTCCCAATGACTCCATTAAGAGCTCAGCGATGGATGCGCTGAGGTTTCATGGGGGCGGCGACACACGCTGACTAAGCTGTCCGCGCCTCGATGGTGACATGCACGATTTCTTCGTGAATGGCCAAAGCATCCTTGAAATGATCCGGATGCACCGTCTCTACGGTTACCACCTCGGCCACGCAAGCGAACTTTCCACGGCCGACCTGCCAAACGTGCAGATCACTGATACGGGCCGGCACCTGTCCATTCTCGATGGCTTCCCGGATCTCCTCCACGACGGGGGCGTCCATTTGTGCATCCAGCAAGACCTTGCCGGTTTCTCGGATGAGGCCCCAAGCCCAGATGGAAACCAATGCTGCGCCCACCAGACCCATGACCGGATCGAGCCAGGCAGCCCCAAAGTACATGCCGCCTAGCAACGCGATGATCGCTAACACCGAGGTTGCGGCATCAGCAATCACATGCAGGTACGCTGAGCGCTGATTCAGGTCGTGATGGGTGGTGTGAGCATGACCATGGTGCTGCTCATGATCATGATGTTGGTGGTGATCATCGTGACCGTGACCATGGCTGTGATCGTGATGATCCCGAAGCCACCAGGCGCAGAGCAGATTTACCGCCAACCCCACAACGGCAATGACGATAGCCTGTTCGTAGTGGATGGTGCTGGGATGGAATAGGCGGTCGACGGACTGGTAAGCCATCAGTGCTGCCACGCCCATCAGCAGAATTGCACTGGTGTATCCCCCCAATATCTCAATCTTCCATGTGCCAAATGCAAAACGTCGATCTTGCGCAAAGCGACGCGCGCAAGCATAGGCAAACACCGACAATCCCAGTGCTAGTGCATGTGAACTCATGTGCCAGCCGTCGGCCAGCACGGCCATCGAGTTGTACCACCAGCCTCCGGTGATCTCCACGACCATCATCACCAGGGTCAGGATCATGGCCCGGCGCGTATTGCGCTCGGCCAGAGGATTGCCTTGATCGAAGGCATGGGAGTGGCGCCGGGCGGCGGCGAGGGCGTCGAGGTTCATAGCGGGGACAGCTCAGATTGAATATATACCCCCATAGGGTATATGATCTCTCACCATGGCGCATACCCATCGAGACAAAAAGAAGCTGCTTGCCCGCGTTCGCCGTATTGGCGGGCAGGTTGCGGCCCTTGAGCGGGCGTTGGAATCGGAAGGCGACTGCGCCGATATCCTGGTCCAGATCGCCGCAGCCAAGGGCGCCATGCACGCCTTGATGATGGAAGTGCTGGCTGGCCATCTAAGCGAGCATGTGGTGGCTGCCGAGACCGAGGCGGAGCGGGCCAAGGAAGCCGGCGCGATTATGGATTTGTTGGCCCGTTACGCCCGCTGACATGGGCTGTCGAGGTTTAGGTAGCGCGGGCCCTTCCAACGTCATCGTCTGACGTCCTTCCGCGGTCATTTGACTGCAACAAAAGCTTGCGATACTTCCTATATTCCGGAAATATAGAAGTATGGATACAGCCCAGACCGTTCAAGCGCTTCGTGCGCTCGCGCACGACCACCGGCTTGCCGCCTACCGCGCTCTTGTACAAGCCGGCCCAGGCGGAATGGCCGTTGGCGAGCTACGCGATCAGCTCGAATTGCCGCCTGCCACCCTTACGGCGCATCTGAACCAGTTACGTGCCGCAGGGCTTGTCACTGACGAGCGGGAAGGACGGGTCATCCGGATACGTGCCGACTACGACCGCATGAACGGTCTGATTGGCTTCCTGACGGAGAACTGCTGCGGCGGCAAGTCCTGCGTGCCGGCAGTCAAGAAGAAGCTCCGCTGATCCGCACTCCAGAGATACGACATGACTGACAAGATCTACAACGTACTGTTCCTGTGCACCGGCAACTCCGCACGCAGCATCATGGCCGAGGCGATCCTCAACGTGCTGGGCCACGGCCGGTTCAAAGCCTATAGCGCCGGCAGCCATCCCAGCGGCCACGTCCAGCCAATGGCGCGGGAGCTTGCCGAGGCCATCGGCTATGACGCCAGCCAGGTGCGCAGCAAGAACTGGGATGAGTTCGCGGTGGAGGGTGCGCCCGAGATGCACATCGTCATCACGGTTTGCGACAACGCCGCTGGAGAGGCGTGCCCGGTATGGCTGGGTCAGCCTGCACTCGCGCACTGGGGTGTGCCCGACCCGGTAGCAGCCACGGGCGATGAAGATGATCGTCGTCGAGCCTATACGGCAGCGTTCGCAACACTGCGCCGCCGTATCGAGCTACTGCTGTCCCTGCCGCTGCAAAGCCTCGACCGGTTGGCAGCACAAGCAAAACTGCGGGAAATCGGCGGCGTCGGCGCCGAATGATCCGGCAGCGTCTTTTCTCCGAGTTCCTGGCGACGTGCCTGCTGCTGGTCACCGTGGTGGGCTCGGGCATCATGGCCGAGCGCCTGGCCGGCGGAAACGATGCGATCGCCCTGCTGGCGAACACGCTGGCCACCGTTGGCGGACTGTACGTGCTCATCGACGTGTTCGGCCCGGTCAGTGGCGCGCACATGAACCCGGCCGTCAGCGTGGTCATGGCAACGCGCGGCGAGCTTCCATGGATGCGGGTGCCGGCATACATCGCGGTCCAGCTGGCCGGTGCCGCGTGCGGTGCGTGGCTGGCGAATGCGATGTTCGACCTGCCGCTGGCGTTCTCCGACAAGGCGCGCAGCGGCGCAGGTCCGTGGCTGGGCGAAATCGTCGCGACCGCCGGGCTGCTGCTGGTGGTGCTGCGGGCTCCATCGTCACGGGTTGCCGCGATGGTGGCCGCTTACATCGGCGCGGCCTACTGGTTCACCTCATCCACCTCGTTCGCCAATCCTGCAGCAGCGTTTGGCCGCATGTTCAGTGACAGCTTCGCCGGCATTTCGCCTGGCGACGTGCCCGCCTTCGTTGTGGCGCAGGTCATTGGGGCAGCCTTGGGCGCAACGATCCACAGGCTACTTGGAAAGCCTCATGTCTAATCCTGGCGATCTACCCAACATCTCGGCCGAGCTGTTCCATGTTCCCGAGGTTGACCGCCTATCCCCGACCGCACGTGATACGCATGGCCCGCGGATTCTTCTGCTCTATGGATCGCTGAGGAAGAGGTCATACAGCAAGTTGCTCGCGCTGGAGGCGGCCCGACTACTGCAGGCGATGGGGGCCGAGACCCGGCTCTTCGATCCGACTGGCCTGCCGCTTCCAGATGCAGAGCCCGATACACATCCGAAGGTGAAGGAACTGCGACAACTCGTGCAGTGGTCTGAGGGCATGGTTTGGAGCTCCCCCGAGCGGCACGGTGCCATGAGCGGCATCATGAAAGCGCAGATCGACTGGATTCCACTGTCTCAAGGCTCCGTACGGCCAACCCAAGGCAAGACGCTGGCGGTCATGCAAGTCTCTGGCGGTTCGCAGTCCTTCAATGCAGTGAATCAGCTCCGTGTACTTGGACGTTGGATGCGCATGATCACGATCCCCAACCAGTCCTCCGTCGCGAGGGCGTTCAACGAGTTCGACGAAGATGGGCGCATGAAGCACTCAGCGTTCTATGACCGCGTCGTGGACGTCATGGAAGAGCTAATGAAGTTCACGCTGCTGACCCGAGACGTCTCGCCCTACCTAGTCGATCGCTATAGCGAACGGAAGGAAAGCGCAGAAGAGCTTGCCAAGCGGGTCGGCCTCCGCGCGATCTAGGTGTGGAAGTGGCCCGTCCATCTTTCTGACCAGCTCCCTACGTCCGCTTCCGGTCGAGAGTAGAAACCCGCTACAAGGTCAGACGTTAGAACGTTGCATTGGCTGGCGTAGCGTTGAAAGAATCGTGCACTCGGCCCGCTGTCAGCAGTTGCTTCACGTGGGGAAACATCGCCCGGCAGGACTCGTAGGCCGAGTCGAAGAACTCCATGATCGTGACTGGCGCAGTCACCGGCCCCAAGGGCGGTGCGCCGGCAGATGCCAGTAAATAGAGCGCGCGGAATCAATTAGGGATACCGGCCGCACTCCGGCTTTACATAAGCGACGTTATGCGAAGTAAGTTATTTATTATACCGGATTAATTTGGAAATCGCAAGGTCTGTAGTTGCACCGTGCGCTAGCCGGCCACAGACGCGATAAGCTAAGCATTCCTTAGTTCCAGCCATTCTTGATGTCATGACGACGCCATCTGAGCGCACCCGCAATGTGTTGCAGGCGGGCGCGTTCCTCCGGCAGCTAGCGGCCAGCCAAGCCGTGCCCAAAGAGGTGCGGCAAGAGGCATATCGACTGCTGCGGCACTATCCAACCGTCAGCGACATCGAGGCGATTGCTGAGCACGAAGAGCGGCTGCGAGTGCTGACCCAGTCGGCCTTCGTACGACCCTACCTGAGCAGCGAGATCGAGGCGGATTGGTTCTCCGGATACCCGCTTGGCCCTCATCGCATCTGACTATGAAGCAACCGAGCAGGCCGCGTGCAAGAGGGACTACGTCCGCAGAGGCAGCGCTGGAGGCTTCCTTTGAACGGGCCCGCGACAGCGCAGCCGAGGAACGCGCATTCTTCAAGCGACTGATGGATGCGATCGTGTACGTGCATGCGCCCGTCTCGGATGACGCGCGGACACTGCGGCTGGTCCAGTTCCGCCATCCTGACGGTTTCGATGCGATCCCCTTCTTTACCTCGCTCGACAAGGCGCAGGCGGCCAGTTCGGCTGCTGTCAGAATTCTGGGAGTTCCAGGCCGTGAGCTGCTAACCGGTACTCGCGGCGCTACGTTGATGCTCAATCCCAACGACGACGGCGTTGTCCTCTACCCGGAAGAGGTTGCGGCATTGTTGGATACGGGCTTTCTGGCCAGGGTGGAACGGCTGGAGCCGGCGGAGTTCGCGGTGAGACCTGCCCAAGCCGCACCGGCTTGGCTCGCTCCGGCCATCAGCGGCAGCCTTGAACACGCCGACTTCGTCTCGTCGGCGTATCTCCTGGAAACTCACTCGTCGGGGGGCGTCGAACAGCCTCCCGGTCTGTTGATCTGGCTGGTGGTCGACCTGGCTTTCGCCGAGCGGGCGGCTCGTCTGGTGACCACCGCCATACAGCCCTTATGCTCAGATTTGGACGTCATCATCGACTTGGCGGTCCACGACGTATCGCAGCCTTTGCCGGCGGGCCTGGATGATCCCCAGATCGTGCCCATGTTCACGAGAATCAAGCCAACTTGAGCGCAGCTCATCGGCCTATGAGCCCTGAAGACAAACTGCTAGCACTCCTTCCGGAATTGACCGAGGAAGAGAAGGATCGGCGGACCCGCGAAGGTATCGCCGACGTCGACGCTGGACGTACGATCCCGCACGAGGAACTACTGCAATGGATCAGGCGATGGTCGGAGCCTTCTTGAGGGTTTCCGTTGGGTCAGGAGCGTGGAAACTCTTGAATCCAATATTCAAGAAGGGCACGCGTGCCTAAGCAGCACTTCAGAAATGCCTGGGTCACGCGGCTTCTGGTTCGATCAAGCCTAAGTCTGTAATCCACGCACTGCCTGACGTCGAGGGGTGTTTCCTCGTTGAATCATGGTGTTAGAGCCGATTCGGCTGTTTTTCTCACGAATCCCTGCCGACCCTCAGGGAGGTCATCGGGACGCGGCACGAGTGTGTTAGATTTCATATGTTGTATGTATTATTTTATATTAAATAGTACATCTACTTCCGATAACTATCCCTTATCGGAAGTAGATGCACAACGGGGCAGGGCGCCCGAATAGGAGAGCGATCCATGGCGCGAGGTGTGCAGGAAAACGAGGTCTTCGCCGCGGCTGACACGCTATTGGGCGCCGGCGAGCGGCCCACGGTCGAACGCGTGCGGCAGGCCTTGGGACGCGGCTCGCCGAACACGATCGGGCCGCTGCTGGATACGTGGTGGGCGCAGCTGGCCGAACGCCTGCAGCACCGACTGACATTGCCGGCGGTGCCGGAGGCCGTGGGCACGGCCTTGGCCCAGATCTGGGAGCTGGCGCTGGCGGCCGGACGCCAGCAGGCCGAGGCCACGCTGGTGCCCGAGCGGCAGAAGCTGACCGACGCCCAGGCCGCCCTGGCGGCGCAGCTAGCCGCCGCCGGCGATCAGGTCCGCCAAGCCCAGACCCAGGCGCAGCAGGCCACCGCCGCCACCCAGTCCGCCGAGGCGGCCTTGGCCATCAGTACGCAGCGCGCCGACGACTTGGCCAGCCAAGTCGGCCATCTGCAGCGCCAGAACGAGGAGCTCCAGCAACGCTATCGCGCCCAGGAAACGCAACTCCAGGCAGCACTGGAGCGCGTGGAGCAAGAGCGCACTGCCGCAGCGGGTGAGCGCGAGGTGCTGCAAGCCCATCTGCGCCAGGCCGAGGACCGTGGCTTTGCCGAGATCGATCGGCTCCGCCAAGAGGTGAAGGCAACGAAAGCGCACCTGAGCACGCAGGCCCGTGAGCACATCCGCGCCATACAAGCCGCTGGCCTGGCCCAGCGGACCGCGGAGAAGGCACAACATGCGGCAGAGCGCGAGAGTGCCGCGGCCCGCGCCCGCCTGGACGCCTTACAGGCCACGTCGGGCTCGCGCCGAACCACGGTAAAGAAGGCCGCCACGCCGCGCCAGCGAAAACCAGCTTCCAGGACTACGTAGTGGTCTCGCTGGCCTGGCCCGAGCTTTGGGCGTAGGCTAAGAATTCCTTAGTTACAGCGTCAGTGCCAGCATGACCATGCCCAGCGAGCGCACCCGCAACCTGCTGCAGGCCGGCGCGTTCCTGAAAGAACTCGCCGCCAACCAAGCCGTGCCCAAGACCGTTCGCCAAGAGGCATATCGGCTGCTGCGGCATTACCCGACCATCAGCGATGTCGAGGCCATAGCCGGTCACGAAGAACGGCTTCGCGAGCTGACCCAGTCCTTCTTCGTACGGCCCTATCTGACATCGCGCTTCGAAGCGGACTGGTTGCGAAGTTATCCCCTCGGCCCTCATCGGGAGTAGGGCATGCCACGTCGACCACGTATGCCGCCAGGCCCCTTGCGGCCACCCCATCACGAGCTGGAAGCGCGGCTGGAGAGATCCAGGCTCGACCCGGCCGAGGAGCCGGCCTTCTTCCGCAGCCTGCTCGAAGCCATCGTCTATGCCCATGCACCGGCGTCGGACGACAGGAAGTACCTACGGCTTGTGCAATTCCGCCATCCGGACGGTTTTGATGCCATTCCGTTTTTTACCTCCCTAGAGAAGGCGCAGTTCGCCAGCTCTCGGGCCGTCAGGATTCTTGAGCTTGAGGCACGTGAGTTGCTGAGCCAGACGCGCGGTGCCACGTTGATGCTCAATCCCAACGATGGCGGTGCGGTGCTGTATCCCGAGGAGATCGCCAGCTTGTTGGATACCGGCTTCATGGCGCGCGTGGAGAAGATCGAATACACCGGCCTGCATATTCGCCCCGCAGCCAACGTGCCGGCGTGGCTGGTGGATGCGGTGCGCGCCAGTGTCCAGAATGCTGACTATGTCGCGGCGGCATATCTGCTGGAGTCCAATCCCACCGACCAGTGGAAGGATCGGCCGGGGTTGGTGATCTACCTGGTGGTTAGCCTCGCCTTTGCAGATCGCGCCGCGAGAATGGTCACTGCGGCGGTACAGCCATTGTGTGGCCACTATGACACCGTCATCGATGTGATGATCCACGACGTCACGCAGCCTCTGCCGGATGCTTTGGCGCACGCGGAGATGGTGCCGATCTACAGGAGCGCGGAGGACACCCAGTGAATATGCAAGCTGATGAGTCTGGCCACTCACTTGACTGGCGGGCGCTATCTCCCAGTGAGCTGGATCGTCACATAAGGGAGGGCATTGCCGATGTCGAGGCAGGACGAACCATCCGCCACGACGAGGTAAAGAAGTGGGCCCGAGAGATGGTTGTTAGAGCCCATTGCTCTCTGAGCAACAACAGGTCCTGACGCTTCCTTGAGAAATTTCGGATTGAAGCGGCGTTGAATTCGGGATCCATTCCATAGCACGGGATCTCTGACAGCCATGAGCCCTGAAGAACGACGGTTAGCGTTACTTCCTGAGTTGTCCGAGGAAGAGAAAGATCGCCGAACTCGCCAAGGGCTGGCAGACGTAGATGCTGGGAGAACGATCCCGCATGAAGAGTTCGAATGCTGGGTCAGGACGCTCGGTCGCAACAAAGACTAGCCTGACGCCAAACCTGTTACTTACCCGAACTGCACGCCAACGATGTGACTTGGCCGGGAGCAGGGTGAAATGTCACAGCTTTACCGAGCCCGGTTCATTTCGCAGCCTGTTCGACCTCGGCTGTCATGTGACTTGGCCGGGAGAGAGAGGGAAAGTCACAGCTTTACCGAGCCCGGTTTCACCGACACAGAGCCGTAGTCAGCCCGATAGGGAATTTCGCATAATGCCTATTATGTACGGGGCGGGAGTGATGGCGGATCAAATCGCCTTACGATTCTGCCGATACCAGGCCACAGCAACGGCCAGACCCAGCTGCCCGTGTTCCACCCGCCACACCGGCACCCGCTCCAACTGCTCGGTCATCACGCCCTTGTTGAGGTACCGCTGCAGAAAGCGGCCGTCGTGCAGGAACTGTGGGATGTGCGCGGTCACGCCGCCGGCCAGATAGACGACGCGGGCGCCGAAGATGATCGCCAGATCGCCGACGACGCTGCCCAGCCAGCCGCAGAACGTTTCCAGCGTTTCCCGTGCAAGCGCGTCGGACGATGCGGCGGCCACCAGCGCGCCCGCATCCGCATGAACCGGCGTGGCCTCGCGCAACTCGCACAGGCAGCGATACAGATTCATCAGGCCAGGACCGGACAGCACGTGCTCGTTGTGCAGGTACGGACGGTCCTTCAGCAGCCGGCGCACGATGTCCAGTTCCAGCGCATTGCCGGCCGCCAGCGAGGCCTGGCCGACTTCCGTGGGCAATACGCGCGGCGGCTGGCCTTCGATCCAGACCGCGGCACCGAGTCCGGTGCCCGGTCCGATCACCAGCGCCGGCGACGATGTGCCGGATGCGGTGACGGAGGTCAGGGGCGACAGCGTATCCGGCGCCAGCGTGGGCACCGCATTGGCCACGGCTTCGAAATCGTTGATCAGCTGCACCCACGCCAGCCCGGCGCCGGCGCGCGTCTGTTCGACCGAGACGGCCCAAGGCAGGTTGGAATTGATGAGGCGGTCGCCCTCGAGCACGCCGGCGATCGCCACGACCGCTCCCTGGCACGGCGTGCCATCCGCGTAGTCGCGCAGGATGGAAGCCAGATCCGGATGCTCCGCACAGGCGTAGCGTCGATAGTCGTGGATCTCGTTGCTGCCGTCGGCTTCGATCCAGCCCAACCGTGCGTACGTGCCACCGACGTCCGCCACGATGATGCGGGCCGAGACCGCGCCCGTCCGGGAGGAATCAGTGGGAACGCCCGCGGGCACCTTGCTCGTCATTACCGTGCCCGCCATGCGATCGCCACGTTGTCCAAACTCCTGGAAAGCGCGCCAAGGATATCGTGCCGACGCACGCGTTGGCATCGTGAATGCATGACGTCGCCTCCCGCGAATCCCTACGCCAGGGTACGTCCGCCGCATGGCGTATGATGTCGCCATGTCCCGGTTCGCGCCCCTGCTCCGCGCCCTGCTCTGCCTCGCGCTGCTGTTCAACGGCACCGCGTACGCGCAGATGGCGACGCGCATGGCGGCGGGCGACATGGCGGCGACGATGGCCGCCGGCGATGACGACATGCCACCGTGCCATGAAGGCATGGACATGGCGATGCAGATGAACGACGCGGACGCCCCGTCCCCCGGCCATCACGGCGATGAACCCGGCGTGCCGGACTGC
>VYLE01000724.1_pt1 | contig 13050 bp, 11 predicted proteins | sample 5114391 | NCBI WGS metagenome assembly VYLE01 (sample SAMN12291771, study PRJNA351875) | freshwater metagenome | isolation source: freshwater lake | place: USA: Michigan, Kent Lake | collected 2013-08-15
ACTTTTTCAATGCCGACTTTGCCAATCTCTTCGCTTCTTCGTTTGTCCTATGAGCAAGTCGCGGCTTAGAAAAACTATCTGTTGATTACTAAGTTGGGGAAGCCTGCTCACGGAATTGATGGAATCTTAGTACCCAAACAGATTGCCGCTTAATTCAAACAAGCTTTTGATCATGTTAAATTCTGCAGGAACCCACTTCTTCTGTTTTTAAAGATATTGCCTCAACTGATCGAAAAACCTGAATGGCATTTATATTGAACCCGAGCCTTGCAGTGTTCCCTGTCGCGTTTTCATTGATCTGCTTAGGCGCATGCGCAACGCAGCAAGATGCAACGCGGCCTAAGGCCCCTTTAAATCATACAATCTGTGATTTGAATGGAATTGAACTTATCCCGGCATTCGATTCAACCGAACTAATCATCTTTGGCGAGCAACATGGCACAAATGAAATTCCGTTGTTTGTTGCGGAAATCGTTTGCGCTTTGAGTGCTGCCAAGGAAGTGAACCTCCTGCTTGAGCTTAACGCAGACCAGCAACGTGAATTGACGAGGTTCTTGGACTCGCGCGGGAGCGATGCCGATAAGCGGCGCTTTATCGACGCGGTCTTCAGGACGAAAGTTCAACAGCACGATGGGCGCACCAGCGTCGCAATGTTTGAATTAATAGATCAGGCCCGACAGCTCAGAAGGAAAGGAAGGAAAATTTCAGTGATTTTCTTCGCTCCTGACCCGAACGAGCAAAACTTTGACCAGTCTGAGTATGAAGTTGATATGGCCCGAAACATCAGGGCTGCGGTTAGGAAAGACAGCAATGTGAAAAATATCGCCTTGGTTGGAAACTTCCATTCTCGTCGGATTTCTGATGTAGGTGGATTGAAGGTCGTTCCAGCCGCTAGTTTATTGAGCGATCTGAAGGTCTTTTCATTCGTCTCGTCTGCCCTAGCAGGTGAAGCGTGGCAATGTCGGCAAGATGGCTGCGGAGTTCAGCAATTGACTGGGACAACAGAGCCTCCAAAGCGCGGCGTCCGCGCCTTCCCAACAAATATGTCCGGTTATGATGGCGTGTTTTCAGTCGGAACCCCATACACTTACTCAAAGCCCGCGGAGTAGTTTCATAGTTGTCTTGCCTTTCCTGACTTGGCTATAAGGAAGCAAGGCATGCAGCATTCTAGATGGCATTAGACCCGCATAGCGCTTCTATTGGTTGAAGGAAGTCGCCTGGCTGACGCTAGCTTTGCGATGTATCTGTACCACCCGCACTCCTTCGTCGACTCGCTTTGCGATAAACGCCTACTCAGCGTTCTTCAGCTTCAATGGTTTGATTCCAAAGCTATTCGTCCGGCCAAGGATAACCAGGGCAAGAACGCTCCAGTTCAGATTAGTCCAAATTTCAATCAGTAGGGCAAATACGTCGTTTGGGCGATTGTGTTAGCAGCCACCAAACACAGCGCTGTTTGTCGCGAAAAGCGGTCAGTTATCGCCAATGCGGCGGTCAGCCGGGACAGAAAAGCGGACAGCCAACTTCAAGAAATGTTCCCTGCTCACAACCGCCGCCACAAAGCCAACCTTTCACCCCCTCTGTCCGCAAACATCAATTGTGAATCTTGTCCTATGGTCTCCTTCGCGCCATGGGTGGTCGTAACTGACGGTGTAGCCACTTCACCTTAGCGGACATGCATCCCCGAATAATGGAGGCACTTCAAAGGGGAAAAAGCGCGCGCGAATGAACGGCCGTAATCTGGGGATTCAGGTCAATAGTATTGACCAACACAGGCAAAATTCGATTGTTCTGACCGAAACTCAGTCAGACTAAACCTAGCAAAATGTGCGAAACCTCGTTTGGCATCAGGATCATCGCATCATGCGACGTCGGCAAATCGACATAAGTCCAATTTGAGCTCGTCCGTGCAGTTTCCGCGAAGTTTTCGAACAAGCCAAATGGAACGGCTGAGCAGTATACAAACGTCCTTCTGGCGACCGGTGGGTTGCGCAGGTACACCGGCTCCACGATTGTAAGGAATGGTTGGGGCACCAGTTTTGCCATGAAGTTGGCGGCAGCGTCGCCCGAATAATCGACGAATTTCTCGACTGGGAATATGACCGGTAAGACTTGGCCACCACCCATCTCATAGCTTGCCGCTACGGCGGATTGATACATTGGTTCGAGTGCCAGATCGCGGACGCTTTGTCCTGAGGTTGGAACGAAAGCATCAAGATAAACCAAGTGGGCGACGCGGCTATGGCAGCGATCAGCCACGCCGGTCACGACCATACCGCCAAGACTATGCCCGACCAGCACAATATCTTTGAGCTCAGCGCGTTGGATCAGGTCGACAACGACCTGAATGTGGTCCGACAATGTTATATTGCGCTGGATCCCTACTGCATCTCTTGATCCGATAGGTAGTGTTGGCGTGTGTACATCGTGGCCTGCGTTGATCAAAATCGCGGCGACTTCTTCCCAACACCATCCACCGTGAAAAGCTCCATGCACTAAAACAAAACTGGTCATTATCTGTCTCCCTAAAACCAATGGCCGCGATCCCAAATTGAACGGCGCTGCTTGTGACCTCTTCGATGAGTCCGACCACCCAGTATTTTTGGACAGCCAGGCTCATCGCCATGACGTGAAGTGGTTGGCCAAGACTCCGGGGAGTGGCTCAGCCAGCCCTGCTATGTTCAATTGATCGAAATAGGTAAACCAGCCCGTATCGCGGAGCGCTTCAGCGAACTTTGAAACGAGTGTTGGGTCGTCTGATTCCCAGAAGGCGTAGTATTGGAACGGGAGGCTGTTCGGTAGTTTCAGTTCGATAAATCCGGAGGCCACAAGTTTCAAACCGGCTTCCATTAAAGGCCCGACCTTTTCGAGGATCCCGTCGATAAACGCCTGCTGCTCGGCGGCTCCCAGCGCTTCCCAAGCGGGCTTTTTCGACCATATCTCAATTAGCTGGTTCATGTCCGTTCCTTTCTGTTTGACGGGTTTCCTCTAAAGCTAGTTCATGCACTTTCTGAACGTCGACGGTCAGACCAGGGCCGGGCGACCTCCAAATGTGCAGCAATATCAATGAGCAATTCCTTGTTCCCGACAGCAATGGCCCGGCACGATGCGGTTGAGTTGAATCGCCGCTATGTCGTGTGGGCTTTCAGCAAGTTGCAGCTCAATAATCGGGGTCATAGCGCGATATTCAGAACGCTGAGCTGGGTGAATTCGGCGAGACCTGCGTCGCCCAGTTCCATTCCGATTCCTGATTGCTTGGCACCGCCAAAGGGAATGCCTGGGCCAAAATCGAGGTGCTTGTTGACCCAAGCCATACCGACATCCATTCGAGCTGCAAGGTCAGTAGCCCGCCGGACGTCCTTCGACCAAACGGAGCCTCCAAGCCCCAGCGGTGAAGCATTAGCGCGGGCAAGCGCATCTTCGGGATCAGAAAATTTGATGATTGGCAGGATCGGCCCGAACTGCTCGATGTCGACGATTCGGTCGCCGTCCGTCACGTCTCGGACGATTGTCGGTTCGATGAAATAGCCGGGACGATCAATGGCCTTACCGCCGGCGATCACCTTGCCCGCGGCATGTGCGTCGGCCAGAAAGCCTTTGACCTTCTGAAACTGCATCCGGTTTTGCAGCGGGCCGATCTGAGCACCCTGCATCAATCCATCGTCGACGACGGCATCGGTCGCCAAGGCCGCGAGCCGGTCGCAAACCTCGTCATAGATGTCCTTATGGACATAGAGGCGCTTGATCGCCAGGCAAACCTGACCCGCATTCATGAACGAACTTCCGAACAGAGCCGGGGCAACCGCGGCCGGATCGATATCGGGCAGCACTATGGCCGCATCATTGCCCCCCAGCTCAAGAGTAACGCGCTTGATGGTCTCGGCTGCGGCCTGCATGACCATGGCACCGGTTGAGGTCGAGCCGGTGAAGGAAATCTTTGCGACATCGGGATGCGCCGAAAGACGACCGCCGAGATCGTTGGCGTCCGACACGATATTGACGACGCCGGGCGGGAAAAATTCCGCACACAGTTCGCCAAGCTTCAGCGCGGTGAGCGGAGTCGTCGGCGATGGCTTCACGACAATGGTGTTGCCGGTGACCAGCGCTGGCGGCAGTTTGAAGGCGATCAGCAGAAGCGGGAAGTTCCAGGGAATAATCGCACCTACCACGCCAAGCGGCCTGCGGTGCATCTCGATGCGGCGGCCAGGTCCAATTTCAAGCACTTCGACGCGCGGGCCCTTCGTCGCGAAATGGCGTATGAATGCAACCGTGTAGGCGACTTCGGCGGTGGCTTCTGCTAGCGGCTTGCCTTGCTCCATGGTTAGCAAGCGTGCAAAACCTTCGCTCTGGGATTCGAGACTGTCGGCCAAGCCCGCAAGCGCGTCCTGTCGTTCAGCGAGCGAGCATGCGGCCCAGCCGGGTTGCGCGCCCTTGGCGGCTGCCACAGCGGCGTCGAGTTGTGCTGCAGAGCCGCGCGGACAACTCGCCAGAAGTTTTCCTGTGGCTGGGTTAATCACGTCCATCTCCGCATCGCCATCAATTAGCGCGCCTCCTATCAACATTCTGTAGAAAGACATCTTTGTTCTCCCAATTTTAGGCGGTACTTTGCTCGCTACGTCCCAGTTCATCGCGCATCCTTGCTCGCATTTCGAATTTTTGAATCTTGCCTGTCACAGTCATCGGGAAAAAATCCACGAAGCGAATGTGCCGAGGCATTTTGAAGTGTGCGATGTGCCCATCACAGAACTTCCGGATTGCATCTTCATCGATAAATCTGCGGGTCTTGATCCAGGCGCATACTTCCTCGCCCAGACGTTCATCGGGCACACCGAATACAGCGACTTCACTGATGGCAGGGTGGCGTGATAAGTAATTCTCGATCTCTGCGGGATAGATATTCTCACCACCCCTAATAATCATATCCTTGGACCGACCGACGATGCGAGCGCGACCCTCTGCATCGATGATGGCAAGATCTCCAGTGTGCATCCAACCATCAGGGTCGATCACCTCTGCTGTTTGTGGAGAAGCTCCCCAATACCCAGCCATGACACTGTAGCCGCGCACGAGCAGTTCGCCCGAATGTCCCCGCGGTACTGTTAGCCCGGTTTGGTCAATGACTTTGGCTTCGATATGAGGGTGGACGAAGCCCACAGTCGATGTTCGTGTTTCGATGTCGGCGTCGGCGGTCGATTGGAAGCTCACCGGACTGGTTTCGGTCATGCCGTAACAGATAGTGACTTCGCGCATGCGCATGTCCGCAATGACGCGATTCATAACTTCTATCGGACATGGGGCACCGGCCATGATGCCCGTACGCAGGCTGGTCAGATCATAAACAGGAAATGTCGGGTGCTCGAGTACGGCGACGAACATTGTCGGCACGCCATAGAGCGCGGTACAGCGTTCAATTTCGATAGTCTGAAGCACTGCTTGTGCGTCAAAGGATTCTCCCGACAAGACGAGTGCCGCACCTGTGCAGAGACATGCCAGCGTGCCCATGACCATCCCGAAACAATGGTAGAGCGGTACAGGCAGGCATAGCCGATCCTGTTCGGTTAGCCTGATACGATGCGCAACAAAAATGGCATTATTGAGGATGTTACGGTGCGTCAGCGTTGCGCCCTTCGGGGTGCCGGTGGTCCCCGAAGTGAATTGTATGTTTATTGCATCGCTTGAACAGATTTCCTCGGCGATGTCTTTCCTCGACTTGGTTGTGATCGCGCGCCCCGTGTCGAGCAGATCCTGATAGGTGATGGCGCCGGGGAGCGTCGGCCCATCGAGTTGGATTAAAAGATCAAGTTCCCTACCGCCCCGACTAGCGTCATCGGGAAACAGTTTGTCGATCATCTCTAGATAATCGGAGCCTTTGAATTGGCTCGCAAAGACTAAAGCCCGACAGGTCGAAAGTGAAAGGGCAAGTGCAACCTCTGCGCTACGATAAGCGGGGTTTATCGTCACCAGGATCAAACCGACCCGGGCAGTTGCAAGTTGTGTCACGACCCATTCGGCGCGATTGGGTGACCAGATTCCAACCCGGTCGCCGCGCTTCAATCCTAATTCCAATAGTCCAGCAGCTAGCGCATCAACATGGAGGTTTAGATCGCGGTAAGTCCAGCGAATGTCCTGATGCGGCACGACAAGGGCGGCACGATCGGGCCAACGGATGACGGCATTGGAGAGAGCTTCGCCAATCGTCATTTCGGTCAGCGGCGGCTCGATTACCCCCTTAACGTGACTGAGCGCGGGTCGGTTGATATCCACGATTACGCCCTGTCTCGCAACTCTAGAGGTTGCGTGGGAAAGCCTCCCCTGGACCATGCATCAAATCCACCGGCCATATGGCAAACTCGGGCAAGACCCATTCTAGAGGCAACTTCTGCCGCAAGCGCCGACCTGCCACCTTTGGCGCAGAAAAACACGAACCGAGCAGGTTGCGCAAAAATCGGCTTTGCATAAGGACTAGCCGGATCGATCCAAAATTCAAGCAATCCACGGGGTGCATGAAACGCATCAGGAATAACCCCATCGCGTCGCAGCTCGTCCTTTTCGCGAACATCGACCAACACGACGTTTTCTTCGTGCAGAGATCGCTGAATCTGCTCGACCGGCAATGCTTCAACATGCTGCTCAGCACTGCTGCAAAGAGTGGCAATCGTCGCAGCTTTCTCGGCTACAGTTCGACCTGCGTCGAGACAGCCTTCAGTTTCGAGCCGCCAGATCAGGCTGTCAACGCGATCCTGTCCAAAGAACCTTTCACCTCTATATACCATCAGAGGTACACCCCAATGACCCGCTGCGCTATGAGCGACTTCATTCGCAGTGATCTGCGCGTCGAGCCGCGATGACTGGGTCGTCACAATCGCCTCAAGATCACCGCGGGACAGCCCTGCGCGTTCTACCGCGCTGTCAAACTGTTTTGCTTGGTTCCACTTGGAGGTGCCAGACCAAATAAGCTGACTCACCTCATCCAAAAATGGCCAGCCTTGCCCAGTCTCAATAGCGGCGACACCAATGCGGCAAAGCCATTGTGCAAGTGACTGAAAAGGTTTGATCGCCTGCGTTTCGAGGTTTTGGCGGATCGGGTCCGGGGCAGGCCAGACAAAACTCAGTCCCAATCGTTCAGCCTCGCGGGCCGCATCGGCGAGAACATATTCAATCCAGCGCGGGTCACTCCGCGCAAAAAAGTCCGGATCGCGCAGTGCAATTGGGCGGACAATATGAGGACGAACAGGAATACACGCCTTTTCTGACAAAGCGCGCAAACGTGCAGTCGCAAGATAGGAGTAGGGACTGCGAAAGGACCAGTAAACATCGATGAAATCAACCATTGGCGACCACCATGCAAAAATTGTTGTTTAGCGATTGTGAACTACCCATGCTTGTGGCCCTTGCCGTCAGCAAACACACAGGTTTCATCTGCCAACATCTTATTGAGCGATTGATCACCATGTCGCTCGCGCGCCGAAAGCACAGCGCCCGGCACAACTTCAACGATAGATAGATCCAAAGGTACTCCTCTGCCCAAAAGAATGGATGGGCGGGTCAGTCGCGATAGATCTTCGCGCGGATCTTCATCCCAGATGACGAGATCGGCGGGGGCGCCTTCCTCAACACCGGGCAAAGCCAAGGCGCGCCTGCCGATCGTTGTTGCTGACGCAATTGCCTGTTGGACTGTCATACCATGCCGAACCATGGCATCAATCTCACGGTCGATTGTCCCGTGCGCCAGTTCATCGGAACCAGCGAGAATATCGACGCCCAGTTGCGTAGCAAGTTTCAGTGACTCGGTGGTTCGTGCGGAATAGGTAGCCCGAATTTCGCTAGACATCCCCTGTTCTTCGGCTGCCAGCAAAAAGCCCTCGGCAGTTGCGATCGTTGGGCACCATTGTGTGCCCAATTCGGCCATGCGTCGAACATGTTCAGGAGCAATGCTCATCCCATGTTCGATGGAATCCACGCCAGTTTCGATGATTGCACCAACATCGCCGCCGGTACTGTGCGCAAGCACGCGGACGCCAGCAGCGTGAGCCGCTTTCACTACCTCACGAATAATCTCAACCGGGTAGGTCAGGGGAGCCGCAAAGAGGTTCATGTCGGCACCTGGAAAATCGGCGATGATTTTAAACCATTTACAGCCATGTGCGGCAACTTCCTTGAAACGCGCCAGCAATTGCTCGGGCGAGGTTGCCTTCGAGATGTCTATACCGGGGAAAAATCGCCCTTCAGGAACATGAATCCAGCCGCTGAGCAAAATCTCCGGCAAGTCCGGCAAGTGGACATCGGTCAGGTTCAGCTGCTGCACAAAGCCAGCGTCGCGGACAACCGTTACACCGCTAAGCAAATGCCGCTTGGCATTGTGCAAGACCAGTTCCGAGGTGGCCGGCGGCAAGCCAGTATTTGCAAAGTCAAGCGACAGGTGAACATGTCCATCGACCATGCCGGGGGCCATATATGCGCCTGGAAGGTCAATCGCGCCAGAAACCGGTAAAAATGTAAATCGACCGTTAGAAACCCAAAGATCGACGTTTTCGCCCGCATCTGGAAGCAAGGTGGCATTTAAATGATACGCGGGAGTTGCCATTGGGTCACATTCCTTAAGACACGAATAGCTCACCCTTTGAGTGCCCGTTCGTCGAAGTTTGTGAAAGTGACATCGCTTCCAAACTTCTACAGTGGACAACAAGCCAATTTGTGGTCATTTTAGGCCATGTCTTTGAGCCCATCTTTTTTGCCGATGCCAAGTTCTTACTTCATGCTCGTTTTGCGTGAATGGGGGAGCACACCTGAATTGCGTCAGATGCTGCTGGATGGCGTCACCGACACGGATGTGCGAACCATTGATGTGGCGCGACAGGTTCGCCAATTGCGTGTTTTGAACACGCTCCTTCCCGCAGGCTGGGGTTTGAAACTTGGTTCATTGTTTGATGGAACAACGCACGGGCCTGTTGGAACCGCCACGCTGAGCGCACCAACGCTAGCGGATGCGCTCGAGGCTATCGCTCGGTTCGGACATGTTCGTACGCCATTCATGCGTTTTGCCTTGAAGCGAAATCAACGGTTCGCACGCCTTCATTTTCTCGATAGCGAGTCGTTAACAGAAGCTGAAACTCATCCTCTGCACGAGGCCACGCTGGTTGGCGTGCAGAGCCTGCTTAAACATTTTTTCTTTAGCGATTTTGACGGGGTGACTGTTGAAATTGATCGACCGTGCCCCGGCTATGTAGACAGCTACCGTCAATATCTTAAGGGGAGGATTGAGTTCGATTGCGTGGAAACAGCAATCTCTTTCGACCTCGCGCTCCTAGAGAAAAGGTCACCCTTTGAAGATTTTGAGCAATTCCATGCGGCGATCCTGCTCCTGCAGGCCACTGCACAAGCCCTCGATTTCGATGATCCGTTAATCTGGAAAATTCGCCAAATCATTGCGCTGAGCAATGAAATTCCGTCCTTAACGGCAGTCGCCAAACAACTTCATTTGTCTGACCGGACGCTCGTTAGGCACCTGGGCAAGCAGAATACCAGCTACAGAGCGATCGTCGACGCGCATCGGCGCGGTCGTGCTGAAGCGCTGCTCTGTGAAGACGCAGTTCCGATCGGCGAAATCGGTTATCGACTTGGCTATAGCGATCTTGCAAATTTTGGGCGGTCGTGCCGACGATGGTTCGGGATGTCACCCAAGGAGTATCGTAAGTCTACGAGACGGCGCACGCGCTAGTCGGACTCCCTGTACGTCAATGAATACGCTTGATTCCCCATATCGTCGGGCGCTTTTACCAATCGTTCACCGATACCTGCTGGCGTAAAATGACCAAAAATTGGCTCAACCTACACTTCCCGCTGTTCCAGCATGTGGCCACGTTCAACTTGAGAGCAAATACGAACCGGGGGCATGGGAATGAATCGCTTATCCAAAGTACTGCAAGGGACGCTGATTGTCAGTGCACTGGTGTTCCCAACAATCGCCAAAGCGCAAAGTGCGGGCGAACCTGAAAACCCAACAGGCTCGCCGGTAGAGAACTCATCTACCAGTGACCCAGAAGCTGAAATTATCGTGGTTACCGCGCAGAAGCGCGAACAGAAAATCCAAGACGTGCCTATCGCTATTTCTGCCTTTAGTGGCAGGGCACTTGCGGATCGAGGCACGCAATCCATCGACAGCCTAACGTCGCTTGCGCCCGGTCTTGCCGGACATGCAACCTCATCGGCTCAGCAATCTTACACGATCCGTGGAGTTGGAAGCAACGACTTTAGTATTGGCAATGATCCTGCGGTCGGCATTTATCTCGATGAAGTCTACATCGGCCGTGCTGCCGGTGCCATTACAAACGTTTTTGATTTAGCGCGTGTTGAAGTGGTTCGTGGGCCGCAGGGTACGCTTTTTGGACGAAATGCAACTGCTGGCGCAATCAGCGTTTTTCGAAACGCTCCTTCAAGCAATCTTGAAGGGTTTGTTGAAGCGCAATACGGTAGTTTCAATGATTACACTCTTAGCGGCGTACTGAATCTCCCGGTATCGGAAAGCTTTGCTCTGCGTGGATCATTGTATCGTCGTGCCAAAGACGGTGATCGTGATCGTCCGTTGGGTGGCGTGGCGCTTGAGTACTTCGACACGTTTTCAGGGCGCTTGGCCGCTAGGATTGACGCGACTGACGCAGTGCAGATCGACGTTAACTTCGACTATCAACATGATCGTAACAGTCCACCAGCCCTCCAGTCGCGCACCTATAATGGAACGATTACTAATCTTGGGTTCTATGAAACAACTTCTAATGGCACACAGTCTGAAATCTTCAACGACCGTGACATATACATGTTCAACGCCAAGATCACCGCCGATCTCGGTGGTACGACGCTAACCTCAATCTCGTCGTTTCGAAGATATGATCTCAAATATCTTGAGGATTTTGATGGCGGCCCAACGACGATTGTCAAAACGGGTGGAGACGAGATCCAAGAGGCCTATAGTCAGGAGATTCGCCTGAACGGCAGCTGGGGCAATTTGGATTGGACGGTAGGAGGCAACGTTTACAGCGAAGTTATCAGCCAAATTTATTCGGTCATCTACGACGAGGAAGCGATCTGCGGCGGCCTAGCCCGCGCGTCAGGGTTCCCCACCGTGTCCTGTGGTGTTTTGCTAGGCGTCTTGTCGGGGTCGCCAACGCCGCTACCATTTGTGGGACGGGAGAACGTCGGAGAAGTTAACTTCTCCGATGGCGATTATACAAGCTGGGGCCTGTATGCGGATGCTACCTACAAGTTCGATGACAACTTTGAACTGACGGTTGGTGGGCGCTATTCAAATGATGACAAGCAGATAGACATAGATACTCCAAACCCTAGTGCCACCTTGGCTCCCATCGTCCTCGGTGCGCCCAGTATATTCCAGCAAACGACAAACGGCCTGCAGCGCGAAGTTCGCTCTTGGAGCAATTTCTCACCACGCGCGGTTCTTCGTTACATCGTCAGTCCTGATCTCAACACCTACACGAGCTTCTCTCGTGGCTATAAATCCGGAGGTTTCAATACGCTTACACCAAGCGGAGGTACTTTCGATCCCGAAAACGTGTCGTCATACGAGCTTGGCGTCAAGGGTCGCGCCCTAGAAGGGAGGGTGCAGTTCGATCTGGCTGCTTATTATTACACCTATACTGACCTTCAGGTGCAGGTCATCGACCTTGTTTCTTTTACGCAAAACGCTGGTGAGGCGCGCGGCTATGGCATCGAGATGTCACTAACTGCACGGCCAGTGCGAGGCCTTACTTTGTCGCCGACGCTATCGCTCTTGAATGCGGAGTATCAGGAGTATGCACCGAGCGCAGGCGTGAACTACAAGGGCAACAAGCTCAATCGTTCGCCTGAGGTATCAGGTTCATTTTCCGCGACTTATCGTTTTGATTTCAGCCACGATAGTAACCTTTATATCGCTAGCGAAACACGCTTTCAGAGTAAGCAGTATTTTGATCCCAGCAATAGCCCGCTACAAACGGGCGGCGGGTTTGTGGTGAGCGACCTTCGGGCAACCTACGAATCGCCTGGAGGTCGCTGGGAACTGACCGCATTTGTCAAAAATCTGTTCGCTGAAGAATACATCGTTACTACAAGAGTGATCGATGCTGTCGACATCGCGACATACCGGGCAGGCGATCAACGAACTTTCGGCATACGCGTTCGCAATAGTTTCTGACTCACTTAACTGGGGCAGGCCAAGAAATTTTGAAGAAGGGAGAGGTTCCGTGAAACTTTACGGCACCATGAAGACGTGGTCCTGTCGTTGCATATGGGCTTTACGCGAACTATTATTGCATAGTGAAATCATTCCGGTCGATCTCACTCAGGGCCAGCTAACCGATAGCGAGCTTCTGGCCCTCAACGCCAATGGGCGCGTCCCTGTTCTGGAAGATGAGAATGGCACATTCTGGGAATCGATGGCGATCAACATTTATCTCTCCAAGAAAGCGGGAGGTCCGCTTGCCCCCCAGAATCTCGTTGAAGATGCTCTTATTATTCAGTGGAGTATCTGGGCGGTAAATGAGATTGAGCGCCCACTGTTTATCATAGCGGCGAACCTTTCGATTTTCCCTGAGGAGGCTGACCCTGAAGAGATTGCCCATGCCGACCGCCGCCTGGACCGTCCTCTGACAGCGCTCGAGGCAAGTCCGAAAGACGATTATCTCATTGCAAATCGATTTACAATTGCCGACCTTAATGTCGCATCGGTTCTCGCTGGAGCGCGAATGGCCAATTTCAGTTTGGCGCGTTGGCCGGTCGCCGACGCCTATCTGAACCGTTGCCCGTCGCGGCCTCACGCCTTTGATCCGCACGAGGTGTTGTCGCGGCACCCTCGCCCTCCGCAGTGGGTGACTCGCGTGCCGGATTGACGCGATTGACCGGATCCCGCGTGAGCAGCAGTCGCAAATGGCAGTGCAAGGATTACACAGAGCGGGATCGGGAAATTTGGACAGGTGCTATAAGTGGATGGACTGCCCTGATGCGGCATAGGATGCTGCGAATAGGAGACAGACATGGCACGACGTGTGAGACGCAATCATG
>VYLE01000727.1_pt1 | contig 12938 bp, 14 predicted proteins | sample 5114391 | NCBI WGS metagenome assembly VYLE01 (sample SAMN12291771, study PRJNA351875) | freshwater metagenome | isolation source: freshwater lake | place: USA: Michigan, Kent Lake | collected 2013-08-15
CGAGGTTGCGGCGCGTGCAGGCGCGACGGCCGGCGGTGTCGGTGCGACCGCCGCGCGCGGCTTGCGCTTGCGCGGCTGCGCTTGCGTCACCGTGACCGTCGGCAACTGGTCCTGTGATCGGGCGAAGGCGGAGCTTGAGAACGGCGGCAGCAACGCGCTGGTGCCGAGCAGGGCCGGCGGAACGAGCACCGTGCTTGCGATCAGGATGGATCGGCGCAGGCTGAGGGATGATTTCGACATGAGGTGTTCTTCTTGAAGCCAGGAAGCCCTGGCGCATGGGGGGAGGCGGGTCGCGCGATGGCGGACCCGGCCGGCGGTGTCGGCAAAACATGGACAGGGGCGCACGCGCGCAGGGCGGCATTCCTCGCGGAGGACGCGGCACGAGCCTGATGCGGGTGAGCCGATGTCTGCGCCGCTCGGGCGCAGCTCAGATCAGGACAGGAGGTCCACGGGACAGATGGTCGAAGCTTCGCGCGTGCGCAACGATCCGCTGCCGAAACGCGAAGACCGCAGGCGCTGCAAGCGGAAGACGCTCGGCCAGTGCGGGCTGAGGTGGCGGCGGCAGGGCACCCGAGACGTGATGTCCGACGCAGAGCGGGCAACGCACGGTCGTCTTGCCATGCTGCTTGTCTGCGTCGCTGCGCACCGCAATGCCGTCGTCGCTGCTGATGCAGAGCTCATGGGCGGCCGCGGCTGCGGTGGGCGAAATGCTCGCAATGAGGATGCTGGACAGGATGACGTTGAACACGAGGGCATAGACCGCAATGAATACAGTCCCCCATCCGATCCGTCGCCTGCGCGCGAGCCCCGTCATTCCACTCAGCCCCTGTGACAGGCGTACCACGCGAGAAAGGTGAGTCAAATGCGGAGGACGCGTGCGTGATCGATAAGTATGCGGTGTTGCCGAGGTATCACGTCGGCCGCTCGCGGCAGGCGGCGCGGCTGCATCGTCTCCTTCGACCGACCACAGTCGCCGGTTGTCGGTTGGACAATTTGTCCATGCCGGACACTACTCCCAAGGCTGTATCGTTTCCGCTCGGAAATGAAGTGGTGCGATGGGACGAGCTGGTTCTGGCGAATCTCCACCCACCTCTCTTGTCGTATGGAAGCAGGACGCGGGCCGCCCTCGCCGGGAATCCCACCGGCTGAAGAACGCCATGGCGATCAGCAAGAGCGTGCAGCAACGATCGTGAGCCGGGGGAGAGCCATCATGACACGCGAGGGATTGAAGTCGTTCTCGATCCACATCCTCATACCCTTCATGATGGGCGCGAGTATGGGCCTGGTGTTGATGTGCGCGATCTATGTCCTCGACATCGGAGGCTTGCGCTCGCTGCTGGCCAGCACCGGCGGAAGCTTGCTGGATTTCGGCCTCATCCCGGTTGCGTTCGCCTTCGGATCGCTGGCGATCGGGACCAATGAGCTGTTGATCGATGATTGACGGAACGCGACTTTGACGCAAGCCAGCCGTCGTTTGATTCAGGTCAAATGGGTTCGGCTGCAACTCACTCAAGCACGACGATCTCCAGGCTGTTCAACCCTGTTCGGAAGGCCTGGCAGGTTCGCTTTCGAGCGACGTGGACACCGGTTTGCGTCAGGAAGACGCGTCAAGACAACAATTCGGAACTCCGGTCCTGTTTCAATCGGAACCGAAAATGCCCTAGCCGTCGCGATACCGGGGATAGACCTCTCGTCCGATCCTCTCGGCGTCCTTGTTGAAGTCGACGAACATGTCGCGCATCATTTTCGTGACATCGGCTGGAGCTTTCGCGGGCGTTCCGGCATCGTAGGGTGGCTCCGGCGCGTACTGCGCCATCAGCTGGACGCATTCCGCATATTGCCGGTCGCGCAACTGACCGACGAGCGAAAGGCCGAAATCGATTCCCGAGGTCACGCCGCCGGCGGTGATCCTGTTGCGGTCGCGGACGATCCTGTCGTCGGTCGGCGTGGCGCCGAACAGTGGCAACAGCGAAACCGCGGCCCAATGCGAGGTCGCCTTGTAGCCGGTGAGAAGTCCCGCCGCCCCGAGCAGCAAGGAGCCCGTGCAGACCGCGGTGACGAACTTGGCGCGGGATCCGCGGTCCTTCAGGAAGCGAAGCGTGGCCTCGTCCTGCATGGCCGCCAGCGTGCCGGTTGCGCCACCCGGGACGCAGAGGATGTCGAGGTCGGCCGGACACTCGTCGAAGGTCACGCTGGGCTGGAACGATAGCCCGGTATCGCTCGTCACGATGTCCTTGCTCTTTCCGACGATGTGGGTGGTCGCGCCGATCAGCCCGGTGAGCATGGCGTGAGGCCCGACCATGTCGAGTGCCGTGAAGGCGGGATAGACGAGGAAGGCAATCTGCTCCTTCCCCATCCAGCTCGCGGGCATCTGCGACATGTCATGGCCCGTCGTCGTCCCCGCCGCGACCTCGGCGGCCGGGGTGGACCGCAGTCCCGTCGCGGCAAGGCCCGCGGCGGAGGCGAGAAGCAGGTCTCGTTTCGATATCATTCGTTCGCTCCCGTGACGGCGATGAGGTGCGACGGAGCCATCAGTATCGGTAGGACAGCGTACCATAGAATGCGCGGCCGTCGCCGCGAGCCACCTGGCCGCCGAACCAGGGGAACGCCACGAAGTATTTCTCGCCCGTCAGGTTCTTGACGTTGAACGACGCCCGCCAGTGCTCGGTCTCGTAGGCGATCTTGGCGTCGACGGTAAAATACCCCTGCGTCTTGTACAGATTGAGATTGTCGACATATTGCGAGGACGCCACGTAGACGCCGGCGCCGGCGCTCCAGCCTCTGAGAGCGGGCCAGTCGAACGCGTAGTTGACCCAGAAGCGGCCCGAATCCTCGGGCACGCCGGGAACCCTGTTTCCTTGCGGCGCTCCCGAATTCGAATCGGAGAACCTGACATCCGCATGGCCGTAGCTCGCCAGCACCTTCCAGTTCTTGTCGGGCTGCCAGATCAGATCGGCTTCGTAGCCTTTCGATTCCTGCGCGTATTGGGCCCCGACGCCCACGCCAATGACGACAGGCACGTTCTCGCGCTTGATGTCGAACACCGCGACAGTGCCGGTCAGCTGATTGTTGATGTTGAACTTGAAGCCGCCTTCAACCTGCTTCGACGTTTCGGGCTGGACGTTGGTGTTCAAGGCCTGCGTGAACGTCGACGCCTGCATGCCCTCGCTGTAGCTGCCGTAGACCGACAGTCCGGGAACGAGATCGAGAACCGCTCCAACCCGGGGCAGGGCCTTGGTCGTGTCCGAGCCGAACTGTGTCGGCGAAAACACGCCGAACCCGAACGGGTAGTCTTCGACATAGTCGATGTTGATGCTCGCGAGCCTTACGCCGGCAAGGATGTGAAGGCGATCGTAGATCGTGGATTGCAATTGCGTGTAGAGGCCCTTGGTGGTGTAGACACTGTTGATGTCGGTATACGAATAGAACGTCGGCGACGCCGTGCTGGGGTCCGTATACGGCGTCGGAAACACGGGGTTGTTCAACAGATCGACCGGAAGCGGGGTGTTGAGGTCGGTGTTCATGTGACCTCGATCCGTGATGCGGCTGTAGTCGGCGCCGGTCAGCCAGACGTTGTTGGTCGGCCCCAGCCTGAACCGCGCCTCCAGGTTGGGATTGACGGAGAACTCCTGCTGCTTCTGCATGAGTTCGATGTTCTGCAGGGCCCATGTGCTTGGCGGGACATCGGGCGCCGCGCTCAATGTCGTCTGGCTTCTCTGATCAAAGGCCTGGTCCGCCCAGCGCGCCTTGACGTTGAAGGACCAGATCGAATCGAGCTTGCGGTCGAGCGTCGCCGTGATGCTCTTGACCTCGCTGTAGCTCTTCGGAATGTCGGTCGGGCCGATGTAGAGATCGGGATTGAGGCGGAAGCTTCCGGCGACCGTCCCGACCGCGGGCAGACCCTGGTAGGCCTGCTGCTCCAGCCGCGAGATGCGACCCTGGATCGTCAGCGTCGTGTCTTCCTTGTTCGTCAATGTCAGAGTCGGATAAAACGAGTAACGATTTTGATGCACGACATCGACGAACGTATCGTTCGACGTATATGAGCCGGTGAAGCGGAACAGCACGGTCTTGTCGGCCGACAGCGGCTGGTTGACGTCGAAATAAGGCTGCACGTAGTTGTTGGTCCCGAACGTCACGCCGGCTTCGCCGCTCGCTCTGTCGGTCGGCAGCTTCGAGACGATGTTGATGGCGCCGCCGAGCGGGCTGCCGGCTCCGCCGCCGTACAGGATCGCGTTCGGCCCCTTCAGGACCTCGATGCGTTCGACGTTCACCAGCGAGTCGCGGTCGCCGGGGTTGTACATGACATTCATGCCGTCGAGATATTGCTGCGCCGTGAAACCGCGAACGGTGATCTGGCCGAAGGCTCCTGTGGTGCCGATGGCGAGCGTATCGGTTCCCTGCACGTTCGAGGCGTTCTGGATCGCCTCGGTGACCGTGACGTTGTTCTGGTCCGTGATGACGCTCCTGGGGATCACCTGGATCGACTGCGGGACCTGCTCGATCGGCGTCGCCGTCTTGGTCGCGGAGAACGACGACAAGGCCCGATAGCCATCGACGGGGCCCGCGGTCGTCAGCGTGGTCCCCGGCGGGAGCTTGAGATCCGGCAAGTTGAGCGCGGGATTATAGGTGCCGAGCGCGTTGGTCAGCGGCTTGACCACCGCGGTGGGCTCCGTCGGCTTCGTGCTTGCGCGTCGGGTGCGCTTGGCGCCCGGCCTGGTTCCAGGCGCGGTCGCCGCGGCCGGGCGGGTCTGGCCCGGCGCCTGGACGGTCACGCCGGGCAGTTGCGTGGATTGGCCAAGGGCGATTTCGGGGACGGCGAGAAGCGCAGCGACGCTCACGCTGCCCAGGACGCGAAAACGAAACATCGGGAAACTCTCCAACTCGGGCGCAGTGGCCCGCCAACGGTCGACAAAATTCATCGATGGCGGCCAGGTGGCCGCACCGATCTTGCGATTTTGGGAAAGTCAGGAGTTCGAAGGAGGAGCGCGGGCCTTGGCGTGTCTGGTGCTCAAAGACCCCCGCAGGTCTTCAGCCATGTTGTGCCAGATCACGGGCGCCGGCGACCGATACGGCACGGCCACTGCGATCTTCGACAGGTCCAGGAACGCACTAGCGTGAGCCACGAGGCAGCACAGCGCGCAGGCGCCGTCGTGGACGTGGTGGCTCGTCTGGTCGGACCGGCTGTCGGCTTTCTCGCCTGCTGTGTGGCAGATCGCGGCACTGCCAAAGGCGGCCAGTGGATCAGAAAGGGCGGAGGCCGTCGCCCATGATGCGCCGATCGGCGCGATGATTTGCATCATCAGCGCCAACAGGAAAGCCGGGAGATAGATTCGCAGCCTTTGCCGCGCCGGTGATCGCCTCATTGCAACCGCAACTAATCATGCGGCTCATCGCGAGTCGACGGTTGCTCGCTCTGGTCAGGAGGACACGGAGCCACCCCGGCAAGAAATGCTGGCCAACTGTGTCTCAATTGTCACATTGCGTCACCCGCGAGATCGGCACATCTCGATAGTGCCGCTATCCCGGTGGCGTTAGCCTTCGGCGCGCTGGCGATCGGCACGTCACGCGTCGGCAATTGACCGCCGGACGGGAGATATCTTGATGTAGCGCAAGGTGCCCTGGGCAAATTCGGATGAATTGCCTGGTGCGATGTTCGATTTCGACCAGCCTTTGTTCCTTGCCGGCCTGCTGCTGGGCTTCTCCTCCAGCCTGCACTGCTTCGGCATGTGCGCGGGCATTGCGTCCGGCTTGCACTTTGCCGCCGAGGCCGGCCCCGGCCAGCCGCGGGGAGGTCTCTTGTCAGCGACGGTCGTGATCAATGCCGGGCGCATCTCGGCCTACACGCTTGCGGGCGCCGTGGTCGGGGCGGTCGGCTCCAGCGTGTTCGGATCGTTCGACCAGACGTTTGCGAATGCCGTCCTCCGCTGGGCCGCCGCGGCGGCGCTCGCCTGGATCGGCCTGTCGATGCTCGACGTGCTGCCGCTGCCGGCAGGGCTCTACCGTGTCGGCAATGCCGTCAGCGGCGCGGTCGGTCGGGTTGCGCGCACCGCCCATCTTCCGCCGGCGATGGGATTGTTCGTCAGCGGCGCGATCTGGGGCTTCCTGCCCTGCGCCATGGTTTACGCCGCGTTGTTCTACGCGATGCTGTCGGGCTCGTGGCTGGGCGGCGCGCTCGCGATGAGCGGCTTCGGCCTCGGCACCTTGCCGGTCCTCATCGGGGCGGGGCTCGGACTGCCGCTGCTCCGGCGCCGCGCCACGGCGGGATGGCTGCGCAACACGGTCGCGCTCGCCATCATCGCGGTCGGCATCGTCACCGCGGGCGTGACGCCCGCGACCATCGCGGTGTGGTGCCGGTCCTGACCGGCTGGCCGGCCGCGCGCGGATGATCCGGAATAGGGTGTGGCCCTCGTCCTGAGATCGACGTCCTCAGGCGGTGATCTTCTTGCACTCTGCGGCACAGGCGGCGCAGGCTTCCGCGCACGCCTTGCAGGACTCGTGCTTGTTCGCATGCTTCTTGCACTCCGCCTCGCAATCCTGGCAGGCGGCCAGCGCGACCTTGGCCATGGCCGGCAGATAGGGCGAGGATGTGCTGGCAAGCTTGGCCAGGGTGCCGCAGATGCTCAGCATCTGGTCGGTCAGGCGCGCGCAGGCGGCCAGCGAGACATCGTTGGCGGCAAAGGCCGCGAGACAATGGTTCAGGCAGACCTGGCCGGTCTTCACGCAGGCGGTCGCGGCGTCGAACAGCGGTGCGACGGCCGCACTGCCATGGCCGCCGTGATCATGACCGCCATGATCATGCTCGCCATGGGCCAGCGCCGTGCCCGACGTGGCGGCCAGGAGGACGCCGGCGGCGATGAGGTCTCGGCGATTCATCGTGAAGGTCTCCTTCGAAGCAGGTTGGCGATCGATGTGCGGCAAACGCGCTTGATCATTGACATCGATCAATTAAAGCTTGGTCGCCTGCTGGCAATTTAGATCATCAAGGAAACCGTGTCTGCCCCGATGATTGCGCCAAACCGCGCCCGAGACCATGCCGCCGGCCCGGCCGCGGCGCGCGACCCGATGTGCCGCCGCGACAAGCGCAGGGGCATGATCGCGATCCTGGCCGCCTATGCGTTGCTGTGGCAGGCCTTCCTCGGATGCGTGACCAGCGCGGACTTTCTGGCACCGGCGAATCTGGCGCTGTCCGCCTCGCTCTGCACGGCGGATCGCGACGGCGCGCCGCAGCCCTTTGTTCCGCAGCACCACGATCGTGCCGCATGCTGCGTCCTCTGCCTGACACCGGCCCTTGCCGGATCGGACGCAGACGTTTCCCACATCGGGGCGCCCCGCATCGGCGTGACGCTGAGCGCTATGCGCGTCGCGGCGGCCGCGCCACTGCGACTGCTCGCGGGTGATCCTCGCCAGCCGCGCGCTCCGCCGGCTTTCATCTGAGCGACCAGACCATCTGAACGATCCCGATCGGCGTCAGGACGCGTTGCCAGCCGGCGCGCCCGTGCAAGGCGGCTGCGACCTGCCGACGTGCAGTTTGGCCGCCGCCTGAACGCGTCACGGGGTTTCCACACTTCCAGTCTGGCGGTCCGCGCAGGAATGGCCGCGCGTCTGACCGCGATGAAAGATACGAATGCCCAACCTCAGCAATTTTCTGCCCGTCGAGCCGTCTCGACGCTGCTCATCCGCCGATGTCCCGGCCTCGAGTCCGCAAGGCACTGCGATCCTCCCATCCAATCCCGCTCGGGGGCGTGATGCCGATGAGCCAGGGGCCGACAGCCCGTTCAACTTTCAGATTGCGCCGAACATCTCGATCGGACGCGCATCGATGGTGGCGATGCTGGCGGCCCTGGCGGTCCCCGTCACCGGCCTCGCGATCATGGCCGCCGCGCTGGGATACTGGCCGGTCGGCCTGTTCGGCGGATTCTGGTTCGCCGTGCTGGTGTTCGCGATGATCCACTCCCGGCAGTCGCTGCGGCGGCGCGAGCAGATTTTCCTGGAAGGGCACATGATCGTCGTCGAGCGGACGACTCATCGCGGGCAATCCACGAGGTCGCTCGTGCCGCTTTACGGATTGCGGCTGGAGAGCTTCGTCGATCCCGACTACGGCCTGCTGCGGCTGACCCTGCTGCATCGCTCCTCCCGCCTCGACATTGCGCGCGATCTGTCGCCCGACGAACGGTCGAGCTTTCGGACGGCCTTCATTGCCGCCCTCGCGGCCGCGGGCCATTCCCTGCCGCTCGTCACGCTGCAGGCACCGCAACTCCTGGCGCCGGAGCCGTTGCAGTGACCACGTCCCTCCGATCCATCCGTCCGGGCGACGGGGCTGAAGCCCATCCGCCGCTCTATCCCGGCAACTCCTTCAATCCGCAGCGCCCGCTGCTGTCCGCCGTTCTCCGCGGACTGGCCTGCCGCTGTCCCGCCTGCGGCGCCGGCCGGCTGTATCACCGCTTCCTGAAGATGGCGCCGACCTGCGCGCATTGCGGCGAGGCCCTGCACCACGCGCGGCCGGACGATGCGCCGGCCTATTTCGTCATGTTGATCGTGGGGCACGTCGTGGTGTCGATGGCCCTGTCGCTGGAACTGAGCTTGTCGCCGCCGATCTGGATCACGCTGCTGACGTCGATGCTGGCTGCGTGCGGATTGACGTTCGCACTGCTTCCCTGCGTCAAGGGAGCGATCATCGCCTTGCAATGGACGTTCTGGATGCACGGCTTCGATCCGCACGAGCAGGACGATTTACCGCCGGTCGCACAGCATTGCGATGGCGCGCGAGATCAAGCGCGGGCTGCCTGACCGGCGTATCGATCCGGAACCAGCGTCCCTCCCGCCGGAGGGGCGCGGTGCCGGATTCGCATCGTCGTCGTCCGGTTATCCACACCCACGATACGCAGTAGCGACGGCGGCCCGCCACCTACCAGCCATCGATAATTTGCAAGAGCGCGCGCGCGCCGCTTTGATGGCGGCATGAGCACGAAATCGCGCGAGGTCATCTGGGGCGGCCGGATCATGGGCGCGCGCATGCGCGCGCAGAAGGCGCGGGAAGACGCCGAGAAGGCGGTGCGCGAGGCCGACCGGGCGGAAGCCGAGGCGTGGTCGGTGCGCATGGAAGGCTACGGCGGCCCGTCGCAGCCATCGCCGACGATCGGGCAATGCCTGAACGGCGGCATGGGCTGGCTCGAGGTCGAGTGCCGGCGATGCAAGACGCGCGCGAGCCTGCCGCTCGATGCGATCCGCCGGCCGCGCGACACGCCGATCTGGAAGCTGGAGGCCTCGCTGAAATGCCGCTCCTGCCGCAACGGCCGCTACGCGCCGCCCGTTCACATGATCAAGCTGACGGAAACGCGGAGCATCACGCCCTATAAATGGACTCATCCGACCGAGGAGCGGTAGGTGTGAGTATCGCCCGCGCGCTGTTTGGTTGCGATGATCGATCACCGGCAGACACGGCGCGGCGCCAACGTTTCATCGCGAAAGCCCTTTCTCGCGGGACAGTTTCGTGTCGCGACAGCGCCGCATCCAGCCCAGGACGTCGTTGGGTTTGCCCTGTAGCACCCGAAGCGACTTGCTTCCGTGCGAGCCGGCTTTGGCGTCGCGGAATGAGGCGGTCTAGCGCGTGAGGCGCATGTCGGAGACGGCCCGGGCGAACGTGGAATCCATCGCGGAGGTGCCGCTCCAGAACCACGGAAAATGGCCGTAACGGAACGACAGTTGAGCGGCCGCCTCCGACGGCGGGCTCCCGTCGATCGTCAGCTTGGAGAGCGCCGACGCCAGCCCGGTGCGGTCGGCGCCCCCCTCGCAGTGGATGAGGATGGGCCGTGGTGAGGTGGCCAGCAATCCGACGAGCTGCGCGATCTGGTGATCGGTCAATGGCCGGCTTGCCGAGATCGGGAAATCGATGTGACCGACGCCGGCTGCATTGCTCGCCTTGATCTCGTCGTCGTACCAGCGTCTGCCGGCATTGTTGCCGCGCAGGTTGATGATCGTGCGGATGCCGTTGTCGCGGATCCGGGTCGCGAATTGCGCGCCGCTCAGCTGTCCCGATCGATAGACGGCACCGTCGACGACGACGTGGAAATTGCCGCTCAGGCGCAGATAGCCCGCCCATCCGCCGAGGAGCAAGGCGACGACGCCCAATGCTGCGCCGACCTGCTTCAGTGATCTGATCGCTCTTCGGTGCATCGGCGGACGCTAGGCTCTGTATGCGATCAGCACCGCCCCGCAGGCGATCATGATCACGCCGAGCCAGTTGGGCAGGGCGAGCCTCTCGCCCAGGAACAGCACCGCGAACAGCGATACGAACACGACGCTCAGCTTGTCGATTGGCGCGACGCGGGCGGCCTCGCCCAGTTTGAGCGCGCGGAAATAGCAGATCCACGATGCTCCGGTCGCAGCGCCCGACAGCACCAGGAAGAGCCAGGTCTTCCCGGAGACCTGCGAGGGCGCCTGCCAGTGTCCGGTCGCCCAGACGATGGCGCCCGCCGCGGCCAGAATGACGATGGTTCGCACCAGCGTGGCGAAGTCGGAATTGACGTTCTCGATACCGACCTTGGCGAAGATCGCGGTGAGAGCCGCGAACGCGGCCGACAGGAGAGCCCAGAAGACCCACGAACCCAGGATGCCCTTCACGACGGCTACGCCCGCAGCACGTCTTCGATCTTGACCACGTCGCCCGTCACATTCCAGTGTTCGACGTGCTTGTAGACGATGACCTTGTGCTTGAGCAACTCGCCGTGCGTGCGGCAGAACTCCTCGAGATCCGGCCGCGGCGCGATCAGTTCGACGCACATCGTCAGGTCCGGGTTGGGCACTTCATAACCCTCGTCTTCGAGCTTGCCGCGGTTGCTGTAGCCGAAATGGGTGTGATGGGCTGTCGCATTCATGATGCCCGCGGCCTTTGCCTGCATCACCAGTTCCCGATAGAGCAGACGAGCGCCAAGGAAGCGGCGCCCGACTCCGACGGCCTTCTCGCGCGGCTTCAGGTAGATCCTGATCATGCCGATGTCCTTGTGGGCAAGCGTATGGCGGGCCATGAAGTCCTCTTTTTTCTGGATTGCGCGAAAGTTGGAGCGTGACTGGACCCGGTCGACGAAGTCGCCGAAGGCCTGGACGTTGAGATCCCGGACCTGCCGCATGGACAGGTCGGGCGGAATGTCAGCAGCTGCCGTCTTGGGTGTGCCGAGGCGTTGCGACATGTAGATGCTGGAATGTCCGCTGCAGAGATAGGCCACGAAGCAGGCGACCGCGATGTAGACGGAATGAAGCGAGCCGAAGAGCTCCACGCCCATGATCATGCAGGCGAGCGGCGTGTTGGTCGCGCCGGCGAACACCGCGACGAAGCCGAGACCGGCGAACAGGTCCGACGGCGCGCCGAACAGGGCGGCGAGGGCGTTTCCGAGCGCCGCGCCGATGAAGAACAGGGGCGTCACCTCGCCGCCCTTGAAGCCGCTGCTCAGCGTGACGACTGTGAAGATCGTCTTCCACAGCCAGCTCCAGTGATCGACGCGGCCGGGCAGGAAGAAGCCGGCAATCGTGGCGTCGGCCGGGTTGGGGGACCAGACACCCAGTCCGAGATATTCGCGTGTCCCCAGGGCGTGGGCGAGGCCGATCAGGATCACGCTGGCGATGACCGGGCGCAAGGGAGCGTAGGGGCATAGGGACCTGAAGGACGCCGTCACCAGATGCGAGAATTCGCTGAAGAAGCGGGCGGCGAGACCGAACAGGGCGCCGGCGAGGATCACCTTGAACAGCAACATGGCTTCCAGGTGAAAGCCGGTCGCATCGCTGGCGTTCGCGAGATAGGCGATCGCGTAGTGGGTGTGCTCGATCCCCCAGGCGTGACAGCTCCAGTCTCCGGCGATGGCCGCCATCAGGCAGGGCAGCAGCGCGTCGTACTGCATGCGGCCGATCGTCAGCACTTCGAGGGCGAACACCGCTCCCGCGATCGGGGTCCCGAACACCGCGCCGAAGCCGGCGGCGATGCCGGCCATCAGGAGAATGCGCATGTCGGCCTGCGAAAGCCTGAACACCTTCGCGAAGGCCGCGGCGATGCTGCCGCCCAGCTGGACGGCGGTGCCTTCGCGACCGGCGGAGCCGCCGACCAGATGGGTCAGCACGGTCGTCACGAGGATGAGCGGCGCCATCCGCAGCGGGACGCCGCCGCCCGGCTCGTGGATCTGCTCGACGATCAGATTGTTGCCGCCCTCGGCGGAGCGACCGAAGCGCTGATAGGCCAGCACCATCAGGAATCCGGCGACGGGCATGCCGTAGATGAGCCAGGGGACATTGAAGCGGGCGCGCGTTGCCTGATCGAGCGCCCACAGGAAAAGGGCGCACAGGGATCCCACGACGGCGGACATCGGCACGACGATGCCGATCCACTTCGCGAGGCGACGCACCTGCTCGATGCGCAGACCGAAAGGGCCGGCGGACATCATGATGCACCGCCCGAACGGGTGCGCATCACCATCGACAAGATTGAGATCAGAGTTCGAAGCACGATCCTACTCCTTCGCCGCGAGGGCAAATCAAGTAGGAATCATCAGCTTCTCCTGGAAGCGGTTCGGCACGAGGCCCGGCAGAAATCCATTACCGTGCGCTTAGTTATCGGCAGGACAGCAAGGCTGTCAATATCACTTTGTCGTGCACCGGCGGCCGCGCCCATGAACAGCCCGCGCCGGATGTCTCCGCGCGGGCGTGATGCATCTTCGATGCTGCATTGCTGCCGCTGTGTTGCCCGACGTGTCAAAGCCGAGCGGTGAGCGGGCGGGATGGTCTCGTCCGGCCAGCGCCGGTCTGTCGCGAACGCAAGAAAGCCAAGGCGTCTCGGTGCCCACGCTCCTTTGCATGGGGTTGTTTTCCGGTGTCGCGTTATGCGCCTCGTCTGCGCCTCAGCGCCGGCCGCGCGGCGCCTCGGCCTTGGCGGGCTGCTCGGCCTGCGCTCC
>VYLE01000729.1_pt1 | contig 12891 bp, 8 predicted proteins | sample 5114391 | NCBI WGS metagenome assembly VYLE01 (sample SAMN12291771, study PRJNA351875) | freshwater metagenome | isolation source: freshwater lake | place: USA: Michigan, Kent Lake | collected 2013-08-15
CGCAGCGACGGGCGGCGCCGCTGGCGCAGCCGCTCCACTCGTCGCCCCCGCAGCCACCTTCGAGACATCCTCGTTCTTCCCCGCGATCACCGCGATGGTCGTACCGACCTTCACCTGCTTCCCCGGCTCGATCAGGATCTTCGCGACGGTGCCGTCGTCGAAGCACTGCATCTCCATCGTCGCCTTGTCGGTCTCGATGTCGGCGACGACATCGCCCGAGCGAACCTTGTCGCCCTCTTTCACATTCCACTTGATGACGGTGCCGGCTTCCATCGTGTCGGAGAGCCGCGGCATGGTGAGGGTGATGGGCATTGGAGATTCTGAGAAAGAAGCGAGCGGGAGGAGCGCTTACGCGCGGTAGGTGACGGTCCGAACGGCCTGACAGATCTTGCGGGCGTTCGGGAGCATTTCCTGCTCGAGGTTCTGGGCGTAGGGCGCGGGCACATCGTCGCTGTGGACGCGCACGACCGGATGGTCGAGATCGTCAAAGCAGTGCAGCGAGACCTGCGCGGCGACCTCGGAACCGGGCGACGCGAAGGACCAGGACTGGTCGACGACGACGCAGCAGTTGGTCTTGCGCACCGACGCGAAGACCGTCTCCCAGTCCATCGGACGGATGGTGCGGCCGTCGATGACCTCGCAGGAGATGCCTTCCTTCGCGAGCTCGTCGGCGGCCTCGAGGCAGAAGTGCACGGGACGGCCCCATGAGACGAGCGTGACATCGGTGCCGACGCGACGGATCGCGGCCTTGCCGAAGGGAATCGTGTACTCGGCCTCGGGCACATGACCCTTGAAGGAGAGAAGTCGCTCGCTCTCGAGGAAGAAGACCGGATCCTCGTCGCGGATCGCCGTCTTCATGAGCCCCTTCGCGTCGTAGGGGTTCGACGGGATCGCCATCTTGAGCCCCGGGACATTCGAATAGAGCCCCTCGACGCACCAACTGTGCGTCGAGCCGAGCTGGCCGCCGGCCCCGTCGTTGCCGCGGAAGACGATCGGGCAGCCGAACTGGCCGCCCGACATGTAGAGCATCTTCGGGGCGTTGTTGAGGATCGGGTCAGCCGCGACGAGCGAGAAGCTCCACGACATGAACTCGACGATCGGCCGAAGGCCCATCATCGCAGCGCCGATCGCGAGGCCGGCGAAACCGGACTCCGAGATCGGCATGTCGATCACGCGACGCGGCCCGAACTCGTCGAGCATGCCGCGCGAGACCTTGTAGGCGCCGTTGTACTGGGCCACTTCCTCGCCGAGGAGGAAGACGCGCTTGTCACGGCGCATCTCCTCGCTCATCGCCTCGCGCACGGCGTCGCGAAACTCGATCTCACGGGCGGAGGTCGCCTCACCGAGCGGGCCGGAGAGCGGAACGGCTGCGGACATCATCGCGGTCATTGCATCTCCCTCAGCATGAGCGGCAGGCTGGTGCCGGTGTACGGGCCCCAACGCTCGACATAGACATCGGTATAGAGCTCTTCGATCGACGGCGGCGGGCTCGCTTCGGCCCAGGCCATGCACTCGCGCACCTCGTCGCGCACCTCATCGACGAGCGTCTCGATCTGGGCCTGGGTGATGAGCCCGGCGGACTTCATGTGCTTCTCGAGCCGACCGATCGGATCGTTCTGCTCGTACTGCTCCTCCTCCTCGCGCGTGCGGTACTTCCGCGGATCGCTCATGGAGTGGCCCTTGAAGCGGTAGGTCCGCATGTCGACGAAGGCCGGTCGGCTCGTCGCACGGCAGCGGTCGATGAGGTCCTTCATCGACTCGTAGACCTGGAGGACATCCATGCCGTGGACCTCGAGCCCCTCGATGCCGTAGCCGATCGCCTTCGAGACGATCTTGTGGGCCATCGTGGTGCCGCGTTCGATCGCGGTGCCCATCGAGTAGCCGTTGTTCTCGACGACGAAGATGACCGGCAGGTCGAAGAGGCCGGCGAGGTTCATCGCCTCGTGCAGCGCGCCCTGATTGAGGGCGCCGTCCCCGAGGAAGCAGAGCGTCACCCGATTCGAGGTCCCGCCGTGGATGACCTCATCCTCATACTTCGTCGCGAAGGCGAGCCCGGCGCCGAGCGGCGTCTGGGCACCGACGATGCCGTGACCTCCGAAGAGGTTGTTGGCCTTGTCGAACATGTGCATCGAGCCGCCCTTGCCCTTCGCACAGCCGCCGATCTTGCCGTACATCTCGGCCATGCAGTATTTCGGCGCCATGCCGCGGGCGAGGGCGTGGCCGTGATCGCGATAGGCGGTCACGAGCGGATCCTTGTGCTCCATCGCGGCGACGCAGCCGACGGCGACGGCCTCCTGGCCGATGTAGACATGGCAGAAGCCGCCGATCTTCTTGTCCTGGTACGCCTGCATGCAGCGCACCTCGAACTCGCGGATGAGCCACATGTCACGAAGCCACCTCGTGAGGGTGGCCGCGGGGATGTCCTTGCGGGTCAGCGGTCGCGCGGTCGGCGCGAGAAAGGTGTCGAGATCGGACGCCTGCGAGGCGGCCTTCGGGGCGGATGTCATCGAGAGGTGTCCTCGGGGGATCGCGCGACGCGAAACGGTCGGTGGCCGGACAGGCCGTCGCCCGAGGACCGGAGGGTCCAATGGCGGACGGGCCATTGCCCGGATGGATGGGCGAGGCTCGCCGGGGGTAGGCCGAAGAGCGTCGCCGGTGATCCGCGCAGCGCGAAGCGGTCTTTATAGGGGAATCCGGGTCGAAGAGGCAAACCCCGGACGACATCTCGCTCGGGAAGTCGGTGGCCACCATCGGCGGGGCCGAGCACGAAACGCGCCGCCAGCGCCCGATACGGGATTCACCCCCCGCCCTCCACCGTACAATCGCCGCCTCGTCACCTCCGATCGCAGCCCTCCCTCTGCGCGAGGGTGCTCGCTGACCGTCCGGGCCGCGTGGGGCCCTGCGACGGGGCTTTTCCCCTCCCAACCAAGCTCCTCGACATGCGGGCCAACCGATTTCGACGCCGCGATGAGTCTCCCGGTGACCTGACCGAGGTCATCGCAGAGGCCCGCTCAACCCGCATCAACGCCGGATTCTTCGGCATTTGCGGTCTGGGCCTCGTGGCGGGCTGCGCCGCCATCGGAATCGCCGCGACCAGCCCCGATTCCTCCGGCTCCATCGTCTACGGCATCACCGCCGGACTGATGTTCGTGATCGCCTTCCTCGAGATCGGACTCAGCTTCCGGGCCGCGGTCACGGCGCGGCAACGCGAACGGGCGGCGGCCCGAGTCGTCCTGCTCCTCCTCGGCCTCGGGCTCCTCGCCGCTGCCCTCCATCAGTGGTTCTCGCCGGTGCCGTCGCGCGACCTCGCCCTCTGGCTCGTCTACGGCGGTGTCATCGCCTGCACATCGGCACTCATCATGCCGTGGTCAGCGACCGACGCGGCGACGACGACGCTCCCGGCATTTCTGGTCTGGATCCTGCTTCTCTTCGTCATCCCGAACAGCGCGATCGAAGCCTTCGGCCGCGTCGCCCTCGCCGTCTCGGGGATCGTCGTCGGCGCGATTCCCGTCTGGCTCGGCTACCTCACCGACCGCAAGAGTCAGGACGACGACGAGCGGGCGGCGCTCTCCCGCGAGGTCTCGCACACCCGCGACGAACTCGGACGGGCCCGCATCGTGCACGACGCGATGTTCCGTCCGCCCCTCGCCGAAGGGCCGGTCGAGGTCAGCTATCGATATGACCCGCTCCGCGAGATCGGCGGCGACTTCGTGCACATTCTCCGCTGTCCGCGCAGCGATCGCGTCACGACGACGGTCATCGATGTCTCGGGGCACGGACTGGCCGCGGCGCTCACGGTCAATCGACTCTTCGGCGAACTCGAGCGGGTCATCGCCGAGGCCAAGGGCGAGGTGACGCCCGCCGATCTGATGACCCAGCTCAATCGCTACATCCACCTCACGATGAGCGCTCACTCAATGTTCGCGACCGCGGCCTGCGTGCAGGTCGATCCGCGACAGCGCCAGGTGACCTGGGTCGTCGCGGGTCATCCGCCGCCGCTTCTGCGGCATCGCACCGGGAAGGTCGATCGACTCGACTGCACGACGCTCGTCCTCGGCGCGGCTCCGCCCGAGTGCTTCGATCCCGAGGAACAGTCGCGGGCGATCGAGCCGGGCGACTGCGTCATCGTCTACACCGACGGTACTTTTGAGGCCCGCTGCCCGACCGGCGAACGATTCGGGCTTCGCAAGCTCGAGGAATCGATCGCCTTCGATCCGCCGCCGCGCGACTTCCCGACCTTCATCGCCAACCTCGTCGCCCGCTTCCACGAGGGCAACCCGGACGACGATCTCCTCGTCGCCCAGATCACCTTCCGCGGCGCGGTCCGCACAGTCGTCTCGGCGGAGTGAGCTCGGTTCGCCGGAGAGCGACAGCTTGCTGCACTCTTCCGCATTCCGCCAGAGAACCACAGAGGCTCAGAGGGCACAGAGGATGCACAGAGAAGCCAACGGAAAGAGGGAACTCGTCGCACACACTCGAAGGCGCAAAGCGGACTTGACTTGGGTCGGGACTTCTCACCGTTCCCTGCGCCTGCGCTCCTCAAGTCCCTCCGGCACTGGCACGGCTCCATCAACGCGCGCACCTGCCTCCCTTTTTGCCTTCTCTGTGCATCCTCTGTGCCCTCTGAGCCTCTGTGGTTCTCTGGCGGAAGAGTGCAGAAAGCTGTCCGCAGTGGTGCATGCACGACGCGAAGCGCGCAGAAAGCCGAGCCTCAGCGGGTCTTTGAGCAGGAAGCCGCGACCCCCGACAGCGTTCAGCGCTTGCTGCTCGCCTCGGCGATTGCCGCTGCTTCCACATTCTTGAGGGCGCGGGCCTGCAGGATCAGGAGCGCCGTCTCGAGCTGCGGGTCGAGGTTCTTGGCGAGGAGGTCCTTCGGATCGGGACGCGGCTTGCGATCCTTCTCGTCCTTCCATTCCTCGATGATGTCCGCCTGCTGGCGAAGCTCGAGCGACTTCTCGATCTGCTCGGGCGACATCTTCACGAGGATGTCGGGATTGACGCCCCAGTCCTCGGCGCCGGGCTTCTTGTGCACCGGTCGACCATGGTTCTCGCCGGGCAGCGGCGGAAGCAGGTAGTACTGCGTGGTGAGCTTGATCGCTGCGCCGGACTTGTCGCTGATGTCATGGACCGTCTGCACGCTGCCCTTGCCGAAGCTGCGTTCGCCGAGGATCACCGCGGCGTCGTGGGCCTGGAGCGCACCGGAGACGATCTCGCTTGCGCTCGCCGAACCCTGGTTGATGAGGACGACGAGCGGCAGTCCCTGAAGTTCAGCGCGGCTCGGCTGGGCCTTCAGGTTGAAGACCTCGCGGCCGTTGCGGTCCTCGCCGCTGACGACCGTGCCCGAGGGCGAGAATGCGTTGGTGAAGTCGACCGCTGACTTGAGCAGGCCGCCCGGATTGTGACGGAGGTCGAGGACGAGTCCGTTGAGCTGACGCTCGGAGCGCATCTGGGCGATCGCAGCGCGGAAGTCGTCGAAGCTGTCCTCGCTGAAGCCGGTGAGGCGGATGTAGCCGACGCCCCACGCCTTGTCGACCCACCAATCCCACTCGGGCGCGCCCTTCGAATCGAGCCCCTTCTTCCACCAGCCGTTCACGGAGCGGATCTTGATGCGCTCGCGCTCAAGCGTGACATCGAATGCGCACTCCACGCCGGCCCGCTTCAGCGAGAGCGTGACTTCCTTGCCGGCCGGACCGGTGATCGCATCGACGGCCTTGTTCAGGCTCCAGCCGGTGGTCGGGGCGCCGTTCACGCCGACGACGCGATCCTCGGCCTTCACGCCGCCGCGGGCCGCGGGGGAACCCTCGAGCGGATTGACGACGAGGATCTCGCGCTTGTCGTCGTGTCGGATGAGGATGCCGACGCCGACGAAGTCGCCGTCGACCTGCTGCTGGAACCGGCGCAGGCGCTCGGGCCAGATGATCTCGGTGTACTGATCCTCGAAGCGGCTCGCGAGCTCGTCGATTGCGCCGTCGCCGAACTCGTGATAGAGGACGACCTCATCGAGCTTGATCGTGTTGGCGTTCGCGGTGAGCATCGCCCCGAGAATCTCGTTGTAGTCGCCGCGCCCGACCTGATCGACCGGAGTCGACGCGAGCTTCGCCTTCGACTTCTCGACGGCGGCGACGAAGGCGCTGACCTTCTCCTTGTCGCCGAGGCCCGGGAAGGTCTCGGCGAGAGCGTCGGTCGTCACGAAGATCGACATCGCGTTGAGACCGCCCTCGAGCAGCGGGGCCCAGCCGCGAGCGCTGATGTGCTCTTCGGCAGCCTTGCGGAGACCGGCGGAGAGCATCGGCCGCGTGATGTCGCGCACCTGCTCCTTCCAGTCCTCGGCGAAGGCCGCGTTCCATTCCGGGAAGGGCTCGTTCGGCGTGAGCCGCGTCGCCTGAGCCTTGCGCAGCTCGTGAAGCTGCTTCGGGGCGTATTGGGCGAGAAGGCCGATGCGGCGATTCACGCGCTCGAGGGCGTCGGCGTACTTCTTGAAGGTGTCACGATCGCCAGCGTCCTCGAAGAGGGTACGGAGGCGGAAGAGCATCTCCTGCGAGAGGAGCCAGTCGCCCTCGGCCTGAGCCTTCGTGTCGGTGTCCTCGGCGAGTCGAATCGCCTTCTGCACTTCGGGCAGGGCGAGCGGGGCCTTCCAGTCGTCGGAGAGCGTCTGCAACTTCAGGGCTGCGACGAGGGCCTTGCCAATCTCGTTCGCGGCGAGCTTCTCGTCGAGTTCCTTCTTGGCCTTCTCGATCTCGGCGGAGCGATCCTGATGGCTCGCGGCAGCGTGGGCGAAGCGATCGGCGGCGTACGCGCGGATGCGGGCGACATCGGCAGCGGCGACGCCATCGGGAATCGCCTTCAGCGCTGCCTCGATCGCGGCCAAGTCACCGCGCTTCGCGGCGAGCCAGACGCGATCGGACCACTCGGCGATCGGCGAGCCCGTGCTTGAGGCTGCGGCCGCGCCGGCTCCCTCCTGCTGTTCCGCGATCGCAAAGACGCCGGCGGCTGCGGCCACGCCCGCGGTTGAGGGCGTCGGCCAACTTGCCGCCACGAAGCCGCACACGCCGAGCCCAACGCCAACGGCCGTGGCGATGGAGATGAAACGCCTGGCGATCGGCGCCGCGGGGCCCGGGCGACCAGAATCGGAGGGCGATGCGAGGGGCGAACGCTGAGGTTCAGAACGAGTCCGCATGGGATGCCAATCTCAACTGGTCACCCCCCGCTTGAGGAGGGGTGGAAGGGGCTGGGAGCCCCGGCAGGGCGGGCCACCCGGCGCGGGGCCGAGAGGCATACGAGTTGTGGGCCGGTTCGAGGGAGTCTGGCAGGAGGGGCCGCACCGGCGAATCCGATCGCTTCGTACGGCATCGGCGTTCCGCGGCGAACCCTCCAGCGGTTCTCGCCCAAAGACCCGGCGACGCGCCGACGGGGAAACCCCCGCTGCGCCGCGTCTTATACTCGGACGCAGGTCCGGCGTTTCGAGTTCGGAAGAAGCGCTCATCGGAGTCACCGATTCGTCCGGGAAGGCGGAAGCCTACTTTCGCCCGTGGCTCCTACCGCCGCCTGGCCCCGGCAAGGGCGATGGCGATCGCGTCCGCGACATCCGGTGGCTCGGGAGGCGCGTCCAGGCCGAAGGTGGCCGCGACGGCCGTCTGCATCTGCCGCTTGCTCGCCGTCCCGTGCCCGGTCATGGCCTTCTTCACCGTGGCCGGTGCGACCTCGATCAGGGCAAGTCCGCGACGCTGCCCGCAGAGGAGAATCACCCCGCGGGCGTGGGCCATGAGAATCGCCGTGCGAAGGTTCTTCTGGTGCGTGAAGACGCTCTCAACGGCCATCGCCGAGGGGGCAAGTTCCTCAAGCAGTTCCATGAGGTCGCCTTCAAGCTGACGAAGTCGATGGGCCAGCGGCGTCCCCGCCTTCAGCCGCAACACCCCCGCCTCGACGATGCGCGGCGTCCAGCCGTCGCCGTCGACCTCGATGCATCCGTACCCCGTCCGCTGCAGCCCCGGGTCGATGCCGACGACGCGGAGCCCCGCACTCACGAGGTTGCCCCGGCCTGAACCCGACGATGGGCGCCGCCGCCGGCGCGATCGAACTCGACCAGGCCATCCTTGAGTCGCACGATGCGCTCGCAGCGGTTGGCGATGCGATCATCGTGCGTGACCATCATGAGCGTCAGCCCTTCGCTGTGGAGCTGCTCGAAAAGCTGGAGAATCGACTCGCCCGTCGTCGAATCGAGATTGCCCGTGGGCTCGTCGGCCATCAGCACGGCGGGCTTCGTCACGAGCGCACGGGCGATCGCCACGCGCTGCTGCTGACCGCCGGAGAGCTCGATCGGACGATGCCCGAGACGATCGCCGAGACCGACCCGCTGAAGCTGGGCGACCGCACGCTCGCGCCGTTCGCCGCGGGCGATGCCTTGATAGAAGAGCGGCACCTCGACATTCTCGACGATGGTCAGCTCGTTGATGAGATTGAACGCCTGAAAGACGAAGCCGATGCGACGACCGCGCACGCGACTGAGCTCGTCGTCGGGCATCGTCGCGACATCGATCCCGTCGAGGCGGTAGCTGCCGAAGGTCGGCCGATCGAGGCAGCCGAGGATGTTCATCAGGGTCGACTTGCCGGAGCCGGAGGCGCCCATGATGGCGAGATACTGTCCGTGCGGCACCTCGACATCGACGCCGCGCAGCGCCTCAACGAGCACGCTGCCGTCGGGCTTGTAGTAGACCTTGCGGATGCCCTTCAGGTCGGCGGCGAGATGATGGTCGGTGCGGTCCACGGAAGCGTGCATGGTAGGCGGAGTTCGCCCGCGGTCAGCGAGGGCCGCTCGCGGCCGGTCGCGCTGCGGTGAACGCCCGAGCGAAGGCGGACTCGGCAAGGTCGATCGCCCGCCCGAGCGCTGCGGCCTTGTTGAGGGTTTCCTCATACTCGGCGGTCGGATCGGAGTCGAGGACGACGCCGGCGCCGGCCTGCAAATGCACCGTCCACGGCGCGCGGTCGCGCAGCGTCGGAATCACCATCGTGCGCAGGGCGAGGGCGATATCCATGTCGCCGTCGTAGCCGACCGCACCGATGCCGCCGGCGTAGGGTCCGCGGCGGACCGGCTCGAGCTCGTCGATGATCTGCATCGCCCGCACCTTCGGCGCGCCCGACACCGTTCCGACGGGCAGCGTCGCGCGGAGCGCATCCCAGCAGTCGAGTCCCGGGCGAAGCCGTCCGGTCACGGTCGAGCTGATGTGCATGACATGGCTGTAGCGCTCGACTTCCATGCAGCGCTCGATGGTGATCGAGCCGGTTTCGCAGACGCGGCCGAGATCGTTGCGGGCAAGATCCACGAGCATGACATGCTCGGCCCGCTCCTTCTCGTCGGCGAGCAACTGCCGCTCGAGCAGCAGGTCCGCCTCGGCGGTCGCGCCGCGCGGTCGCGTGCCGGCGAGCGGGCGATTGGTGACGACGCCGCCGCGCACGCGGCAGAGGATCTCCGGGCTCGACGCGACGAGGATCGCCCCCGCGGCCTGGAGGTAGATCTGATAGGGACTCGGATTCACCACGCGCAGCGCCCGGTAGATCTCGAAGGGATCGCTGGTCGTCTCGCGCTCGAGCCGCTGCGAGAGCACGATCTGGAAGGCGTCGCCGGCGGCGATGTACTCCTTCGCCTTGCGCACGGCGCCCTCGAACTCGGCCTGGGTGACGAGCGAGGTCGGCGTCGTGGGTCGGTGGCTCGGATCGATCTCGATCGAGCCGGCGGGCAGCGGCACGGAGTGGGTCTCGAGCCGGGCGACGAGATGCTCGAGATCGGCTTGCAGCGCATGCCACGCCGCCTCGACGCTCGGATGATCGCGCAGCGCGGTGCCGACGATCGCGTGCAAGGTCTTCGTCGCGTTGTCGAAGACGACGACCTGGCGATAGAGACCGAAGTGGAGATCGGGCAGCTCGCGGTCATCGCGCGGGGCGCTCTCGAAGGGCAGCTTCGCCGGCTCGAGGTAGCGCACCGTGTCGTAGCTCGCGAAACCGACCCAGCCGCCGACGAAGCAGGCGGGCAGTCGCAGCGCCGCGAGCGTCTCGCGCGGCGGCAACCGATCGGGGGCGGCCAGCTCGCGCACGACGGCAAGCGGATCGGCCCCCTGCCGCTGCCGGCGGGCGCCGGTGCGATGGTCGATCACCTCAACGCTTGACCCCTTCGCCACGACCTCGACGCGCGGTTGGGCGCCGAGAAGGGAATGCCGCCCGACCGCCGAACCATGCTCGACGCTCTCGAAGAGAAAGCTCGGCGCGGTCCGCGCATCGGCCGCCACGAGCCGGCGGTAGGCGAGGACGGGGGTGAGCTGGTCGCTCATCAGCCGTCGCGCGAGCAGGAGCACGCCGTCATCGCCGATCGAGCGGTGCGCGGCGACCTGAGCGTCGAAGCTGGCACGCTCACCGGCCAAGAGCGTCGCGCGAGGGGAAGCGGGGTCGATGGCGGGCGGGTGCGACATGGGTGGTGAGCGTCTGGCTGACGGATTCGGAAGTGTACGGAGAAGACCGCAACCCTCGGTGCCGCTCGCGATATCAAGCGGCCACTTGCCGGCGGCGCTTCGGGCCGCGCTTGGCCACCCCTCGAGAGACCTCCATGCACGACCGTCCCATCGGCTCCCCTTCGTCGACCTCTGTGCGCGCCATCGATCGCCGCGGTTTCGTGGCTCTTTCCGCGGCGGGCGCTGCGGGTCTCCTCTTCGGCTCGACGGCGTTCTCCGGCCAGACCGGGACCGCCCCCGCCGCGACGGAGAAGCGATCGGGCAAGGCCGAGCGGCCGCTCTCGATCCTCATCCTCGGCGGCACGGCGTTCCTCGGCCCCGAGGTCGTCGAGGCGGCCAAGGCCCGCGGGCACTCCATCACGCTCTTCAACCGCGGCAAGACCCGCCCCGAGCTCTTCGCCGACCTTCCGAAGCTCCAGGGCGATCGCGATCCCGACAAGGGCGAAGGCCTCAAGTCGATCGCCGCGGCCCTCGAGAGCCGCAGCTTCGATGTCGTCATCGACAACAGCGGCTACTACCCGCGGCATGTGAAGGCCTCGGCGGAACTGCTCGGGCCGAAGGTGAAGCAATACATTTATATTTCGAGCATCAGCGCCTTCAAGGAAAGCGCCCCGCCGAACTCCGACGAGAGCTTCCCCGTCGCCGAGATTCCCGATCCGACGGTCGAGAACATGGGCGCCCGCGGCGAGTTCTACGGCGGCCTGAAGGCGCTCTGCGAGGCTGCGGCCGAGGCGGCGATGCCCGGTCGCGTGACCAACATCCGCCCGGGCTTCATCGTCGGCCCCGGCGACTGGACCGGTCGATTCAGCTATTGGCCGCTTCGCGCCCGGCAGGGCGGCGAGATGATCGGCCCGGGAACGCCCGGCGACGCCGTCCAGTGGATCGATGTCCGCGACCTCGCGGAGTGGATCGTCCACTGCGCCGAGCGCTCGATCGTCGGCGTCTTCGCGGCGACCGGCGGCACGAAGCCGACCGGTGACGGCGGCACGATCGGCGGGATCATCGACGAGAGCATCAAGGCCGCGAAGGCCGACACGACGGTGACCTGGATCCCGACCGAGTTCCTGCTGAGTCAGCAGGTCTCCCCCGGCGCCGATCTTCCGATCTGGATCCCTCCGGAAATGGAGGCGGGTTTCCATCGCTGGAATGTTTCGAAGGCAGTGAAGGCGGGCCTGACCTTCCGGCCGCTCAGCGAGACGATCGCGGGCATCTACGCGTGGATCGACGGGCTCTCCGAAGAGGACAAGAAGCGCGTTCGTCCCGCGGGCATGAGCCGCGAGCGCGAGGCCCAGGTTCTTGCGGCGTGGAAGGCGAAGGCGACCGAGGGGGCGAAGCCAACCGGCACCTGATCCCGCCGAAGCGCCTGCGTTCTCCGATCAGACCGAGGTGACGGCGCTGGCGCAGGCCTCGCCGTAGGGGGTGCGAAGCAGCATGCGCTGATGGACCTGCTGCATGAGCTCCGGACACCACGCGATGTTTCCCTCGACGATGGTCGGGCCATCGTCGAGGATCGCGACATCCCAACCGACGGAGAGGATGTCAGGAAAGATTGCATGCGCGGCGAGGGCGAGCCTGACGGCCGCGCCGAACTCGGTGATGCGATGCCCCTCGATGCGCGCTCGGGTGAGCGGATGGGTTGGCAAGCGCGTGCCTTGCATGGCATTCGTGCAACCGCTCCCGAGCAGGCCGTCGGCGTCGAGGATCGGCGCAGCGACGCCTCCGCCGGCGAAGTTGTCGGTGATCGCACCGGCCCGCGCGGGCATGCGCAACACCGCATCGAGCAGTGCGGGCGGTGCGTCGGCGCGCGGCCGGAGCGTGACGATGCGGAGCGTCGCGAGCGAGTCCGGGGCGAGTTGCGCAACGGAACCGCCGGTCGCCAGCCGACGCTGAATGAGAAACTCGCCGCGCTCGCTCTCGGTGATGAGTGCCGCGGCGAGCGAGCGCCGATCGAACTCGATGCCGCGGCCGTCGCACCAGGCGTCGCGGTCGCGCATGCGGAGGAAACGCATCGCCCCGACGCCCCAGCCAAGATCCCTTCGCTTCACGAAGAGATCGGCGTCGGGCAGGGCCTCTGCGATCGACTCGACCTCCGTCTGCGGCGCGACGACGGCGATCGATCCGACCGCGCGAAGGCCCGCCGTCCGCAGCGTGGTCGCAAGCCGCAGCTTGTCGTCGACGGCGAGACGGTCGGCATCGCGATGCAGGTACTTCTGCACCGCGGTGCCCTCCATGTAGCTCACCGCGTAGGGACGCTCTGAGATGGGGATCTGATGGAGCGCGAAGCGGTGATAGTCGGTCGGGCGAACGCCGAAGCTCTCGAGGCGACGCATCGAGCGGAACTGCTCAAGACGCGACACCCCGAGCGCCGCTGCGGCGCCGCCGCGCGTGGCGG
>VYLE01000731.1_pt1 | contig 12887 bp, 10 predicted proteins | sample 5114391 | NCBI WGS metagenome assembly VYLE01 (sample SAMN12291771, study PRJNA351875) | freshwater metagenome | isolation source: freshwater lake | place: USA: Michigan, Kent Lake | collected 2013-08-15
CACGAAAGGTGTGGTAACCGTAGCGGGTAGGTAGTTCCCGCTCTTGTTCACCACGTCTGGAGGCCAGATGGTCAACCGAATTGCCGCGACGCTGTCGTTCGGTTGACCATCTGGCCTCCAGACGTGGTGAACAAGAGCGGGAACTACCTACCCGCTACGGTTACCACACCTTTCGTGTTGACGCCAGATTTCGCCGATTGGGCGGGTCTGATGACGACTCGTCTCTGACGCCGCACTACGCCGGCACATCGACGCGTCAGCGCCGTCGGAGCGCCCTGCCGGCCATCACGTTGGTGGCGCTGCCGTTGGCCACGGCGGCGCGGCCGTTCACGAACACCCAGCGCATCCCGCTCGCCAGGTTGCGCGGTGCGGTGTACGTGGCTTCTTCGCGCAGCTCCGCGGGATCGAAGACCAGCACGTCCGCAAAAGCCCCCACGCGCAGCACGCCGCGATCGGCCAGGCCGTAGGTGGCCGCAACCTGCCCCGACGCCGAAGCGACCATGCGCTCCATGGAAATGACCGGCTTGTCGAGCACGTAACGTCGGATCTTGCGCGGATACGTGGCGAAGAGCCGCGGGTGCCCGTCGGATCCGTCGCTACTCGTCATCACGAACGGGTCGCGCATGAAGGTCTCGATGTCGGCTTCGGTCATGTTGAAGCTCGCCACGCCCATATCGATGCCACGCAGCACCAGATCGAGCGCGGTCTCCACCGCGGGCTGGCGCAGCTCGGCTGCCACCTGTCTGAGTGTCTTGCCCAGGTAGGGGACCGCATCCATGTTGCCGTCGATGAGCAGCAGCGTCGAATCGCCGCCACGACGCCGGAGATTGTCGCGCATGTCGGCCAGGAGTTGCGCACGCAGCGTGGCATCCGCCGCGCGCAGGCGCAGTGAGTCGCGACCACCCGCCTGGGCCCACCGCGGCATGAGCGCGGCGCTGAGGCCCGTCCCGCTGGCGGTCCACGGGTACTGGTCGGCCACCACCGGGCACCCGCGGGCGCGGGCCTCGCGCATGATGGCCAGCACGCTGTCGGCGCTACCCCACAGGTCCACGCCCAGCGCCTTGATGTGGCCGATGTTGGTGGTGAGTCCCGACTCGCAGCCGATGCGGATGGCTTCGCGGGTGGAGGCGAAGAGGCCGATGCTGTAGCTGCTTTCGTCACGCTGATGGGTGTCGTAGACGCCACCGAACGGCTTGGCCGCCGACACCACGTCGATGACTTCGTCGGTGCGCGCGTACGTCTGCGGCACGTAGAAGAGGCCGCTGCCCACGCCGTAGGCCCCTTCCTGCATGGCCTTGGCAATGAGCGCGCGCATGGTGGCGCGCTGGGCCGGCGTGGCGGAAGCCGAGGAGTTGCCCATCACGCGGCTGCGCACCGTGCCGAAACCCGTGAGCGCGTAGGTGTTGGTGCCCAGCCCGAGCGCCTCCGAAGAATCGAGGACCTGCTGCACCTCCAGCGGTCCCCGACCGTCGGCCCCCAGCACGACCGTGGTGATTCCCTGCATGAGCGACGATAGATTGCGCCGCCGTTCGAGGCCGAGCCGCGGCAACCCTTCATAGGCGTGCGTGTGCGGATCGATGAAGCCGGGCGTGACGATCTGCCCGCGGGCATCGATGCGCTGGCGCACGACCGTGTTGGCGGACACCGGCCCCACGAGCACGATGCGCGCACCGCGGATCCCCAGCGCCGCCTCACGCGGCGCGGCGCCCGTGCCGTCGTACACCCGACCACCGGTGATGAGGACGTCCACGGTGTCCTGCGCCGCCAGCGCCACCGGTGTTGCCACAAGGGCCACCAGCAGGGGAACGAGGCAGCGCCGGTGTGATCGGCGCCGCAGCGACCGCAATATCATGCGGTGACCGGAAAGTGTGCTGCGGCAGCCAGCTGCGCCGCGGCGAGGTCTTCGAGTGCGTGTCCCACAGACTTGAACAGCGTACGATCACGCGCGTCGCGTCGCGCAATAACCTCGCCGCGCAGCACGGCCCCCAGGTCCCCCACGATCTGCTGGCGGGAGAGCGTGCCGTCGGCGAGCGGCTGCACGAGATCCCCGGCTTCACGCAGCGCGCTCTCGGCGTGGTCCACCACGATACGCGCGCCGGCCACCGCCGCGTTGTCGGCCTCGCGCATGCCCGGCGTGAAGCCGCCCACCAAATCGAGGTGCGTTCCGGCGCGAAGCCACGCGCCCTGCACGATCGGCTCGTGCGCCGTGGTCACGCAGCTCACGATGTCGGCGGCCGCCGCCGCCTCGTCGAGCCGCGATGCCGCGCTCACGGGAAGCCCTTCGTCGAGGAGCGTGGTAGCGAGCCGCTGCGCCGTGGGGACATCACGCCCCCAGAGTTCGACCTGCGTGAGCGACGGCAGCAGCGCGCAATACGCCCGTACCATCCAGGGGGCGAGACGCCCCACGCCCACCACCAGCAGGCGCGTTGGAGCGGCCGCCAGGAGGGCACGGGCCGCCAGCGCCGAGGTGGCCGCCGTGCGGCGGACGGTGAGGGCGTCGCCGTCGAGCAGCGCCCGCGGGGCACCGGTGAGCCGGTCGAGCAGCAGGTACGACGCGTCCACGGTATGGCCCCCGTGATGCGCAGCGGTCGGAATGACCGTGACCAGCTTCACACCAATGGCCTGCGCATTCCACGCAGGCATAAGCAGGAGCGTATCCGCCGACGACAGGGCGTGCGCGGTCCGTACCGGCGCCACGGGGGGCACCATGAAGGCCGCCGCCAGCGCATCGGCCAGTGGCCCCCACGGCAGCGCGGCGTGGACCTGTTCAGCGGAGAGTTGAGGAAGCACTTTGTGCGCGGTTGGTGTGCAGCGCGCGGCCCGGCGGTCGCGGCAACGGCCCAAGGTACCACCCGGCGCGTCGGGTCGCAGCAGGCGCCGGGGGGAGCGCCGAGCGGCGGCCTCACCGGTCATGGCAGACATGACGGTATCGAGTCACAAGGCATTCACTCTGGAGTCACATGCGCAGTCAGCAGCCGTGGGAAACACGCGAGTGGCAGCGTCCCTTGCACGTGGTCATCGTGGGTGGCGGGGTCATGGGCGCCGCCACCGCGTGGTTTCTGGCTCGCGAGCAGGGCGTGCAGGTCACGGTCATCGAACGGGACCTGGCCTATACGCGCGCGTCGAGCGCGCTCAGCGTGTGTGCCATCCGGCAGCAGTTCTCCACCGCCATCAATATCCGCATCTCGCAGGACAGCCTGGCGTTCTATCGCGCCATCGGTCATGAGCTGGCCGTGGGCGATGCGGAGCCCAACATCGGCCTCGTCGAGCCGGGATATCTGTACCTGGCCGCCACCGCGGGGGGCGCCGAGGTGCTGCAGGGGCAGCATGCGCTGCAGCAGCAGCATGACGTCCATACGGCGCTGCTGGCGCCGGCGGCGCTCACCGCGCACTTCCCGTGGCTGCAGGCGGACGATCTGGTGCTGGGATCACTCGGTCTTTCCACCGCCACGAGCGGCGAGGGGTGGTTTGATGGCTATGCCGCGCTGCAGGCCTTCCGTGTGGCCGCCGTCGGTGCCGGCGTGACGTTCCTTGAAGACGAGGCCGTCGATTTCGTGGTGGAGACGCACGACGGGCCGGCCACGGTGCGCGCCGTACACACGGCGAGAGGCCGGTCCATTGCCGGCGACGCTGTCGTGATTGCGGCCGGCGCCTGGTCGGCGCGGGTGGCCGACCAGCTGGGCGTGGCGCTGCCGGTACACGCGCGAAAGCGTGACGTGTTTGCCTTCGAGGCCGACGTAGCGTTGCGCGACGCGAACGGGGGACTGGCGCCGCTGGTGATCGATCCGAGCGGGGTCTGGTTCCGTCCGGAGCTGCAGGCCGGTCGCTTCCTGTGCGGTGCGCCCCCACGTGATGGCGACCCGGACGACGTGCCGCTCGATCAGGTCGATCGCGGCCTCTTCGACGAGGTCATCTGGCCGGTGCTGGCCACCCGCGTCCCCGCCTTCGATGCGCTGCGGGTGACGAGCAGCTGGGCGGGGTACTACGAGATGAACAGTTTCGACCACAACGGCCTGGTGGGGGAGCTCGCCCCCTACCGCAACGCCTACACGGCCTGCGGCTTTTCGGGGCACGGGCTGCAGCAGGCGCCCGCAGTGGGTCGCGGCCTCGCAGAGCTCATTGCCACGGGCCGCTATCTCACGCTCGATCTGTCGCCGCTGCGTGTTTCACGCATCGCGGAAGGGCGGCCGCTGCTGGAGAAGAACGTGATCTGACCGCACGCCGGCACCTGGTAACGCACGCGTCGACGCGCGACTGATGCCACGCGACAGTGTATGGCATGCGCCCCTTCGATCACCTCACCGGTGGCATTATCGAGTCGGCCATCGAGATCCATCGTGCGCTGGGGCCCGGGCTGGTCGAGTCAGCGTATGAGGAACTACTGGCCGGTGAACTGCATCGTCGCGGATTTGCGCTTCGACGTCAGGCCATGATCCCGTTCTCGTGGAAGGACCAGCGCGTCCAGTTCGGTTTTCGTGTGGATCTGCTCGTGAACGAGCGGGTGCTTGTGGAAATCAAGGCCACGGATCGTCCCAATCCGGTCTTTGCTCGGCAAGTGCTTACGTACCTGCGTCTCATGCAGTTGCCGGTCGGCCTGCTCATCAACTTCGGCACCTACCGTCTCGTTGATGGGATCCAGCGCGTCACCAATCACGATGCTCCCTACGTCGCCCCCCCTGACGTCGTCTGGCCAACCCGGCATAAAGGGGGAACTGACTGCTGGAGAAGCGGAGAAAAGGAGGGTCCGGTGCGAAAGCACGGTGCCCCGCCGGCGCCGCGTGGCTCCCCGTTTCTCCGTTTCTCCGATTCTCTGCATGTCAGTTCGGCGTCACCGCGCTCGTGTGCGGGCGCATGATGGTCGCGATCACCACGGCGCCGGTGAGCCCCAGCAGGGCGAGCGCGACGAACGCGACCGCCGAGCTGCCCGTGGCCACCCGCACACGACCGATGAGGTCTGGCCCGAAATGGCCGCCGAGGTTGCCGATGCTGTTGATCCACGCGATGCCCGCGGCAGCGGCACTGCCGCGAAGAAACGATGTCGGGATGGACCAGAAGGTGCTCATGCTCGAAAGCACGCCGGCGGCCACCAGCGACAGCGCCACCAGTGACGCCACCACGTGCGTACCAACCACGGCGAGCCCCGCCAACCCGGCCGTGGTGCACAGCAACGCCGCCGTGACGTGCCAGCGGCGCTCACCGGTGCGATCGGAGTGCTGGCCCCACCAGAGCATCGACGCCCCGGCAATGCCCCACGGGATCATCGACAGCAGTCCCACCTGTAGGTAGGCCGTGCGGGCGAGGCCGAGTTCCTGAATGATGGTCGGCATCCAGAAGTTCACGCCGTACAACGCCACCGCCAGCGTGAAGTACACGAACGCCAACGCCCACACGCGGCCGCTGCCGAAGGCGGCACGCAAGCCACCGTGCCCAGCGCGCACGCCCGATGCAGTCGCGGACGCGGACGCGGCCGCGGCATCGTCTGCCGCCACGCGGGCCAGTACCAGCGTACGCTCGGCCTCACCGAGCCACCGGGCCTGCGCCGGTCCGTCGGGAAGCCACAGCAGCACGGCGATCCCCATCACGAGACTCGGCGCACTCTCCAGCACGAACAGCCACCGCCATCCGGCCCAGCCGTTCACCCCCTCGAAGGCATCCATGATGAACCCCGAGAGCGGCGCCCCCAGCACATTGGCCACCGCGACAGCCGTCATGAACTTCGCATATGCGCGACCGCGACGATCCGCCGGAAACCAGTAGGTGAGGTAGAGCACGATGCCCGGGAAGAACCCCGCCTCCGCCATGCCCAGCAATAGCCGCAGCGTGTAGAAACCGAAGACATCGGGCGTGACCCCGAAGAGGGCCGGCAGCGGCCCCCAGGGAATGGCATCGACGAACGCAAAGGAAGCGGACACGAGCGCCCACGTAATCATGATGCGGGCAATCCAGCGACGGGCACCAACGCGCATCAGCAGCAGGTTGCTGGGCACCTCGAACAGGAAGTAGCCCAGGAAGAAGATGCCAGCACCGAATCCGTAGACCGCATCGCTCCATCCCAACTCACCGACCATCTGCAGCTTGGCGAACCCCACATTCACCCGGTCGAGGTACGCCACGATGTAGCAGGTGAACAGCAGGGGCAGCAGCCGCCAGCCGATGCGGCGAAACGTGGCCGCTTCATCTGGCGTAGGGAGCGCAGGACTCGTCATGCCGCGAACTTACCGCCCCGCATTACACTTCGTGCCCATGCCCCGCCGATCGCGTACCTCCCTTACCGACTCGGCCGCGCGCACGACGCGGCAGGTCACCCGCTCTCTCCGTACCCAGGCCGTTACCCTGGGCACGATGCTGGGGGCATTCTGGCTGACCTTCGCGGTCAACTTTCTGCTCGGGGGCGCGCTCACCGGCTTCGGCATCGTCCCGCGCACGACCGATGGGCTGCTCGGCATCCTCTTCGCCCCGTTTCTGCACGGCACCCTCAATCACCTCATCGCCAATACCGTACCCTTTGCGGCGCTCGGGTGGATGGTGATGTGGCGCGACGCGCGACACTTCCTGCCCGTTACGGCGTTCGCCATGCTCGGCGCCGGCCTGATGGCCTGGACGCTGGGGGCCCCAGGGTCGGTGCACATCGGCGCCAGCGGGGTGGTGTTCGGCTACCTCGGCTTCCTGCTGCTCGCCGGCGTCTATGCGCGCAGCGTCATGAGCATCGTGCTCAGTATCGTCACGGCGGTGCTGTGGGGTGGCCTCGTCCTCGGCATTGCCCCGGGGCAGGCCGGCATCAGCTGGCAGGCGCACCTCGGGGGGTTCCTCGGCGGTATCCTCGCGGCACGACGCTACAGGTAAGGGGAGAGGTCGCGCCCACTCGGTTGCGCCGCGTGTTTACCCGTTGCGGCGGCGGCCAATGGCGTCGACCACGAGATCCGCGATCGACTTGGTGAAGCGCACAGTGGCGCGATCGGGTACATCGGCATCGCGCAGGCGGTCACAGTAGAGACAGCCCACCACCTTGCCCAGCACGATGAGCGGAAACACCCCGAACTGGGGAATCTCCAGCTGTTGGGCCCAGCGCAGCTCTGCGAGAGTGAGGCTGCGATCGGCGGGGAGATAGGTGTCCTGCCGTTGCTGCGTGAGCGCAACAACCGGGCCGCCACGCACGGACACCGGGAACTGGAAGCGCGCGATCAGCGCATCCACCCCCTCTCCGAGACCGGTACGCGCCACCAGCTGCAGGCGATCGCTGGTCAGGAAGCATGCCAATGCGCGATCGTAGGGACCACCGCGCACGATCGCTTCGAGCGCCTGCAGCAGCACGGCACCAATGGAGGCACCAGATGCCGGATCCACATGGTCCTCGAGCTCCCCGCGCAGTCGCGCGCGCAACGACATCTCATCCACGGTAGCAGACGCACCATCTGCGTCATGCTCCTGCGCGGTGACACTGGCTCCCAACGCCGAGCGTGCCGCGCCGGCCAGCTGCTTGTAGCGGAGTCGATCGGTGGCAATGGCAGGGTTCACGAACAGCTCGTGCGTCTCCTCGAGCGCATCGGTCACCACGCCCCCCACCTGCTCGCGGGTGAGCTTCACGCGGGCCCCATGCTGTTCCATCACGGTGTCCACCGCGACAGCGATCTGCGACGGCGTGGCATCGAGCCGGTAGAGCGCCTGCGTGAGATCGTGACTGAAGGCCGTGACGGCCGCCGTGAGGGAGGCGGAAGCGGCCGCGCGGGCGCGCATCCCCTGCACCACCGTATCCGGCAGCCTCCAATGGCGCGACACCTCCACACCGAGATCGGCGTACGCGAAGCCGAGCACCAGCTTGGTGGCAGCGCCTTCCGTGCGACCGTCGTCCTGCATGAGCGTGCGGATGCGGCGGTGGTCCTCGGGAAAGTGACCGGCGATGAGCACTTCGCCAAGGTTACGGAACATGCCGCAAAGATGCGCCTCTTCCGGATCCTGCAGCTGCAGGCGCGTCGCCGTGGCCCGCGCGTGGTTGGCCGTAAGCAGCGACAGCAGCATGAGCTCCTTCAGCTCGGGGCTCTTGCGCGAGTAGTTCTCGAACAGGAGGAGGCTTCCGGCGAGCTGCCGCACCGTGCGCGCGCCCAGCATCATCATGGCGTGCGTGGCGCTCTGAATGGGCCGTGCGCCGCGACGGTAGTGCACGCTGTTGGCCGTCTTCACCACGCTCAGCGTGAGGCTGTACTCGCGCAGCACCACATTGGCGAGCCGCTGCAGTGAGTTGGCATCGTCGTCGAGCGCGGAGAGCGTATCGATGATCTGCTTGGACAGCGCCGGAAACTCCGACCCCTCCAGGATGCGCGTCAATCGCGCCCTTACGGGAGCAACGTCGGCCGGTGGGGCCGCAGGGCGGAGTTCGGTGGTGGCCATCTGCTGGGAGTATCGACAGCGACGGCGCGGAACTTCGCCGCACGGGGGTCCGGGTGCACATTCCCCGGTGGCGGCGGGCAGAAGCCTCCCGCCGGGACGCCGAGCCGCCACCTTCCTTCCGCCCACCTCCCTTCCGCCCACCTCCCATGCCGCGCACTGCCACCCACAGCGACCACGCCCCGAAGGCCATCGGCCCCTACTCGCAGGCCATCTGGGCCGGGGATCTCCTGTACTGCTCGGGGCAGACGCCCATCGATCCCGCAGTGGGTACGCTCATTGACGGGGATGTGGAGGCGCAGACGCACCGCTGCTTCGACAACCTCCAGGCCGTGGTCGAGTCGGCGGGGCTCACCATGGACGACGTGATCAAGTGCAACGTGTACCTGGTGGAGATGGCCGACTTTCCGCACATGAACAAGGCCTACGGTACGCGCTTCTCGCAGCCGTATCCGGCGCGCACGACGGTGGCGGTGGCGGGGCTGCCCTTGGGGGCACGGGTGGAAATCGAGCTGGTCGCCCGCCGCGGTAGCTGACCCCCAGTCCGCGGTCCGGGTCAGTCACGGTCCGGGTCAGAGCTGGGGTCAGAGCTGGGGTCAGAGCTGGGGTCAGAGCTGGGGTCAGAGCACGGTACCGTTCTGAGGTTGGCGCTCTCTATAGCGAACAGCTCGTTGGTGGCCGGGGAGGCGCGGAGACACGGAGCACGATAGCCGAGGCCCCCTGATACCCCGACCGCCGTTCTCCGTGGTCATTGCGCCTCCGCGGCCTCCCCCGAGCTGTTGCGGACCTCGCCGCGTCACCGAGGTCCCGCAGGCGTCGAATTGATGTCCTGCTCTGACCCCAACTCTGACCCCAACTCTGACCCCAACTCTGACCCCAACTCTGACCCCAACTCTGACCCCAACTCTGCAACTCGGACTGGGGTCAGGGTGCGGCGGGGAGCGCGGGCGGGCGCCAGTGCCGCGTGCGCTGCTCATAGTCGTACACGTAGCCGATCAGTCGATACTCATCGTAGGCCCGTCCGAAGAACTGCAACCCGGCGGGCAACCGGTTGTCTCGCGTATACCCCATGGGCACCGTGATCGCCGGAAATCCCGTCGTCGGTGAGAAGAGCTGACTGTTGTCGCCGTGCGGCGTGTTCAGATCCCCGATGCGCCGTGGCGGATTGCTCCAGGTGGGATAGATCATGCCGTCGAGCGACAGCGAATCCATGAGGCGGGTCACCGCCGTGCGCACCTCGGCGCGCACCCGCTCGCGACTGAGGCAGCCGGGGCTCGCCTCCGGCACATCGGTGCTCGCGGCGGCCTCCCGCAGGCGCAACTCCACGGTCGGATGGAATCGCCGGCTCCGCAGAATGTCGTCGATCGTGCGGATGGGCGCGTTGGGGGCGCGCGCCGCCAGATACTGCTCGAGGTCGCTCCGGAAGCGATTGCACCCGCCCTGCTGGCGGCGCTGAATGGCGTCGAGCGAGTCCACACGCACGGAATCGATGACCGTCGCACCGGCACGACGCAGGTCGGCCACCGCGCGCTCGAAGAGCACACGCACCTCCGAGTCGAGTGTGGGGCGATCGTACGCCTGGCGCAGAATGGCGAGGCGCGCGCCCTTGAGCGCCCCCGGCTTGAGCGCATCCGCATAGCGCGGCGCGCGACGGGCGTCGGCCGGTGCGGTCACGGCATCATCAGGATCGCTGTGCGCGATCACATCGAACACGGCCACGGCATCGGCCACGCGTCGCGCCATGGGACCGGCGATGTCCGCCGATGCATTGAGCGGAATGACGCCGGCGCGCGAGGTGAGCCCCATGGTGCTGCGCATGCCTACGAGCGCCTGATGTGCCGAGGGGCCGCGTATGGAGTTGCCCGTATCCGTGCCGAGGCCGAGCGTCCCGAAGCCGGCGGCCACCGCCGCGGCCGTGCCACCGCTCGAACCAGCGGTCACCCGATCGAGCGCATACGGATTCTTCGTGTAGCCTGGCAGAATCGAACTCACGGTCTCGTAGGGCGTGAAGGCCCATTCGGCGAGATTGCTCTTCGCCAGCACGATCGCGCCCGCGGTCTTCACCTGGCGCACCATGGTGGCATCGCGTAGCGGCTTCCACCCCTCGAGCGCGAGTGAGCCGCCGGTGGTCTGCAGTCCCGCCGTTTCGAAGTTGTCCTTTACGATGAGCGGGATGCAGTGGAGCGGCCCGACCGGCCCCTCGACGGCGAATCGGCGATCGAGCGAATCGGCAATCGTCAGCGCATCGGGATTCTGCAGGACCAGACTATTGACGGCGGGTCCGCGCTGGTCGAGCGCCTCGATGCGCGCGAGATAGCCTTCCACGAGGGCGCGGCACGTCAGCCGTCGGGCCTTGAAGGCGCCGTGAATGGTCGCGATCGACGCGGTATCCACGGGAAAGCGCCGCGACACCGGTTGCGCCGCCGCGGGTGGTGCCACCGCCGCAACAGCGGCAAGCAGCCCCCCGGTGAGCAGAAGTCTGGTCATCCGCGAAGTATGCAGCCGAGTGCGCACTCCCCACTCTTGCGACAGGTGAACCGGCGCGGTACGATAGGTGTCACGTTCTGTTTCGACCTTCCGGAAACCGCCGATGATTGTGCTCGCCATCTCTACCACCCCCAGCGACCGCAGCTGCACGCGGCCGGTGACGGCCGACGTCGTCACGGTGGAATCGCATCGCGAAGCAGGGCCTCTCCGGTAGCTGCGGCACTTCGGTTGCGCCTCGCGGTTCACACGCCCCTTCTGCTTCGCCTGGTAGAGGGGCGTTTCGTTTGTCCTCCGTGAGGGTTCATGCACCAGCCGCCGCCACAGTCTTTAGACGGTTCAACACACGTGGTATCCGCCCACCCCGCACCGAGTACGCCTGAGCGTACCGAAACGGGCGAGCAGGCCGAGCGCACCAGTCTCTGGCGTGACATCCGCGACGCCGTGCGTGGTGCCGAACATGACTATACGCAGGGAGCCATTGGGCGGGCGATCTTTCTGCTGGCCGTCCCCATGGTGCTGGAAATGTCCATGGAGAGCGTCTTCGCGGTGGTCGACGCGTTCTTCGTGGGGCGGCTCGGGCCGGCCGCGGTGGCCACGATCGGCCTGACCGAGTCGCTCATGGTGGTCATCTACACGGTGGCCATGGGACTCAGCATCGGGGTCACCGCGACGGTGGCCCGGCGCACTGGCGAGAAGGACACCGACGGCGCCGCGCGCGCCGCGGTGCAGGGATTGCTGCTCGGCCTGGTCCTCTCGGTGATTCTGGGGGTGGCCGGCGCGGTGTTTGCGCATGATCTACTGGCGCTGATGGGCGCCGATGCCGAAGTCCTGCGCATGGGGACGGGCTTTACGCGGATCTCGCTCGCCTGCAACAGCGCGGTGTTCCTGCTGTTTCTCATCAACGCGGCGTTTCGTGGTGCCGGCGATGCGGCCGTGGCCATGCGTGTGCTCATGTTGGGCAACGCGATCAACATCGTACTCGACCCGTTGCTCATCTTCGGGGTGGGACCGTTCCCGGCGTTGGGCATCGACGGTGCCGCCTGGGCTACCGTCATCGGCCGCACCGTCGGATTCCTCTGGGCGCTCTGGCACCTCAGCACCGGCGAAGGGAACCTGCATGTGCACCGTCGGCACGTGCGCGTGGAGCCCGGCACCATGCTGCACATTGCCACGCTCTCCGGGTGGGGGACAGTGCAGGTGGCACTCAGCTCCATGAGCTGGATCGCACTCGTGCGCATCACGTCGGGATTCGGCGCCACGGCGGTCGCCGGCTACACCATTGCCATTCGCATCCTGCTCTTTGCCCTGATGCCAGCCTATGGGGTGGGCGCCGCCGCGGCGACGATGGTGGGTCAGGCGCTTGGCGCAGACAATCCCGCACGCGCCGAACAGGCGGTGTGGGTGGCCGCACGCATCAACATGGTGGTGCTGGGACTCACCGGGGTGCTGTTTTGGTTCACCGCCCCCACTCTCGTGGGATGGTTCAGTGATGTCTCCGCCGTGCGTGACGTGGGGGTGACGGGGCTGCAGATCATGTCGCTCGGCTTCCCGCTGTACGCCTTGGGGATGGTGCTCGAGCAGAGCTTCAACGGCGCGGGCGATACTCGCACACCCAGCTGGATGAACTTCGTGGTGTTCTGGGTGCTGCAGCTGCCGCTGGCCTGGTACATGTCGCAGCACACCGCACTCGCCTGGCGCGGCGTCTACATCGCGGTCGTGGGCGCGTATACGGCGCTGGCGGTGATCAGTGCGGTCTTTTTCCGACGAGGAGGGTGGAAAGCCAAGCAGGTGTAGGTGATGGGTCCGGGGAACCGCCTGCCGCATTCGCACGTTAAAAGTGGGTTTATCTCGTTCGGCGCACCGTCGCGTCCGATGTGAGCGCCTTTCCTCTCCGCAATCCACGCCTCTCGTGTTCTTTTCTGCACTTCGTGCGCCCACCGGTGCGCCGCGCCGGTGGGTCGGCGCCGCCCTCGTGGGGCTGCCGCTGCTCGCCGCCCCGGTGGCGGCACAAGGCCCCC
>VYLE01000732.1_pt1 | contig 12880 bp, 14 predicted proteins | sample 5114391 | NCBI WGS metagenome assembly VYLE01 (sample SAMN12291771, study PRJNA351875) | freshwater metagenome | isolation source: freshwater lake | place: USA: Michigan, Kent Lake | collected 2013-08-15
TGGCCGACATCCTCTTTCAGGGCCTCACGCTCGGCGGGCTTTACGGCATGATCGGCGCGGGGCTGGCGCTAAGCTACGGCATCCTGAAGGTCGTGCAACTGGCGCATGGCGAGTTCATCACGCTGGGCGCCTTCCTCGCCGTGGGCGCGGTGGCGCTGGTGCCGTGGCTGCCCTTGCCTGCCGCGCTGGCGGCGGCCTTCGTGGGCTGTGCCGCGCTGGGCGTGGTCGCGCAGGCGGCGGCGGTGGAACGCGCCATGTCCTTCCGCGATCCGGTCGTGCCGATGCTGGTCACCTTCGGGCTGTCCATCATCCTCAGGAACGGGCTCGTCGAAACCGTCGGGGCCGATCTGCGCGGCCTTGATATCGGCGGCCTCGCGCAGGCCAATGTCACCGTGGCGGGGCTGACCCTCGGCCTTCTGCCGCTGGTCTCGCTGGCCATCGCGCTGGCGGCCTTTGCGGGATTGGGCCTTCTGGTCTTCCGCACCCGATTGGGGCGCGAAATCCGCGCCGTGTCAGACCGGCCCGACATCGCGGCGCTGATGGGCATCCGCGTCACCCATGTGCATCTGATCGTGGCCGGGCTGTCGGCGGGCCTTGCCGCCATCGCGGGCGTGCTTCTTGCCATGCGGGCGAGCGTGTCGCCCTTCTCCGGCATCGGGCATCTGCTCATCGCCTTCGAGGTGGTGGTGCTGGGCGGCCTCGGCTCCATCAAGGGGGTGCTGCTGGCAGGGCTGCTGCTGGGAATGACGCAGGTCATCAGCGCCCGTCTCGATCCCAATGCCGGGCTCCTTTATGTCCATCTCGTCTTCTTCGCGGCCCTCGTCTGGCGCGCCCTGCGCGGAGGGCTGCGCTGATGCGGCGGTTTGAACTCGCAGCCTTGTGCCTTGCCCTGCCTGCGGCCTTTGCCGCCGCATGGGGCATCGATCCCGGCCTGCAATTCCTGCTGGTCGAGGCGATCGTCCTCTTCCTCATGGCGCAGATGTGGAACCTTGCCGCGGGCTATGCGGGGCAAGTCTCCTTCGGCCAGCAGCTTTTCGTGGGGGCAGGGGCCTATGCGCTGTTTGCCATCGCCAATGCCACGGCGGTGCCGGTCTGGGTGGTGCTGGCGGTGGTGCCGGTCCTTGTTGGGCTGGCGGCCATTCCCCTCGGCATGGTGATGTTCCATCTGAAACACGCCTATTTCGCCATCGGCATGTGGGTGGTGGCCGAGATCGCGCAGCAATTGGTGCTGATCACCCCGTGGCTGGGCGGCACCGGCGGGCTGACCCTGCGCCCGAACGGCGAACCGATGCAGGGCTTCCCCGAACAGGTGGTGCTGGGCCTTGCCGTCTTCGGCAGCGTGGCGCTTGTCGTCGGATTGCGGGTCTTCCTGCGCACGCCCATGGGGCTTGCCACCCTCGCTATGCGCGACAATCCCGCTGCGGCCGAAGGGGCGGGCGTCGACATCCGCCGCCTGCACCTGATCCTCTTCGCGCTGACAGCAGCAGGCACGGCGCTGGCCGGGGCGATGTATTACACCACCACGCTCTATACCTCGCCGCTCGATGCCTTTCAGGTGAACTGGATCGTCGCCACCATGTTCATTGTCGTCATCGGCGGCATCGGCACGCTGACCGGCCCCGCCATCGGCACCGTGCTGATGATCACCCTGCGCGAGGTGATGACAGCCTACGGCTTCTCCGGCGACCAATACTGGATCGTGATGGGCCTCATCTCTATCGTCACGCTGCTTTTCCTGCCGCGCGGGCTCTGGCCCGCCCTGCAGGCCGTCCTCTCCAGACCAAGGGCCACGACATGACACAGACCGATCCCCAATGGTGGACCGCGACCGAAACTCTGGCCGCGCTGCAAGCCCGCCGCATCGGCGCGGTCGAGCTTCTGGACCACATGCTCGACCGTCAGGCCCGCCACGGCGCGGCGGTCAATGCCGTGGTCGAAGTGCAGGCCGATCAGGCCCGGGCCGAGGCGCGCGCCTATGACGCGGGTGCGCGCCGGGGCGCGCTGGCGGGCCTGCCCATGACAATCAAGGACACGTTCGAAGTGGCGGGCTTCGGCTGCACGGGCGGCATCCCCGAACTGGCCGAACATCGCAGCCCCGCCGATGCCGATGCGGTGGCCGAGTTGCGCAAAGCGGGCGCGGTGGTCTGGGGCAAGACGAACGTGCCGCTCGCCGCCTCTGATCATCAGAGCTACAACCCCCTCCACGGCGTGACCCGCAATCCCTGGAACCCAGACCGCACGGTGGGCGGGTCCTCCGGCGGGGCAGGGGCGGCGCTGGCCGCCGGCCTGACCGCGCTGGAACTGGGCAGCGACATTGGCGGGTCTATCCGCGTGCCCGCGCATTACTGCGGCGTCTGGGGCCACAAGCCCAGCTACGGCATCGTCCCGCAGCGCGGCCATGTTCCGCCCATGCCCGGAACGCTGACCGACTCGGCGCTGTCCGTCTGCGGGCCGATGGCGCGCAGCGCGGCCGATCTCGACCTCGCGCTGGGCCTTTTGACGGCGGCACCGACCGAAGGCTGGCACCTGCGCCTTCCCGAGGCGCGGGTGACGGGCCTGACCGGCGCGCGCATCGCGGTCTGGACGGGGGGCAATCCGGTCGACCCCGACTATGCCGCCGCGATCCATGGCTTCGCGGGCGATCTGGCCCGGGCCGGGGCCAAGGTCACCCCCCTGGATGCCGCACCGCTGCCGCTGGACGGCGACAGCGATCTCTACATCGCGCTTCTCTTCGCCACGATCGGCTCCGACCTCCCGCCCGAGGCGCTGGACGCCTATGCCACCGCCGCAGCGGCCTTCCCAGCAGACAGCCTGCCCGCCCGCGTGGCCCGCGCAACGAAGTCGAGCCACGGCCACTACATGCACCTCTACGAACGCCAGCAGCGCCACATCGCGGCATGGGCCACGTGGTTCCGGTCCTTTGATGCGCTGATCTGCCCCGTGGCGATGAACGTGGCCTTCCCGCATCAGACCGAAGACGGTCACGGCCCTATTCCGCAGATGTTCCGCACCCTCGCCGTGGGGAACGAGGAACGGCCCTATATGGAAAACCTGTTCTGGCCGGGCATCGCCACGCTGGCTCATCTGCCTGCCACCGCGCGGCCCCTGCCGGGCAGGGTGCATGGCATGCCGGCAGGCATCCAGATCATCGGCCCCGCCTTTGGCGACCGCACCACGCTGGCCCTCGCCCGTGCAATGGATGCCGCGTTCGGCGGCTTTTCCCCGCCGCCGGGGTTCTGACGACAGTCCGTCCGCCTTGCCCTATGTCGTCTCTTCGTCGCCGGACACCAACACGGCCTGCAGCCACTGCTCGGACGACGCGGTTCCGGTCAGGGTCAACACCCAGAACAGCATGGGTGATTTCAGAATCGGTCCCCTCGGCCATAGGCGCAAGCAGATCAATGAGGACGTGAATCATGGCGCCTTCTGTGGCGGCATCGCCTCTGCCCAGCAGGTGCAGATGGGCCTCTTCATCACCCTCCCGTCACCGGAGGAAGAGTTGAACCTCGACCGCACAGTTGATGTCGTGGCGCGAATTTCGCTCGGCGGCTCGATCCTGCAGGTCGCTTTCTCAAGCCCGCAAAGCGGGCAGTGCAATGTAACGGCGGCGCGGCTCCGCAAGGCCTCCTGTCCCGACTACCCCAAAAGAATAGGTGTCACCTCGGCGATCGTCAGGTAATCTGCAACCTGAGGTGAAGGAGGGACATATGCTGGTTGTCCGCGGACTGCTCTGTGCCGGAACCGTCTTCGCCGCTCTCGAGGCTGCGGCTGATCCCCTGCCGGTCCCCTCCGGCGATGTCGTTCTCACCATCACCGGCAGCATCGCCGAAACCAACGGCGACGATGTCGCGCGCTTCGATCTTGCGATGCTGCAGGACTTGGCCGCCACCCGGATCGAGACGACGACGATCTGGACCGAAGGCCCGCAGGTCTTCGAAGGTGTCTCCCTGATCGCCCTAATCGATGCGCTGGGCGCCGAAGGCAGCGTCATCGCGGCCTCCGCACTGAACGATTACACGGTGGAAATCCCGCTGTCCGACGCCATTCCGGGCGGGCCGATCCTTGCCTATGCGCAGAATGGCGAACCGCTGTCGGTGCGCGACAAGGGCCCGCTCTGGGTGGTCTATCCCTATGATTCCAAGCCGGAATACCAATCAGAGGTGATCTACGCCCGCTCCATCTGGCAGGTGAAACGGATGGAGATCCGCTGATCCTCCCGCTTGCCCCGGCCGCGCCTGTCGCCCATATCTGCCGGGTGAGGGCCATGGCCCGACGCAGCACCGGGCGGGACGGCCCGGCGGAAAGGCCAAGATGACCATCGCCTTCGACAATTCTTGGGTCCGCGACCTGCCCGGCACCTATCTGGCAGTGACGCCCGCCCCGGCCCCCGCGCCGCGCCTGCTGGCCTTCAACCGCGCGCTCGCCGCGCAACTGGGTCTCGATCCCGATGCGCTGGAAGCCGTGGCCGCCGAAACCTTCTCCGGCAACCGCCTTCCCGACGGGGCCGAACCCGTGGCGCAGGCCTATGCCGGTCATCAGTTCGGTGGCTTCTCTCCCCAGCTTGGCGATGGCCGCGCGCTCTTGCTGGGCGAGGTGCTGGCTCCGGACGGCCGCCGCTTCGACATCCATTTGAAAGGCTCCGGCCGCACGCCCTTCGCCCGGGGCGGCGACGGCAAGGCCGCCGTCGGCCCCATGCTGCGCGAATATCTGATGGGCGAGGCGATGGCCGCGATGGGCATCCCCACCACCCGTGCGCTGGCCGTGGTGGCCACCGGCGCCCCGGTCCTGCGCGAAACCGAGCTTCCGGGGGCCGTCCTTGCCCGCGTCGCCTCCAGCCATATCCGCGTGGGCAGCTTCCAGTTCTTCGCCGCCCGCAGCGACCACTCGCAGGTCAAGCGTCTCGCAGATTACACCATCGCCCGCCACGACCCCGATCTGGCCGGGGCCGAGAACCCCTATCTTGCCCTTTTCGACGCCGTCATCGCCCGTCAGGCGCGGCTGATCGCGCAATGGATGGGGGTCGGCTTCATCCATGGCGTGATGAACACCGACAACATGGCGCTGTCGGGCGAAACCATCGATTACGGCCCCTGCGCCTTCATGGAGGGCTATGCCCCCGGCACCGTCTTTTCGTCGATCGATCACGGCGGGCGCTACGCCTATGCCAACCAGCCCCTTATCCTCGGATGGAACCTCGCCCGTCTGGCCGAGGCGCTACTGCCGCTGTTCGACGAAGATCAGGACCGTGCCGTGGACAAGGCCAACGCGGCCCTTGAAGGCATCGCCGCCCGCTACCGCGCCGAATGGGTGGTGGTGATGCGCGGCAAGCTGGGCCTTGCCGGGGCGGAAGACGGCGACGGCGCGCTGGCCGACGGTCTTCTCGCCGCGATGGAGGGGCAGGGGGCCGACTGGACCCTCACCTTCCGACGTCTGGCGGATGCCGTGGGGGGCGATGCCACCAGCCTTGCGCCCCTCTTCGGCAATCCGGCCAAGCTGCATGACTGGCTGCCCCGCTGGCAGGCCCGCCTTGCCCCCGATGCCGCCGCCCGCATCCGCGCGGCCAATCCCGCGGTGATCCCCCGCAACCACAAGGTCGAAGAGGCGCTGAACGCCGCCACCGCAGGCGACATGGCCCCCTTCCACGCCCTGATGGCTGCCATAACCCGGCCCTATGACGAGGCCGAGGCCTACATGCTGCCCGCCCCCCAAGGCTTCGGCCCGCATGTCACCTTCTGCGGGACCTGACCCAAGCACTGCCAAAGCCACGTTGACGCAAGGCCCATCGCGCGCCATCGTCGGCACCATGAATCCGCGTTCCGACATCCATGACCGTCTGGCCGCCTCCCTGCGCGAGGCGCGCAAGGCGCGCGGCCTCTCTCTCGACGCGGTGGCAAAACTCTCGGGCGTCTCCCGCTCCATGGTCAGCCAGATCGAACGCGGCGAAAGCTCGCCCACCGTCGCCACGCTCTGGAACCTGACGCAGGCGCTTCAGGTGGATTTCGCAGGCCTTCTAGAAGGCCGCCCCGCCCCGGGGATCGAAATCACCCGCGCCAGCGCCGCCCCCGTCATCGCCCGCAGCCCCGGCGTGCGGATCCGTATCCTCTCCCCCGCCGAAGCGGTGGGAGAGCATGAGGTCTATGACCTCTCCTTCGAACCCGGCGCGACACTCATCTCCGATGCCCATTCCCCCGGCTGCCGCGAACATCTGACCGTGGTGGAGGGCGCGCTCTCCGTCCAGTCGGGCGAAGATGCCGAAGACCTCGGTCCCGGCGACACCGCCCGCTACGCCGCCGACCGCCCCCATGCCATCCGTGCCGGGGCAAAGGCGCGGGCGATCCTCATCGTACAGGGGAGCTGATCGCCCCGGCGTCGCGCGCGATGGCCGCGATGCAGATGAGTATTTGGGCCAAGGCGAAGGGGCATTTCCGTTTTCACGGAGGCCAATCCGTGATATTGACATTTGGGAGATTTCTCGCGTAAATCCGCCAAAACGGAGGAATATCCGCCATGTCGGACAAGGCCGCCTTTCTGTCCCACCTGACCACAGTCCTTCAGGGCATCGACCGCGACGGATTGATGAAGCGCGAACGCCTCATCACCGGGCCGCAGGGCGCGCGGGTGGACATGGCGGGGCGGCGGATGCTGAACCTCTGCGCCAACAACTATCTCGGCCTTGCCGATGATCCGCGCCTCATCGTGGCGGCCGAGACGGCGATGCAGGATCACGGCTACGGCATGGCCAGCGTTCGCTTCATCTGCGGCACGCAGGACATCCACCGCGCGCTTGAAACCCGTCTCGCCCGGTTCCTCGGCACCGAGGACAGCATCCTCTTCGCCGCCTGTTTCGATGCGAACGGGGGCCTGTTCGAGCCGCTTCTCGGCCCCGAGGATGCGGTCATCTCCGACGCGCTGAACCATGCCAGCATCATTGACGGCATCCGCCTCTGCAAGGCACGCCGCTACCGCTATGCCAATTCCGACATGGCCGATCTCGAGGCGCAGCTGATCAAGGCCCGCGAAGACGGCGCGCGCTTCCTTCTGATCGCCACGGACGGCGTCTTTTCGATGGACGGCTATCTGGCCAAGCTGCCGGAAATCACCGCGCTGGCCGAACGCCACGGCGCGCTGGTGATGGTGGACGATTGCCACGCCACCGGCTTCATGGGCCCGAAAGGGCAGGGCACGCCCGCCCATTTCGGCGTGAAGGTCGATATCCTGACCGGCACGCTGGGCAAAGCGCTGGGTGGCGCGCTGGGCGGCTATATCGCAGGCCCCCAGCCCGTGATCGACCTTCTGCGCCAGCGCGCGCGGCCCTATCTTTTCTCCAACGCCCTGCCTCCTGCCGTGGTGGGCGCAGCCCTTGCCGCGCTCGATATCGTCGAAGGCGCGGATGACCTGCGCACACAGCTTTTCGCCAATGCCGCCTATTGGCGCGCAGGCCTGCAGGCGGCGGGCTTCCGCCTTTTGCCCGGCGAACATCCCATCGTGCCCGTCATGCTGGGCGAGGCGAAACTGGCACAGGCCATGGCGCAGGATCTGGCCCAGCGCGGGGTGCATGTGGCGGGCTTCTTCTTCCCCGTCGTGCCGCAGGGACAGGCGCGCATCCGCACGCAGATGAACGCGCGGCTGACGCAGGACGATCTGGATTTCGGGCTGGAGGCCTTCACGCAGGCCGGCCGCGCGCTGGGGGTGATCTGACATGACCAACGAAATGAAGGCGCTCGTGAAGGCCAGACCCGAACCCGGTCTCTGGATGGAAACGCGCCCCGTGCCCGAAATCGGCCCCGACGACGTGCTGATCCGCATCCGCAAGACGGGCATCTGTGGCACCGACATCCATATCTGGAACTGGGATGACTGGGCCGCCCGCACCGTCCCCGTCCCGCTGGTAACGGGCCACGAATTCGCGGGCGAGATTGTCGAGATCGGCCGCAATGTTGAAGGCCTGACCATCGGTCAGCGCTGTTCGGGCGAAGGCCATCTGATCGGCCGTCAATCCCGCCAATCCCGCGCGGGGAAATTCCACCTCGACCCCGCCACGCGCGGGATCGGGGTGAACGAACAGGGGGCCTTCGCCGAATACCTGCGCCTGCCCGCCTTCAACGTGGTGCCCCTTCCCGATGCCATCGATGATGAAATCGGCGCGATCCTCGACCCCTTGGGCAATGCCGTCCACACCGCCCTCTCCTTCGATCTGGTGGGCGAGGATGTGCTGATCACCGGCGCAGGCCCGATCGGCATCATGGCCGCCGCCGTCGCCCGCCATGTGGGCGCGCGCCATGTCGTCATCACCGACGTCAATCCCGCCCGGCTGGAGCTGGCCGCGCAGGTGGCCGACGTCACCCCTGTCGATGTGACGAAGGAACACCTCGCCGACGTCAAGGCGCGGCTCCGCATGACCGAAGGCTTCGACGTGGGAATGGAGATGAGCGGCAACCAAGCCGCCCTCGACCAGATGGTCGAGGCGATGGTCATGGGTGGCCGCATCGCCATGCTGGGCATCCCCCCCGGCAAATCCCCCGTGGACTGGAGCCGGATCGTCTTCAAGGCCATCACCATCAAGGGCGTCTACGGGCGCGAGATCTTCGAGACATGGTACAAGATGATCGCCATGCTGGAAAACGGCCTCGATGTGCGCAAGGTCATCACCCACCGCTTCACGGTGGACGATTTCCGCGACGGCTTCATGGCGATGAAATCGGGCCTGTCGGGCAAGGTCGTGCTGGACTGGACCTGATCTGCTTAGGTCAGTTCGCCGCCGTCCCCGGCAAGGGCAGCGGCTCCGCCGCCCCCGTGTCGATGTCATAAAGCACCGCCGCGCCGGAGGCGGTGCTGCGCCCTGTCACCGCGCTGATCACCACCTGATGCGTCACCATCACCGTCAGCCCGGCCTCCGCCCCTTCGTGCAGGCTGGCAAGCCGGTCGGTCAGCAGGTCCAGCGTGGGTTGCCGCGCGTCGGGATTGCCGAAAAAGGAATTCAGCCCCGGCTCCTCCACCACCGCGCCCAGATCCATCAGCACCGCCGTCTCACGCGCCCGGCACCATTGCGAACTCATCACCCCGGCGATCTGCAACCCGCTTGCCCACAAGGCTTCCCCGATGGCGCGGGCCTGCGCGCGCCCCTCGTCCGAGAGGTTGCGCTGGGTGGCGCAGTCCTCCAGCCGGAACCCGGCAGGATCGCCCGTCCCGGGGGCCAGCGCATGGCGCAGAAAGATCACATCCGCGCCGATCCCTTGGGCCAGCGCCACCGCCTCCGGCCCCTCCGCCCGCGCGGGCGCGGCCAGCAGCAGGGCAAGTAGGGCAAGGTTGACGTGGCGCATGGAAATCCTCCTTCTCTTTCCGCTCCAGATAGGGCGCAGCCCGCGCCCTTTCGATCACGAATGGGTCAGCCCGCGCGGCTTGCCCCGCCGCGCCCGGCCTGCTAGGGACAATCCCGATCAATTTGCTTGGGAACCCATGCCCGCCCCGCAGACCCCCCATCAGCCCCCCCGACCGGACCATCCGCGCCTTGAGGTGACGGGACTGATCCGCGCCTTCGGCGGGCGGCCCGTGGTGGATGATGTCTCGCTCACCGTGGCGGCGGGGCAGGTGACCTGCCTGCTCGGCCCCTCGGGCTGCGGCAAATCCACCACGCTGCGCATGATCGCAGGCGTGGAACGCCCCGATCAGGGCACGATCCGCATCGATGGCACACAGGTCTGCGGCCCCGGCCTGTCGCTGCCGCCCGAGGCGCGCTCGGTGGGCCTGATGTTTCAGGACTTCGCCCTCTTCCCGCATCTCAGCGTGGCGCAGAACGTGGCTTTCGGCCTGTCCGGCGACAAGACGGCCAAAGCCGCCCGCGTGGGCGAACTCCTCGAACGTGTCAACCTCGCAGGCTATGGCGACAAGCACCCGCATCAACTGTCGGGCGGCGAACAACAGCGCGTGGCCCTAGCCCGCGCGCTCGCCCCCCGTCCGCGCGTCATGTTGATGGATGAACCCTTCTCCGGCCTCGACAACCGCCTGCGCGACGGCATCCGCGACGCCACGCTCGATCTGCTCAAAGAGGAAGGCACCGCCGTCCTCCTCGTCACCCATGAACCGGACGAGGCGATGCGCATGGCCGACGAGATCGCGCTGATGCGCGGCGGGCGGATCGTGCAGCGCGGCGCGCCCTACAACATCTACAACGCCCCCGCCGACAAGGCGGCGGCGGCCTTCTTCTCCGACATAAACGTGATCCGCGGCACCTCGCGCGGGGCGCTGACGGACACGCCCTTCGGCGCCTTCCTCACCCCCGGCCATTCCGATGGCGGCGAGGTGGAAATCGTCATCCGCCCCCAGCATCTGAAGATCGACTTCGATCGCGGCGGGCGCGGGCCGAACCCCACCGTCGCCGATGGCACGCCCGCCCGCGGCGTGGTGCAGCGCGCCCGTTATCTGGGCCGCGAAAGCCTTGTCGAATTCCGGATGGACCATGACGGATCGATCCTGACGGCCTCGGTTCCCGGTGTCTTCCTGCCCAAGGCGGGCACCGCGCTCTGGCTCATGATCCGGCGCGACCGCTGTTTCGTCTTTCCCGTCAGCCGCTGATCCCGGCCTTTTCCCGCCATGTGGCAAGGTCGCGCCCCGCTTCGGGCACCGCCACCCGGCCCGTGTCGCGCAGGTCCACGATCCGGTCCACGCGAAAGCTGCGGAAATCCTTGCGCGCCTCGCACCATGTGGCCAGCGTCCAGACCCGCCCCCAGAATTCCAGCACCAAGGGACGCACCGCGCGCACCGTCTCGCGCCCGGCACCATCGGCATAGCTGATCTCCACGACCGCCCCCAGCCGGATCGCGCGCCGCAGGTCCGGCAGATGCCGGGCTGCGGCCAGCGCCTCCGTCCCGGGAAAAATCCAGACCGGCGGATCGGCCCTGCCTGCGCGCGACGCGGGCAGGGCGGCCATGATCTTGCCCGACAGCCGCGCCGCCGCCCCCGCCATCCCCGGATCGGCCCCTTCCGACAAAAGCCGCAGGGCCAGCGCCAGCGCCTCCGTCTCCTCCTCCGTCAGGGTCAGGGGCGGCAGGGTGATCGGCTCGCGCAGGATATAGCCCACGCCCCGCTCCCCCTCCACCGGCAGGCCAGAGGCGATCAGGGTCGCCATGTCCCGCCACAGCGTGCGGGTGGACACTTCCAGCCGCTCCGCCATGTCGCGGGCGGTGTGCAGCCGCCCGTCGCGCAGGATCTGGATCAGGTCGAAAAGGCGGTCGGTGCGGCGCATGGGCACAGGGTGGCGGGGCAGGGCGCGCGGGTCAATCCATCGCAAAGGTCAGCGCGTCATGCCGCATGACCACGCTTTCAGCATCGATCAGCGCCATGAAGGGACCAAAGGCAGGCGCGGCCATCATCGCCTCTGCCGCTGCGGTGGCGGCTGCCACATCGCGCCATTCCACCCAATCCGTCCATTGCCCATCCGCCCCCTGCACCAGCCTGCGGCGCAGGAATCCGGGCTGGTCGCGCAAGGGTATCTCCGTCGCCCGGGCGGCGTTCAGGAAATCGGCAGGGTCAGCACCGGGAACAAGGCGGAAGGTCACCACCTCCACGCAAGGGGCCGCAGCCCCCCGTGCGGTATCAGCCGGAGCATGGGTCGGGGCCGTCGCAAGGGCAACGGCAAGAGCAAGGATCGGGCGCATGGGTTTCTCCTCTCAGACAATCCGATGCACCCCTTGTGAAAGGCTCCAACTGACAGCACCCTGTCAGCAGCCTTCACCCTTCCGCTTCGATCCCCGCTTGCGGCATCAGCGTGGCCACCTTGGTCAACAGGTTCCGCGCCGCTCGCGCGCGGGGATTGGCATCGTCCTCCGCCACATGACGCAGCCCTTCCACCAGCGCCTCCATCTCGTCATGGCTCATCAGCGTGGGCGGCAGCATCAGGGGCGACCGCAGGATATAGCCCAAGCCCCTCTCCCCCTCCACCGGCAGGCCGGTGCGCGCCATCATCTCCATGTCGCGCCAGATGGTGCGGGTAGAGACGCCCACCGTCCGCGCCAGTTCCGCCGCCGTATGCAGCCGCCCGTCGCGCAGGATTTGGATCAGGTCATAGATGCGGTCGTCGCGTTTCATTCGGGCCGATCCTCTGGGGCAACTGACAAAATACTGTCAGTAGAGCGTCACGAAAACCCCCTTTCCCCTTTGAAGCCGCCCGCGGCAGGCCCTATTCATTCCGGTCAGACACGGGCCGGGCCGGGATCGGCCCTTGGAATGGAGCGCACCATGTTCAACAATATCGGGCCGATGGGCCTTATCCTGATCGCCATCGTCGTGCTTGTGCTGTTCGGGCGCGGCAAGGTCTCCTCGCTCATGGGCGAGGTGGGCAAGGGCATCACCGCCTTCAAGAAAGGCGTCAATGACGGCAAGGCCGAGTTGGAGGCCGATGCCTCCGACGCCGCCCGCGACGTGACGCCCGCTGCGGCCGCCACCGCCACCGCCGCCCCTACCGCGGCACCCGCCGCCGACAAGGACAAGGTCTGATCCGCGCCGCGCGGCTGTGAACGGAAAGGGGTAGGGCGATGGATTTCGGCTGGGCCGAACTGCTGGTCATCGGGGTGGTGGCGCTGATCGTCATCGGCCCCAAGGACCTGCCCGAGATGTTCCGCACCCTCGGCCGCTTCACCGCCAAGGCCCGCTCCATGGCCCGCGATTTCTCGCGGGCGATGGAACAGGCCGCGCGTGACTCGGGCGTCGATGATGTCGCCAAGGACATCCGGGATATCAAGACCGCGACCTCGCCCAAGGCGATGGGCCTCGATGCGGTAAAATCCGCCGCCGACAAGTTCGAAAAGTGGGACCCGCTGAAGAACGCGGCCAAACCCACCAGCCCGCCGCCGAAGATCCCCTCGCCGCCGCCGATGCCGCCCAC
>VYLE01000737.1_pt1 | contig 12851 bp, 16 predicted proteins | sample 5114391 | NCBI WGS metagenome assembly VYLE01 (sample SAMN12291771, study PRJNA351875) | freshwater metagenome | isolation source: freshwater lake | place: USA: Michigan, Kent Lake | collected 2013-08-15
GGCCTGGCCCGCGCCGCCGCCGAGGGCGAGAGCGGCCCGCCCGCCGTGCGCGCCATGGGCATGCACCTGGCCAAGCTTCGCCGCACCCTGACCCTGGTCTCCAGCGGAGCCGGCCTGCCCGAGGCCGCCAAGGCCAGCGGCGTCTTCTGGAAGCAGGAGCGCGAATTCCTGCGCCAGGCCCGCGCCTGGACCCTCGACCACATCGACGCCCTGCAGCCGGAAATCCTGGCGGCCGACAAGGCCTGCAAACAGACCGGCAGCCCGGATCGGCTTATCGCGGAAAGGCTGGCGCTGACCATCGCCGGGCGGGCGCGGCGATTGGGGCTGTAGGCTCGGCCGCCATCCCGGCCGTACCGCAGCGGAGAGCCGTGTGACGGTTGCAGGGGAACGGCATTGACCCCACCCGCCAACCGCTCCAATCAGCGCCTCGCCATGCAGCTGCCCGTCGACCCGCACAAGTACGTCACCTTCCTCGGCATCATGGCTGTGCTGGCCGTCACCCCCGGGCCGGCCAACCTGTTCGCCATCGCCACCGGCATGCACCGCGGCCGGGCGGCGGTCATCCGCGGCGTGGCGGGGATGAGCTGCGCCACCCTGGTCTGGTTCATCGGCGCGGCCCTCGGCCTCAGCGCCCTGGTCACCGCCTTCCCGCAGGTGTTCAGGGTCCTGACCTGGGCCGGCGCCGCCTACGTCGCCTGGCTCGGTCTCTCGTCCATCCTCAGCGGCATCCGCAACGATCCGGACAGCGAAACCCCGCAGACCCATCTCGAACGCTCGGCCTTCCGCGACGGCTTTGCCGTGCAGCTGTCCAACCCCAAGGCCCTGCTGTTCTTCACTGCCGTGCTGCCCCCCTTCGTCGACCTGGCCCGGCCGCTGCCGCTGCAGATGACCCTGTTCGCGGCGGCGACCATCGGTATGGATATGATCACCATGACCGCCTACGGCCTCGGCGGCGCGGCCCTGGCGGTGTTCATGACCCGGCCGGACTTCCGGCGCGGGTTCCGGCTGCTGGTCGGCGGGCTGCTGATCACGGCGGCCCTCCTGATCGCCCTTCGCCACTAGCGCTGACGCAACTTCCGCCTCAATCTCGGAGTTGATCGATCAGGGACGCTCCCGGTCTGTTTCAGGCCGGACCTCAGGAGAACGCGATGAACTTCGCCAGGGCCGCGGCAATCGCCGCCATCCTCGCCGCAAGCGGTCTGGCCGCCTGCGCCACCGCCACGCCTTACCAGCCGAACGTCCGGGGCAATGCGATCTCCGGCGGCTTCACAGATCAGAAGATCACCGAGAACCGCTTCAAGATCGGCTTCTCGGGCAACAGCCTGACCAACCGCGACACCGTCGAGCGCTACCTGCTGTTCCGGGCCGCCGAACTGACCCTGGCCCAGGGCTACGACGGCTTCGTCCTCGCCGACCGCGAGACCAACCGCGACACCCGCACCTATTACGATCCGCCCGCCGGTCGTTTCGGTGGCGGCTACGGCTTCTGGCGGCCCAGCTGGCGCTATTTCGGCCCGCGCTACGGCTGGCGCGCCTGGGACCCCTTCTACAGCAACCGCTTCTGGGCCGACGACATGGATATGCGGACCGTCACCCGCTACGAGGCCAACGCCGAGATCGTCATGTACAGGGGCGCCTCGCCGGCCCCGGTCGAGCAGAGCTTCTCGGCCCGCGAGGTGGTCGACAATCTCGGCCCCGGCATCGTGCGGCCGGAAGACCTGCGTCGTTAAAGAAAAAGGCCCCGCCGTCGCCGGCGGGGCCTTCGTTCTTCGATCAGCCGTGGCTCAGCGCGGGGCCATGCGGATGGCGCCGTCGAGACGGACGTCTTCGCCGTTGAAGTAGCCGTTGGTGATCATCTGCAGGGCCAGCGAGGCGTACTCCTCGGCCAGACCCAGACGCTTCGGGAACGGCACCGAGGCGGCCAGGGCTTCCTTCACCTGCGGCGGGGCGGCGTTCATCAGCGGGGTGTTGAAGATGCCGGGGAGGATGGTGTTCACCCGGATGCCCTCGCCCATCAGGTCGCGGGCGATCGGCAGGGTCATGCCGACGACGCCGCCCTTGGAGGCCGAATAGGCCGCCTGGCCCATCTGGCCGTCCTCGGCCGCGACAGAGGCGGTGTTGACGATGGCGCCACGCTCGCCGTCTTCCAGCGGCTCCAGGGTCAGCATGCCGGCCGCCGACTTGGCGATGCAGCGGAAGGTGCCGATCAGGTTGATCTGGATGATCATGTCGAAGTGGGCCAGCGGGAAGTGCTTGATGGCGCCCGTGGTCTTGTCGCGGCTGGCGGTCTTGGCGGCGTTGCCGGTGCCGGCGCAGTTGACGAGAATGCGCTCCTGGCCGTTGGCGGCGCGGGCCTTTTCGAAGCCGGCGTCGACCTCAGCGTCGCTGATGACGTTGACAGCGCAGAAGGTGACCCCCAGTTCTTTCTCCAGCGCCGCGCCACGTTCGGCCTGGCGATCGAGATCGAAGATGGCGACTTTCACGCCCTGGGCGACCAGGGCCCGGACGGTGGCTTCACCGAGGCCCGAGGCGCCGCCGGTGACAACGGCGGAAATGGAACTATCGAGTTTCATGGACGTCTCCCATCGAGATCGTGTTGAATTAGAGCTTCGAGGAGAGGGTTTAGCCCCGTGAGCGCGAAAGCCAAGCCGTCACCCAACGTCAAGCCAGCCGAGATTATCGATCGGTCGAAGGCGCTTGTCCCCGAAACCCTGCGTGTCAACGAGATGCGGGTGAAGGAGGGCTTCTGGCCCAAGGTCAAAAAGGTCGCCTCCAAGGTGCCCTTCCTCGATGACGTGCTGAGCGTCTGGTGGTGCGCGAGAGACCCCGAGACGCCCCTGGCCGCCAAGGGGATGATCATGGCCGCCCTGGCCTATTTCGTCCTGCCGACGGATGTGATTCCGGACGTGCTGGCCGGCGTCGGCTTCACGGACGATGCGGCGGTGATCGCGGCCCTGCTGGCCGTGGTCGGCAAGAACGTGAAGGACCGCCACCGGGCGGCGGCGCGGAAGTTCCTGCGGCCGGAACCAGACTGAACGTTCCCACAGCCTTGACGCCAACCTCGACTACCCCTCTCCTCGGCGGACGGGCTGGAGCGCGGGCATGGTCTTCAACGGCGGCACAATCGCCCTCATCGTCTCCCTGACGGCCGGGCTGATCTACGGCCTGGGCTTCGCCGGCCGCCCGCCCTCGGCCCTGCGCACGATCGTCAAGGTGATGGCCGTCGGCGCCCTGGCCCTGTTCGGCCTCTCCATGTGGCTAAGCGACGCCACCGCCATCCAGCAGGCCGCCGATCCCCGCTTCGCCGCCTTCTTGCAGAGCACCCGCTGGATCGGCGGCGCGGCCGCTATCGGCCTGGTGCTTTGCGCCATCGGTGACGGCTTCCTGGCCGGCGATCCCAAACGCTGGCTGCTGCCCGGCCTGGTCGCCTTCCTGCTCGGCCACGTCGCCTATGTGGCCATGTTCCTGATGCCGGTCCCCGACCCCTGGGGCGAGCCGACGCTGGGCCTTCCCGGCTGGATCGTCGCCGGCTTCGTGGTCGCCGCCGCCGTCTGGATGGTGCGCTGGCTGTGGCCGTCCCTGGGCGACATGCGCTGGCCGGTCGTCGCCTATGCCGTGGTCATCACGGCCATGGTCGTCGCCAGCCTGACCGTCTCGCGGCAGGGCGCCCACCTGGCCCTCGCCGCCCTGCTGTTCATGGCCTCCGACGCCATCCTCGCCGCCGAGATGTTCAAGGGGGTGAAGATCTTCGGCTCGCCCCGGCTGACCGCCTGGCTCATCTGGTTCCTCTATTTCGGCTCGCAGCTGCTGTTCGCCGAGCAATTCCTGCCCGTGTAGATGTCATCGCCCTAATTTTTACCGGGTAATATTGCAAATATTTTGAGCCGGGTATAATGGACGACCGCCGTAAGGAGGCGACCATGTCCAGTTCATCCCGCAAGGCCCGGCTGGCCCTGTTTCTCGACACCGTCTGGAACCGGGGCGACGAGGACGCCGCCGACGGCTTCCTGGCCGACCGCTATGTCATCCGCCATGACCCGGGCGATCCCTGGCATGGCCAGTCCCTCGACGCCTCGCTGTTCAAGGCCCGGCTGCGCCAGTCGCGGGCTCCGTTCCCGGACCAGCGCTTCCACGTCCTGCGGATGGTCGAGGAAGGAGACACCGTCGCCGTGGCCTGGACCTGGCAAGGCACGCACAGCGGCGAGATGGCGGGCTTTGCGGCCACCGGCCGGGTGGTCACCATGACCGGGACGACCCTCTACGACTTCGAGGGCGACCGCCTGACCGGCCACTGGCAGGAGGTCGACCGACTGGGCGTGTTCCGTCAGTTAGCCGGCTGATCCAGCTCCCGTTCCTTCATCTCCCGCTCCAGCTTTCCGGCCCGCTGCTCGCGCCAGGTGATGACCAGGGTCGAGACGACGACGATGGCGGCGCCCAGCAGGGTGGTCCAGGTCGGCACCTCGGCGAAGACCACGAAGCCGACGAAGGCGGTGAACACCAGGCGGGTGTAGTCGATCGGGGCCATGGCGGCGGCGTCGCCGATCTGCATGCCCTTGATGTAGCAGCCCTGGGTGACGATCCCGAGCACGCCCATGACGCAGAGCAGGACGAAGTCGACCGGCGTCGGCCAGGCCCAGACGAACAGGGCCGGCGGGATGGAGAAGGCGACACCCAGCACGGCGGCATAGACCAGCAGCACGAAGGGGCTGTGGTCGCGGGTCATCACCTTCATGCCGGTGATGGTCATGGCGAACAGGGCCGCCGAGCCCAGGGCCGCGAACTGGCCCATGCCGAAGCCGTGGCCGCCGCTGGTGAAACCCGGAGCCAGCATGACGCAGACCCCGGCGAACCCGACCAGGGCGGCGCCGATCCGCCAGGCGCCGAGACTTTCGCGCAGGACGAAGAAGGCCAGCGGGACCAGCCACAGGGTGCGGGTGAAGCTTAGCGCATTGGCCTCGGCCAGGGGCAGGACCTGGAAGGCGTAGAAGCTGAGGATCATCGCCACCGTCCCGGCCCCGGACCGGAACAGCAGGATGCCCAGCCGGGTGGTCCGGAAGGCGCCCCTCACATCACGCAGGATCATCGGCAGCAGGACCACCAGCCCCGCCGCCGACCGGTAGAAGGTCTGCAGGGCGGCGTCGTAGTTGGAGCCCAGCAGCTTGATCATGCTGGTCATGGCCGTGAAGGCGACGGCCGAGGCCAGCATCCACAGGGCCCCGCGCAGGTTGGGCGTCAGACCCCGGTAGGCGGCGCGGACCCGTTCCCGGCGGCCGATGGGCGGCAACTCCTCCGGCATCAGTACCGCACCCAGCCGGTCACCGCATGGCGGTTCGCTCCGGCATAGGGGGCGACGTAGGAAACCGCGTGGGCGCTGGGGATGGCGAAGATGTTGAGGGCGTTGAAACTGGGGGTGTAGCCCTCGGCGACATGGCCGTCCTCGTCGAGAAAGGACAGCACCCCGCCCCAGTCGGCCCGCCAGACCGGGGTGAAGTTGAGGACGTAGGCGAACAGTCGGTTCTTGCCGCTGACATGGTCGTCATGGGCCGACAGGAAGTCGCCGGGCCGGTAGCGGCTGGCCATGGTGTCGGCGAAGGTCCCGCGCGACTCGCCGGTCAGGGCGGCGACGAAATCCAGAAAGGCGCGGCTGTTGACGAGGTCGTGGACCGCCTCGACCGGGGCCAGGGCGCCGCCGCGCCGCACGCCCCTGTCGATATCGTCGCTGACCCGCCAGGCGTCGAACTGGAAGCAGAAGCCGTCTGCGGCAGCTGTTTTCATATCGGCGTCGAAGGCGGCCCGGTTGTCCGGGGACATGCCGTCGAACCGGGCCAGGTCGCCATCGAGACTGGGGCCCGTCGTGCGCCAGGTCTTGATCCAGGGAACCTCCGGCCCGGCCAGGGCGGCGGCCACCTGATCGGCCCCGTCGCCGGCGAAGAAGCCCGGGATGTGCAGCCGACCCAGACGCCGGAAGACCTTCGCCATGGCGGCGGGGTCAAGAGCCGGGTCGATGGTCAGCTGCACGCCGAACGCTCCTTCAGCCCGCCTGCTGGGCCTGCATGGCGGCGCGCATCTGTTGCGCCTGTTCGGCGGAGATGCCGAGCGCCTCCAGGATCGGCGAGGCGGCGTTGGGGTCCCAGCTGCCGCGACCACCGATGGTGATGCCACCGTCGACGACCATGTGCGTGCCGGTGACGAACACTGAGTCATCGCTGGCCAGATAGAGGGCGGCGCGGGCGATATCCTCCGGCGCGCCGGACTTGGGATAGGGCTGCACCTTGTGGCCGATTTCGGCGACCTGGGCAGCCATCTGGTCGGCGACCTCGCGCGGCAGACCCATGCTGGCCCCGAAGATCGAGGTGGCGATCAGGCCCGGGCAGATGGCGTTGACGCGGATCTTCTGCGGGCTGAGCTCGGCCGCGGCGCAACGGCTCATATGGATCACCGCGCACTTGGCGGCGCTGTAGGCGATCGGGCCGAACCCGGCCTGCAGCCCGGCGATCGAGGCGGTGTTGATCACACTGCCGCCGCCCCGCTTCACCATCAGCGGCAGGGCGTACTTCATGCCCAGCATCGGGCCCTTGACCAGCAGGGCGAAGGTGGCGTCCCAGCCGGCCGCGTCCATGTCGGCCACGCCCGTTGTCGTGCCGCCGTGGCCGGCGTTGTTGAACAGGATGTCGAGGCCGCCGAATTCACTTTCGGCCAGGGCGATGGTCCGGGCCACATCGGCCTCGACGGTGACGTCGCAGTGGCTGTAGCGGACCGTATCGGGGAAACGCTTTTCCAGCATTGCCCCCTTCTCGTCCTGCAGGTCGGCGGCGATGACCTTCGCCCCCTCGGCCACGAACAGCTCGACCGCGCCCAGCCCGATCCCCGATGCGCCGCCGGTGATCACGGCGACCTTTCCCTCAAGCCTTCCGGCCATGTGTCGTCCTTCCCGATATCTTTGATTATTGGGCCTGCCCGGATCGAGCCGGGCAGGCCTTCGATGTCCCTACTCGGTAACCACGACCACCTTGCCCATCGCCTTGCGGGCGGCGAGGTGGGCGATGGCGTCGCCGGCCTTCTCCAGGCTGAAGCGCTCGGAGACGTAGGGCTTGATCTTGCCTTCCGCGTACATGTCCATCAGCTGCTTGACGTTCTCCTGGTGCGCCTTGGGATCGCGCGCCACGGCGGCGCCCCAGAACACCCCGACGATGTCGCAGCTCTTCAGCAGGGTCAGGTTCAGCGGCACCTTGGGGATGCCGGCCGGGAAGCCGATGACCAGGAACCGGCCGCCCCAGCCGGCGGCGCGGATGGTGGCCTCGGCATAGTCGCCGCCGACCGCGTCATAGGCCACGTCCCAACCCGCGGGTCCGCAGGCGTCCTTGAACAGCTGGGCCAGGGCCTTGGTCCCCTCCTTGTCGAAGGGACCGGTCGGATAGACGACGCCGGACTCGGCGCCGTGCTTGATGGCCAGATCGACCTTCTCCTGGCTGGAAGCCGCCGCGATCACCCGCGCGCCCATCGCCTTGCCCAGCTCGACAGCCGCCAGGCCGACGCCGCCGGCCGCGCCGAGCACCAGCAGGGTCTGGCCGGGCTTGAGGTAGCCACGGTCCTTCAGCGCGTACCAGCTGGTGCCGTAGGTCATCATGAAGGCCGCCGCCTCGTCGAAGGGCATGGCGTCGGCGATCGGCGTCAGGCGGCTGGCGTCCAGCGCCACCACCTCGGCCATGCCGCCGCTGCCGGTGCTGGCCAGCACCCGGTCGCCGACCTTCACATTGGTCACGCCTTCGCCCAGCGCCTTGACCACGCCCGAGACTTCACCGCCCGGGGAGAAGGGCCGCGGCGGCTTGAACTGGTACATGTCCTGGATCATCAGCACGTCGGGGTAGTTGACCCCGCAGGCCTTCACCGACAGCAGAACCTGCCCCGGACCGGCGGTCGGCTCATCGATCTCATCGACCACCAGGGTCTCCGGACCGCCCACGACCTTGCTCAGCACTGCCTTCATGCCAACTCTCCCGCTTTTCTGTTGAGGCGACAGAGGCTATCGCCGCCGTTGAAACGTTCATAAGGCCGGAGGCCCGCGATGGCGAACAAATGTTTGAGTCTCGTTCTGCATGGCGGCGCCGGCGCCAAAGCCGGCCGCGACTATGATCGCGAGATCGCCCACATGCGGGGCCAGGTCGAGGCAGGACGCGACATGCTGAAGGCCGGGATGAGCGCCCTGGACGTGGCCGAGAAGATCACCGCCGAACTGGAGATCTCCGGCCTCTACGTCGCCGGCCGCGGCGCCTCGCCCAACACCGACGGGGTCTATGAGCTGGACGCGGCGATCATGGACGGCGCCCTGCTGCGCTGCGGATCGGTGGCGGCCCTGGTCGGCTATGAGAGCCCCATCGCCGTCGCCCGCGAGGTCCTCGAGCGCACCCAGCATGTGATGCTGGCCGGCGGCGGGGCGGCAGGCCTGGCGGCGGCGCGCGGTTACGCCCGCATCGCCGACCCGGAGGCCTGGTTCACCCGGGCCGGGACCTTCGAGGACAACCATCCGCCAGGAACCCTGGCCCACGGCACCGTCGGCTGCGTGGTGCGCGACGGCGAAGGCCGGCTGGCCGCCTGCACGTCCACCGGCGGCGTATTCGGCAAGATGCCCGGGCGCGTCGGCGACACCCCGATCATCGGGGCCGGCTGCTGGGCCGACCGGACGGTGGCGGTCAGCTGCACCGGCCAGGGCGAGTATTTCGTCAAGGTCGCGGCCGCCGCCCAGCTGGCCCACCGCATGCGCTTCGGCGGCCAGTCGCTGGCCGACGCCGCCGATGCCGTGCTGGCCGAGATCGCGGCCATGGGCGGCGACGGCGGCCTGATCGCCGTCGCCGCCGACGGGAGCATCACCATGCCCTACGTCAGTCAGGGCATGAAGCGGGCGGCCCTGACCCCGGACGGCGAGATCATTTCCGCGGCCTTCGCCCTGTAGCGTCCGGCTGGACAGGTCCCGGCCGTCGGCCCATATCCCGATCATGACCGACACAGCCTTCGACGCAGATGTCATCATCGCCGGGGCCGGCATGGCCGGGGCGACTCTGGGACTGGCCCTGGCCAGCGCCGGCCTGACCGCCATCCTCGTCGATCCGGCCCCCTTCGACGCCCAGTTGGCCCCGACCTTCGACGGCCGCTCCAGCGCCATCGCCTATGCCAGCTTCCGGCAGTGGAAGGCGCTGGGCGCCGGCGCGGACCTCGAACCCCACGCCCAGCGCATCGAACAGATCCTGGTCACCGACGGGACCAGCCCCGGCGCCGCCGCCAGCCGCCCGGGCTCCGCCTTCCTGCGCTTCGATTCCGCCGAGATCGGCGACTTCAGCGGCGGCGAGCCACTCGGCTACATGCTGGAAAACCGCCGCATCCGCGCCGCCCTCGGGGCGGCCGTGGAGCGCTGCGACAAGCTGACCGTGCTGGCTCCGATGAAGGTCGTCTCACTGGCTGTGACGCCCGCCGCCGCCGAGGTCACCCTGTCCGACGGCCGGGTGCTGAGGGCGCCGCTGGTGGTCGGGGCCGAGGGCCGCAACTCTGTGATCCGCGAGCAGGTCGGCATCGGCGTCGTCGGCTGGCCCTATGGACAGTCGGGCGTCGTCGCCACCGTCGCCCTCGAACGTGACCACGAGGGCGTCGCGCACGAGTATTTCCTGCCGGGGGGCCCCTTCGCCATCCTGCCCCTGACCGGCCAGCGGGCCAGCCTGGTCTGGACCGAAAAGACCGCCCAGGCCGAGGCCCTGCGAACGGCGCGGCCGGAAATCGTCCACGCCCATATGCAACGCCGCTTCGGCGAGTTCCTGGGCGCCCCAAAAATCCAGGGGCCGATGTTCGTCTATCCCCTGTCCCTGTCCCTCGCAGAGCAGATGAGCGCCCCGCGCGTCGCCCTGCTCGGCGACGCCGCCCACGGGGTGCATCCGATCGCCGGCCAGGGCCTGAATCTGGGCCTGAAAGACGCCGCCGCCCTGTCCCAGGTGCTGGTCGAGGCTCTGCGGCTGGGCGAGGACATCGGCGCCGAAGCGGTGCTGGAGCGCTATGGCGCCTGGCGACGGTTCGACAACACCATGCTGGCGGCGGCCACCGACGCCTTCACCTGGCTGTTCAGCAACGACATCGCGCCGCTGCGCCTGGCGCGCGGCCTCGGCATCGCGGCCGTCAACCGCATCGCCCCGGCGCGGCGATTCTTCATGCGTGAGGCCGGCGGCGCGGTGGGCGATCTGCCGAGGCTGCTGCGCGGCGAGGCGCTCTGATCCTCCCCCATCGGGGGAGGGGGACCGCGCGCGGATACGCGCGTGGTGGAGGGGGTCCGCACAGGCGGTTCAGCTGCGAACAGGTTTACCCGCTGACGAGAGCGGTGACCCCCTCCGTCAGCGGCTGCGCCGCTGCCACCTCCCCCGAGAGGGGGAGGATCTCCTACTCGCTGAGTTCCCGCGCCTCTTCCGGCAGCATGACCGGCACGCCGTCGCGGATCGGATAGGCCAGCTTGGCGCCCTTGCTGATCAGCTCGCCGGCCGCGCGGTCATACTCCAGCGGGCCATGGGTGATCGGACAGACCAGGGCCTCCAGCAGGCGCGGGTCGACGTCGATGGGGGAGGGAGCTTCCGTCATGGCCGCCTTGTTACTGCATCGTCGTGTCGTCGTCGTCCCCGATCACCGAGCCGATGCGCAGGAGGGCGATCAGGATCTCGGCGCGGTCGGCGTGGGTGATCGCCTCCAGCAGGGCCTGTTTCTCCGCCGGCTCGAACGGCAGCCCCATGGACAGACTGTCGATCAGGCTCTCTGACGGCGCGGACCCCGCCGCGTCCCAGTCGACCGCCAGGCCACGTGGTTCCAGATACCCGCGCAGGGCGTCGAGGAATTCGGTCTTCTGTATGGCGCATTCGGCCGGCGGCTTCAGGTCGCCGATGAAGGCGGCGTAGTCGGCCCGCACCTGACGATAGGGGGCCATGATCCCCAGTTCCTCGACCACCCGGAAGCGGCAGACGCCGGTCAGGGTGACCAGGTAGCGGCCATCGCCGGTCTCGGCGAAGGCGGTGATCCGGCCGGCCGTGCCGACGGGGCACAGGGCCGGCCGCTCGCGATCGCCGCCGGAGCGGGTCTGGACCATGCCGATCATCCGGTCGCCGCCCATGGCGTCGTCGAACATGTTGAGGTAGCGCGGCTCGAAAATGTTCAGCGGCAGCTGGCCGCCCGGCAGCACCACCGCGCCGTCGAGCGGGAAGACCGGTATGGCCTGGGGCAGGTCTTCGATCTTTCGATAGCCCGTGACCATTTGGAACGCTCCTAGCTGAACAGGATGGACGACAGCCTGCGGCGGCCGGCCCTGGTCACGTCCGATGTATGTCCCGCGGCCTCGAAGACCACCAGAAGCTGCTTGCGGGCCGCTTCCTCGTTCCAGGTCCTGTCGGCGGCGATGATGTCGAGCAGCAGGCTGGCGGCTTCCTCGTGGCGTCCCTGACCGGCATAGGCGCCGGCCAGATCGAAGCGGGCCTGGTGGTCGTCCGGGTCGGCGGCGACGGCGGCTTCCAGCGGCGCGGTCTCGCTGGAGGCATTGGCGGCCAGGGTCAGGCTGGCGCGCACGGCCTCGAGGTCGGCGTCCTTGGCGCCGGCGGGGGCCAGCGCCGCGATCTCGGCCGCCTGTTCCATGTCGCCTTGCGCGACGTAGATGCGGGCCAGGCCGCCGATGGCCTTCACGTTCGCCGGGTCCATCTGCAGGGCCTGGGCATAGGCCTGGGCGGCGCCGCCGACGTCGCCGAGGTCGACCGACTCCTTGGCCAGGGCCAGGACCTCGTCAATGGCGTTGGCCGGCGGCGGGCCGGACACCCGTTCGATGAACTGGCGGACCTGGCTCTCGGGCAGGGCGCCCTGGAAGCCGTCGACCGGCTGGCCGTTGACGAAGGCATAGACGGTCGGGATCGACTGCACCCGAAGCTGGCCCGCGTAGGCCGGGTTCTTGTCGACGTCGATCTTGACCAGTTTCACCGCCCCGCCCATCGAGGCGACGACCTTTTCGATCACCGGCGTCAACTGCTTGCACGGCCCGCACCAGGTGGCCCAGAAGTCGACGATGACCGGCTGGACCTTCGAGGCCTCGATGACGTCGGCCATGAAGCCGGCGTCGGAGCCTTCCTTGATCAGGTCTTCTTTCGAAGGGCCGGGGGTGGTTTCGCCGATGAGGGTCATGCGGGGTCCATAGGTAAGCGTCTGGCGTGCAACATGGTCGCTGGAATGCGCCTGTTCAACGCAGTCAGGCGTCGATCCGCTTCAATTCGGCGAAATCGACGATGATCGGTTCCCGCCCCAGCGCCGCCAGAAACCGCCGGAAGTCCGCCTGGCTGATCCCGGTGGTGGCGGTGTTGGTCAGCGGGTGGAAGTTCACCGGGTCGCTGTTCGCCAGCGCCGCGTCGAGCACGAAGGTCACCCGGTGATCCGCATCATGGGCCAGGGCGAAGGCGGTGACCGAGCCCGGCGTCACGCCCAGGGTCTCTTCCATCAGCTCGGCCGAGCCGAACGACAGCCGGGCCGAGCCGATGACCGGGTGCAGGCGCTTCAGGTCGATCTGCGTCTCGCCCAGCGCCGAGATCAGCCACAGCCGGTCCCTGGCGTCCTTCAGGAACAGGTTCTTCGTATGGCCGCCCGGCAGACCGGCCTTGAAATCGTCGCCCTCGCCCACCCGGAAGACAGCCGGATGGTCCAGCGTGTTGTGCGCGATGCCGAGGCCTTCGAGAAAGGCCAGCAGCTCAGCCTTGCCCCGCATGATCAGCGGCCGCCGGGGTCGCGGGTCGACAGCGGCGCGTCAGGATCGGCCGGCGGGCGTTTGGCGGCCGGCGGCGGCGGCGCGGCGGGCT
>VYLE01000738.1_pt1 | contig 12817 bp, 10 predicted proteins | sample 5114391 | NCBI WGS metagenome assembly VYLE01 (sample SAMN12291771, study PRJNA351875) | freshwater metagenome | isolation source: freshwater lake | place: USA: Michigan, Kent Lake | collected 2013-08-15
GAGACGGCGTCAGGGGAGACGGCGTCATGGAAGACGGCGTCATGGGTTACGGCGTCATGGGAGACGGCGTCATGGGAGACGGCCGGACCGGTGACGGCGGGGGACGGTCTGCGTAGTGGTGATGATGCGCGCGCCGAATGGATGACACCGGTCGGGAAGGTCGGGGCTATCGTGGCGCATGAACGATCCACGAAACCTCAGGGTGCTGGAAGCGGCGCTGCACTTCGCCGACGCCGTACACGAGCACATCGACCGTCTCGACTTCACGCGTGCACCGCGCATCCGGGCGCAGCTGCTCCGCGCCGTCGACTCGGTGCCGGCCAACATCGCCGAAGGGGCGCGCGGCAGTCGCGCCCAGTTCGCCAATTACCTGCGTATCGCGCGCGGTTCAGCCGACGAGGTGGGCGTGCATCTGCGCGTCGCGCGCCACGCTGGCGCCATCGCCGAGTCGGAGTACTGGCGATGCGAGAACAAGCGCGTGCTCGTGTGCAAGATGCTCACCCGCTTTCTCCGCACACTGGACGAGGAAGAGGCGTACGCTCACCATCGTGAGCACATACGACGGTCCCCGCAGTAACCCGCCGTTACCAGTCCGGCTGTCATCCATGACGCCGTCTCCCGCTGTCCCCCCGCCGTTACCGGTCCGGCCGTCATCCATGACGCCGTCTCACATGACGCCGTCTCACATGACGCCGTCTCACATGACGCCGTTTCTCATGACGCTGTCTCCCGCTGTCCGCCCCCCGTTACCCTTCGCTTTCCGCCCACAGCTTCCGCGTCACGCCAAGCAGCACACTGCCGCTCACCAGGAACACGGCCGTCAGGATCCACGCATCGGTGAGGCGCGACGGATCGCCCGGGGCGTACAGAAAGTTGCCGATCGCGAACAGCGACGACCAGATCACGAGGCAGCCAGCGATCCACCCCAGCAGCGAGGCCCCGATGGCATTCTCGCGCACCACCTCGGCGGCGGAGACCCCGGCGGCGGCGCGTTGCGCCGTCCACCCCGGGCCAGCCGGCTTCACCTTGCGCACGAACGCCAGCAGGGTGGATTGGTCGGTTTGCGGTCCCACGTAGGCCGTTACCAGCCACGCCAGCGTGGTCACGCCCACCTGCACCAGCGTGATGGTGGCGAAATCCGCGTCGGGCAACAACCGCGGCACCGCCAACGACGTCACCAGCGACATCACCATGGCCACGATCTCGCACCATGCAGAGACGCGCCACCAGAACCAGCGCGCGATGTACAGCAGGCCGGTGCCGGCACCAATGGAGAGCAGCACCTGGAACGCCTGCTGCGCGCTGCTCATGGTGAGGCTCAGCAGCGCCGCCACCACGTACAGCAGCACGGTGCTCGCCCGCCCGGCCTGCACGTAGTGCGCATCGGGCGCGTCGCGACGCACGAAGCGCCGATAGAAGTCGTGCACGAGGTAGGACGACCCCCAGTTGAGATGCGTGAGGATCGTCGATGAGTTGGCGGCAATGAGCCCGCCGATCATGAGCCCCACGAAACCGACGGGGAGAAACTTCAGCATCGCCGGGAAGGCTGAATCGTGGCCGATGAGCGCCGGATCGGCCGCCGGAAACGCCGCCTTGATGGACGCCAGATCAGGGTAGACGATGATCGAGCAGAGCGCGGTGATGATCCACGGCCACGGCCGCAGCACGTAGTGGGCGATGTTGAAGAACAGGGTGCCGCCCAACGAATCCTTCTCCGACTTCGACGCGAGCATGCGCTGCGCGATGTAGGACCCGCCCCCCGGCTCGGCCCCCGGATACCAGTTGGCCCACCAGCTCACCGCGATGGGCAGAATGAAGATCATGAGCGCGAGCTCGGACATGCTGAAGTTCGGCATCATGTCGAGAATGGGCTGCCCGAGCCCATCCTTCACCGACATCACCGGCTGGGCGTCACCGCCCCCCTGCACCACCTGCTGCGGCGCCAGCCGCTCGATCAGCAGGCGCAGCCCAAGCCAGCCGCTCTCGCTGTTGCCCAGGCGACGAGCCACCTCCACGAGCGAGAACCACGCGGCCGCAAAGACGGCTGTCATCTTGATGAAGAACTGGATCATGTCGATGACGAGCACCCCCCACAGACCGGAGTGCGCCGCGAAGACCACGTTGAGCAGGCCGGTGAGCAGGATCGTCTGCCACGGCGCGAGCCCGAACAGGATGTTCGCGATCTTGCACGCCGCCAGGGTCACCATCCCCATGATGAAGCAGTTGAAGAAGAGCCCCAGATACACGGCCCGGAAGCCGCGCACCAGCGACGCCTCCCGACCGGAGTAGCGCAGCTCGTAGAACTCGAGGTCGGTGAGCACCCCCGAGCGCCGCCACAGCCGCGCGAAGAAGAACACCGTGGCAATGCCGGTGAGCACAAAGGCCCACCACTGCCAGTTCCCCGCCACCCCGTAGCGGCGGACCTGCTCCGTGACCCAGTTGGGGGTGTCCGACGAAAAAGTCGTCGCGACCATGGACAGCCCTGCGAGCCACCACGGCACCGAACGCCCGGACGCGAAGAACTCGGTGGTACTGCTCCCCGAGCGCTTCGCCAGAAACAGCGCCGGGACGAAGCAGACGAGGATGGACAGCAGCACGATGACCCAATCGATCCAGGAGACGGTCATGACCGGGTCAGCGGGAGGGAGGAACAGGCAGGGGCAGGCTCATGGGGCGGGAATGTGGGGGGCCGGCAGCCGGGGAGCAACGCGCCAGGGCGGGCGGGACGAAATCCGTCACCGTCGTGGCCGGAATGGCCGAATGTGATGCGTCGTTCCCAGGGGGTGACGATCTCCACCTTCCACTTTCGGGGTACGACTAAAGTCCAGTGCGCCGAGGCCGACCTTCTGAGGGACGGTGTGTACGGGCCGGGTCGACGACGACCCGGTAGCTCGTCCTGAATGCTGCTGCCTCGCCTGCTGGCTCAATGCCTCTCGATACGACAACGTGCATGCTGGTGCCATTCCTCGACCGATTGACCGGCGAGGAGCTGGACGCCATTTCCTACGGCGTCATTCAGCTGGACGCCGACGGGATTGTCCGTTCGTACAACCTCGCCGAAGCCGAGAACGTGGGTGGCGACAACCGCCCGATCGGGCGCGATTTCTTTCTGGACGTGTATTCGAGCGCCAACGTCCCGGAGCTGTGGGGACGCTTCCGGCAGGCGCTCGTTGAGCGCCGTCTCGATGAGACGTTTCTGTACACATTCTCCTGCGGCGCGCTCCCGCGTCGCGTCATGCTGCGCATGTACTACTCCGTGCGCACCCGCTCGGTGTGGCTGTTCCTGGGAAAACCCGACGGATCACCGCTGGATCGTTTCGTCCTGCACGAGCCGCCGCAGCTGCGGCCGACCCCCACGCACGGCATCGACCTGCGCTCTCCGCGCGTCGCCTGAGACGAATCGCGGCGAACGCGTGCTCGCGCTCGCTCCCACGATCGCTCCCGCGCACGCCTGCCTCAGTGCGGGCCGCTGCTGCCGACTGAGGGGCGCACCGCCCCACGCAGCACATCGAGGCGCAGCTCCACCCAGCCACGGACCTGAACGTACTGCACACGCACCTGATGGTGCCCGCCCGAGATGCGGGCATAGGCCGGCGCCGTTTCGTGGGGCACGAAGTGATCGATGACCAGACGGTCATCCACCCACACCCGAACCGCGTCGTCACTCAGCGTGCGCAACGTCCAGGTGCCGGGCGGCAACGACAGCGTCGAGGTGGCCTCCATGACGAAATGGGTGCTCGGCATGGCCGGGTCCCGCGGCCGCGACCAGAGCCAGTCGAGCCGCGGTGCCACGCGCTCGAGCAACGGGGGCGAACGCAGCAGCGAGTCGAAGGCGGCCGGCTCGCGGAACGGATCGGTACGGTCGTCGTAGCGGAAGACGCGTTGCACCCAGCGCTGCGTGGGCTCGACACGCTCGTACGCAAACCGCACGGGCACCCCGGCGCGCGCTGCCACGCCCCGCGGCGACCGGGTTGCCGCGCCCACGAACTCCAGCTCCACGCGCCAGTCGCCCGTGGCGTCGCGATGCGGTACGACCTGCACCGTATCCCCGGTGCGGCCGCGGGCCGGGGTGATTGACTGGACGCCGCGCAACGAGGCCACGCGCCAGCGTCCCGACGGTCCGAGAACCCGCAGCCGGAGTGGCATAGCGCGCGTGCTGTCGAGCGGCCACAGCTTCGGCGAGCGCCAGTCGTACGGCCCCCACTCGTCCACCACGATCGCGTCGCGCCCGCGTGACGCCTCCGCACGCGCCGGCCAACGGCGTGGCGCACCCGGAACATCCGGCAGCCGCCACCACGCCGTGGTGGGGATGATGCGGGCCGGTTCGCAGGGACCGGACAGGGAGTCGCTCTGCACGTTGCGACTCGAGTCGATCACGAGCGTATTGACGATCTGCCAGCGCGTGCCCACACGGACAAAACGATTCTCCACCACGCGCCAGTCGCGACTGCGCGTGTCGCGATGGCGCGGATAGCCCCACTCGCCGGGTTCAACCGAGTCGGCCCACACGCGGAGGGCCAGGGTGTCGCCGACGAAGTGGTTGCCACCCACGAGATTGCCCTGACCGTGTTCGACCGCCACGCCAATACGGTTGTCACCGAAACAGTTGCCCACAATGCGCGACTCGTAGCTGTAGCCGCCCCAGAATCCGTGCGTACTGCCCACCACCCGGTTGCCGATGAACTGGTTCCGGCTGAACGTGGCTTCCATCCCGTTGGTGGGCGCGAAGCTGAAGTCGTTCATCAGAAACAGGTTGTCGTTCGAGCCTCCCTGCCCCGTATCCATGGTGTGCTGGCCTGCCCACAGAAAGAGGCCATCACCACTGTGTGTCATGCTGTTGTAGGCCACGACGTTGTGCATGCACTGCTCGAACATGAGCAGCGCCGCCGAGTCCTGCCCGCGCTGGAAGAAGCCATGCGAGGAACCGCGGACGTTGTAGTCGGCCCGGTTCTCGACGATGCGGTGCCAGCTGGCGCGGTAGAGGCCTATGCCGAGCCCCGAGTTGAAGGAGACATCGTTGCGCCGGATGTCGAGGGAATCGCTGTGCGAGAGCAGCAGGCCGTTCATCGATTGGCGCACGGTGTTCCCGATGATCCGCCCCCCGATGACGCCACGCAGGTACACGCCGGCCCCGAAGCGCAGCCATTCGTCCTGCTCGTTCCGGTGAAACGACAGCCAATCGTTGAGGCTTTCGTGCTCCACGATGCTGAACAGTCGCGGTTTCCAGCCGTACGACAGGTCGTTGCGTTCCAGCACGAGCCCGCGCACGTTGCGGGCAAGAATGCCTATGCGGTAGCCACGGGCCGTGAGCCCATGCACCCGCACGTTGCGCCCCCCGTCAATGCGCACCGCGGTACCACGCGCGGCGTCAGGCGCACTGTCGGGTGGCAGGCCAACGAAAGTCACGCCGCGCAGGTCCACGGTGATGTCGTTGCCGCGCACGGTGAGCAGCGCGGAGTCCGGTGACGCCCGACCGCTCCAGTGGTAGGTCCCGGGAGCCACCTTCACCGACCGGGTGATGAGCATCCCCGGCACAGGGCGTACGATGGGCAGCGGCTGCGCCCGCACGGGTAGCGCCGGCAGCCACGACAACAGCAGCCCCGCGATCAGGGTGTGCATGCGCGCGTGCCTACACGCGTACCGCAGCCACGCAACGGTGCGCCACAAGGCCCCGGCGCGGGTCAGAGCCATCGACGCACCCGACGACAGTAGGCGGCATAGGCCTCGGGAAAGGCCGCATGCAGATGCCGCTCCTCGCGCACGATCACCTGCACGTGCAGCAGGCGCAACACCACGGGCAGCAGCATCAGGGCCCCGAGCGAGTGCATGAGCAGCGCACCACCCACATAGAACGTGGTCATTCCCACGTACATGGGATTGCGTGTCCACCCATACACGCCGTGCTGCACGATCACCGTTGCCGGGCGATTGGGGTAGACGGCGGTGCGGGCGCGCCGGAACGTGATGATGCCGACATACACGATGGCCAGGCCCACGATGATCAGCAGGAACGCGGCGATTTGCGTGGCCGCGTTTGCCGGTACCACTGACGGGACACGCCCATAGCGATCGAGCACCACCCCCACACCCAGCCCCGCCACGAACAGCAGCGGGGGTGGGAATCTCACGTCGGGGCCGCGGTCCTGATCCATGCCCGCAAGCTACCGCGCCGGCGCGACGACGGCAGCCGACCGCTCAGTCGCCGGGGAGTATGGCCCAGAGCGCGGTGCGCCCCACATTGCAGTGCACGGCTCGCGAGATGGGGGTGAGCGCTCCCCAGCCCAGCCACAGCGCGTGGCGCGCCAAATGATGCGCGTGCACGGGACGCAGTCCGCCCGCTTCGGCGCGCGAGAGGCGCTGCAGCCGATTGGCCCGGGCCGGTACAGGGTGGAAAATGCGCTCGATGATGGGGGAGCGGGTGGGTTCGTCATCCTGCCACCGGTCGAGCCGCTCGATGCTCGATTGCACTGACGCGCTTCCCATCTTTGCCGACGCGGCCTGATCGGCGGCGTAGACCGCGGCCCGGGAGGGCGTGGGGAGCAGCAGGACGCCCGCAAAGGCCCACAGCGTCATGCCGGCCATGAGCGTCACGAGCCCCTCCGCGGTGGCGGGGGTGCTGCCGGCGAGCAGCTGCACGATCACGAACCCCAGCGTATTCCAGCCGATCGCGCCCAGCACCCCGCGCATGTGCGCACCGCTCGCGGCGACCGCCTGCCGACGCGCCAGCTGAGCTGCCAACGCATCCACCGGCAGCAGTTCCCAACGACGCGGCACCACCAGCGTGCGCGGCAGGATTCCACTCCATCCGCCCACGAACCCCTCGTCCGACGTGTCCACCACCTGCAGTCGTTTCACGTCGATTCCCGCCATCTCGGCCGCCTGGGCAAACACCGGCGGTGTGCTCTGCACGCGCAGCGGGGCGATGAGGCGGGCGAACGGACCACGCAGCTGGGCGAGCAGCAGTTGCATGCCCACGAACGCGCCGACCGTCGCAAGCGGTCCGGCCGACCGCGCAGTCACCATGAGGGTGGCCGCAGACAGCATCCACACGGCCCATTGCACGGCCGCGCCGCGCATCCAGAGTGTCAGCCAGAGCGGCGCATGGTCCTTGCGGCGTACCACCAACGCCCCGCCCAGCAGGTCGAAGAGAAAGAACAGGGCCTGCACCATCACAAAGAAGATGCCAATGCCGAAGAGCGCGCGCCCCACGGATTGCCCGTCGGTCGTGGCGAAGCCGGCCTGCGGGATATCGAAGACCAGCAGGCACGTGGCGGCCAGCACCGCGGTGCCAACCCCCGAGATGCCGAGGTAGAGACGGGAGCGGGCGTAGCTGAGTGGGCCGAACCCCTCTCCCCGGGAAAGCGACGGTAATGTCATGGAGTGGTAACGCGATGGTGCCAAGCAATGGTTTCGGCCACGGGCCCTCTCGCGTTCCGCGCGCCCTGGCGTAGCCTTCAGGCATGGACCGCCGCCTCTTCGTCTCCGATCTCGCGCGCTACGCCGCGCTCTGCGCCGTCGTCCCGAACGTCTGGCGCGTCACCTCCCGTCCCCGGTTTGTCGACGATCCGTTCGCCCTGGGGGTGGCCTCCGGCGACCCGACCCCCACCGGTGGCGTCCTGTGGACTCGTCTTGCCCCCCGTCCCTTCGAACCGGATGGCGGCATGGAGGGGACACGGGTCACCGTGGACTGGGAGGTGGCTGACGATGAGGGGTTCACGAAGGTCGTGCAGAAGGGGCGCGCCACGGCGGCGCCCGAACTCTCCTTCAGCGTGCATATCGACGTCACGGGGCTGCTCCCCGACCGCTGGTACTTCTACCGCTTTCGCTCCGGCGGCGCGGTGAGCCAGGTAGGACGTTTGCGTACCACGCCCGCCGATGGCGCCGTGACGCCGCTCGCATTTGCCTTTGCGAGCTGCCAGAACTGGGAGCAGGGACTCTTCACCGCCTACGAACATATGGCCCGCGAAGAGCTCGATCTGGTGGCGCACCTGGGCGATTACATCTACGAGTACGCCGGCAACCCGCGCGGTGTGCGCATGCACCACGGGCTCGAGATTCGCACGCTCGACGACTATCGGCGGCGGTATGCGCAGTACAAGTCGGATCCCCTGCTGCAGGCGGCCCACCGGCGTTGCCCCTGGGTGGTGACGTGGGATGATCACGAGGTGGACAACAACTACGCGGGGCTCGTGGGCGAGAACACCATGGAAAGCGCCGAGCAGATGCGGGCTCGGCGTGCTGCTGCCTACCAGGCGTGGTGGGAACACCAGCCCGTGCGCGTGCCTCGGGTGCAATCGTGGGCCGATCTCTCCATCACCCGCACGATCAACTGGGGCGCGCTGGCGCGCTTCTGGGTGCTGGATACCCGCCAGTACCGGGATGATCAGGCGTGCGGCGATGGTACGCAGCCCTTCTGTGACGAGGCACGTGACCCGCGACGCGGACTCCTTGGCGCGGCGCAGGAATCATGGCTGCTGAAGGGACTCGACAGCTCGCGGTCACGCTGGCAGGTGCTCGCGCAGCAGGTGATGATGGGGCCGTACGATGCGGCCGAAGGCGACGAGGTGCGCACCAGTATGGATCAGTGGAGCGGCTATCCGGCCGCGCGCGACCGCTTGCTCGGCGAGATCGCCAAGCGGGCTCCCAATCGCACGGTCGCGATCACCGGCGACATTCACAGCAACTGGGTGAACGAGCTGCGCAGTGATTTCTCGCGACCCGACCGGCCGGTGGTGGCCGCTGAATTCGTAGGCACCAGCATTGCCTCGGGAGGGAACGGCGGCCCGGTCCCCCCGGCACGACTCGACGACATGAAGCGGGAGAATCCGCACCTCAAGTGGTTTGAGAATCGCCGCGGCTACGTGACGTGCACGGTGAACACCGATACATGGCGCGCCGACTATCGCAGCGTGCCGTTCGTGGACAAACCCGGGGCACCCATCGCTACGGCATCGAGCTGGCGCCTCGAGCACGGCCGCGCCGGCATCACGGCACTGTAGCGCGGATCGCGACCGCGCTACGTGCGTGGAGCAGGCGCCTCGCCGGTCATCAGCATCTGCGAGAACTCGCGCGTGGGCATGCGCCCGCCCCCGCGCAGCTGCGCGATCACCTCGTCGGCACGATCGTCGTCGCACCCTGCCGAGCGCAGCGCGTGATACGCCATGCCAAAGGCGAGCTCCCGCTCGCCCATGAGCGCCTTCCCCACTCCAAGCTGTTCGAAGAACTCCTGCTCGGTATCGGCGTGCGTGCGCACGATGATGTCGATGTCGGGATTGCGCGCCCGGGCCAGTTCGATGACGCGCCGGGCATGGTACGGATCGGGGGTCGCCACCACCAGGAGCGTCGCGAACTCCGGGCGCGCATGGTCGAGGATGCCCGGGCGTGCGGCGTCACCGTACACCGCCGCCACGCCGAGCGTGCGCATGGCTTCCACCACGCGTCGGTCCTGATCGATGGCCACGAACGGCACCCCCACACGCTGAAAGGCCTCGCCGATGGTGCGACCCACACGGCCGTAGCCGATCACGATGACGTGGTTGGCAGGGGTGGCCATGAAAAGATCCGTGACCACCATGCGCGGCGCCTTGTGGCGCTCCAGCGTATCGAGTAGCGCGGGGTAGCGCGAGACGAAGCCGATGAGCTGCTCCGCTGCCCAGACGAGCAGCGGGTTGAGCACGATCGAGACGAGCGCGGCCGCAAGAATAAGGCTGCGTCCTTCTTCGGCGAGGACGCCGAGCGACACGCCAAGGGCGGCCATGATGAACGAGAACTCGCCGATCTGTCCGAACGCAGCACCAATGCGCACCGCCGAGGCAAACGGGTGGCGGAGCAGGATCATGAGCACCGTCGACCAGATGGCGTTGCCGACGAGAATCACCCCCAGCACCCCCAGCAGCTTGCCCGGAGCGTTGAGCAGAATGCCCGGATCGAGCAGCATGCCCGTGGAAACGAAGAAGATGACGGCGAAGGCATCCTGCATGGGCAACGCGTCGGCACCGGCGCGATAGCTGAGGTCTGATTCGCTGATTACGACGCCGGCCACGAAGGCCCCCAGCGCGAACGAGACGCCGAAGAGCGCCGCCGCGCCCATGGCCACGCCCAGCGACACGGCGAGCACGGCGAGCGTGAAGAGCTCACGGGAGCCGGTGCGGGCGACATGCGTGAGCAGCCACGGTACGGCGCGGCGCCCCACCACACCCATGAGCGCGATGAAGGCCACCACCTTCACGACGGTGAGTGCCACGACCCTGGCAATGTTGCCTGCGGTTCCGGCGCTGCCGTCGCCACTGATGGCCCCCAGGATGGCGGGGAGCAGCACCAGCGCGAACACGACGCCGAGATCCTCCACGATGAGCCAGCCCACGGCCACGCGCCCGTCGACGGAGTCGAGCATCCCGCGATCCTCGAGGACCCGCAGCACCACCACCGTGCTGGCCACGAAGAGCGAGAGCCCGAAGACCACAGCCGCTCCCGGCGTCCACCCCCACCACAGGGCAAGGCCGGTACCCAACGCGAAGGAGACCGCCATCTGCAAGGTGGCGCCCGGCACCACGATGGCCTGTACCCGCTTGAGATCACCAGGGGAGAAGTGCAGCCCCACCCCGAACATCAGGAGGATCACCCCGATCTCTGCCAGCTGGCCGGCGAGCGCCACGTCGGCAACGAACCCCGGCGAGTGCGGGCCAAGGGCAATGCCCGCCAGGAGATACCCGACGAGCGGCGGCAGCTTGAGCTTCGCGGCCACAAAGCCGAAGAGAAACGCCACGCCGAATGCGCCGGCGAGCGTTACCAGGAGAGCCGTCTCGGGATGCATGCCGCAAACTACTGCGGTCTGGCATCCCGTCACACCTCGCCGCGGTCAGCGGAAGGCGAAGGCCCCCATGAGGACGATGTTGGCCGCAAGCAGGATGAGCGCCGTGGGCCATTGCGCCCGTATGACGCCGTACCGATCCCGCAGTTCGAGCAATGCGGCCGGCACGATGTTGTAGTTCGCGGCCATCGGGGTCATGAGTGTGCCGCAGAATCCGGAGAGCATCCCCACGGCGGTCACGATGACCACGTCGCCGCCGAACTGCTGTACCACCAGCGGCAGCCCGATCCCTGCGGTCATGACCGGAAACGCCGCGAAGGCGTTGCCCATGATCATGGTGAAGAGCGCCATCCCCACCGCGTAGGCAACCACGGCGGCCAGTGGCGATCCGAGCGGCAGGTACGTGGTGGCGAGTGTGCTGACCGCCTTGCCCACGCCGGCACTGGCGAAGAGTGCCCCGAGGGCGGCCAGTGACTGCGGCAGCACGGCAGCCCATCCCACGCTGTCCATGAGGCGCCGCGCCTCCACGATGGGCGCACTCGCCGGCGGACGCAGCATGACCAGCGCAACGAGCAGCCCCAGCCCTGTGGCGCTGCCGAGCGCGATCTGCGTCACCTGTTTCGGGTCGACCACCGGCAGGCCGCCGATCTGCCAGTCCTTGAGCAGTACGCTGCCGGCAAAGGTGGCGAGCGGCACCACGAGCACCGGTACGAACAGGCGATTCCCGTGGCGCGCCGCCGACGCCACGCGCTCGATGACCGTCGTTGTTTCGCGGGTCCCTTGTCCGAGGCCGGCGGCCGCCGTGGCCACCATGATGAGCACCAGCACGCCGTTCACCAGGTCGCCCACGTACGAGCCCGCGAGGAAGAGCACGGTGTACGTTCCCCAGAAGAGGGTGGTACGCCACCGCCGGGGATTGCTGTCATCGCGCGCGTTGACGAGCGTGATGCCACCGGTGAGGAGCCCCATGAGCAGGTACACAGCCTCGAGGGTAATCACGGTGTGCCCTCCGGCTGCTGGGCGGCCGCCACCTCGCGCGCAATGCGGCGGTCGAGGAGCAGCAGCCGTGCGCCATGCACCGCAAAGGCGATGATCGCCGTGGGGATGGCCCACCGCGCGAGCTGCAGCGGCTCGACCGCGATACCGTTCTGTTCGAGGAAGCCGCGGATGAGCAGGATGGAGCCGATGGCCACGAACACATCTTCCCCGAAGAACAGTCCCACATTGTCGGCGCCTGCCGCCATGGCGCGGATGCGTTCCCGCGTCGACGCCGGCAGCGAGGCGTGCGTGTTGTCGGCGGCCCCTTCCGCCATGGGCGCCACGAGTGGCCGCACCATCTGGGCGTGGCCGCCGAGCGAGACGAGCCCGAGTGCCGAGGTGATCTGTCGCAAGGCGAGGTAAACCAGCAGGACGCGTCCCGCCGTGGCGGCCCTGATGCGACTGATCACGTCACGGGAGCGCTCCTTGAGCCCTGAGCGTTCGGCAAGGCCGATGACCGGGAGCGCGAGCCACACAATGGCGATGTAGCGACTGTCGGCGAAGGCTCGACCGAAGGCCGCCACCACGTCGAGGAGCGGCTGCCCGCTGGCCACCCCCGTGGCGAGTCCGGCGAGTGTGACGACGAGGAGCGCGTTGAGGCGCAGCGCGAAGCCGACGATGACGATGAGAATCCCGATCAGCGGAAGCATGGCGCAGACGTTAGCGCAGACGTTGGCGCACACGCCAGAGGAGCGTGAGAACGCCGCGACACGTCCCGGATCAGCGCATGCGGGCTGAGGTGGCCCACGCCACGCTACATTACCCGGAGCGGTCATTCTGCCGCACCACTGCCCCACGGCCCCTCCTCGCATGCTCCGGCGTCCTTCTGCTGCCCTCGTGCTCGGCGTGTTGTCGCTGTTCACCACCGCCTGCCTGCCCGGCAGCGGCCGCCGCGCCGACGTGGCCGAGCTCACCCCCTACCCGGCGGTGCGCATCTACGAGAGCAAGTCGGGGCGTTTCGTTTCCTTC
>VYLE01001122.1_pt1 | contig 12815 bp, 9 predicted proteins | sample 5114391 | NCBI WGS metagenome assembly VYLE01 (sample SAMN12291771, study PRJNA351875) | freshwater metagenome | isolation source: freshwater lake | place: USA: Michigan, Kent Lake | collected 2013-08-15
GCACCGCGTACACGATCGACTCGCCGGCGCCGCCGGCCCGATACGCCGACGGGGTCATGCCCAGACCACCGGTCACCTGCTCGTACACGCGGCTCGAGGAGCCATAGCCGGCGGTATACGTCGCCGCCAGCATCGCTTGCCCGGCGCGCGTGCTTCTGATCTCTCGCGTTGAAGCGCGCGGGGACCTTCGGAAATGCGTTTTCCTACAGCTTCAACGCCGGCTTCTGTTGCGGGCCGACCGCCCAATGCTTCACGCTGCGCGGATGGTCGGTCCGCTCGGCAACAGCAAGCACCGTGAGGCCCGCGCCACGCAGACCTTGCGTCGAAACAGCCCGTCGCGCAACGGAACGGTGACGGTCAGCTGGACGCGGTGGCTCGACATCACGTTGCTCACGCCCGTGTCGCCGCCCGCACCGGCACCTGCTCGTGACCGACGGCCGCTTTCCAATCCTCACCCACCTCCGGACCCGCGCCTCCCGTGCGGCGCACGCCGGGCCACGGCGCCCCCCATCGACGCGGGCCCCCGCGAGCCGGGGCCCGGCACGCGCACCACCGGAAGATCTTCTCTCCCTGGCGGCCGTTCCTGCGGGATCCGCACGACGACATGGTGTTGGAGGTGGCCGTCGAAGCGCAGTGCCGCCACATTGTCGTCGTCAATCCGCGCGCTTCCGCCGGAGTCGAGCCGTTCGGACTCCGCACGTTGAGGCCAGGCGAGTTCCTGGCCCAGCGGCACGAGGACGCATGAGCACCATCAGTCTCCGAATCCCCGAGTCCTTGCACCCGCAGCCCCGCCTGTTGGCGGAGCAGGACGGCACTTCGATGAATCAGCTGATCGCGACGTCGTTGGCGGAGCGGAAGTCCGCGCTCCTGCCGAGCGAGTGCCTGGAGGCCCGTGCCGCGCGGGGGTCCACGGCGACGTTCCAGCGCGTGCTCACGAAGATCGCGCTCCGGTGCCTCCTGGGCGCCCTGGCCACCGCCCTGCCGTCTCACGCGCAACCCGGGCCAGACGCCGCCCCCAGCGACCTCGCCGCGTACTACACCAAGCGCGAGGTGCGAATTCCCATGCGGGATGGCGTGCGGCTCTTCACCGCCATCTATACGCCCAAGGACCGGCCCGGCCCCCATCCCATCCTGCTCTCCCGCACCCCCTACAGCGTGGCCCCCTACGGCGACACGCTGTTCCCGCGCATGCTGGGGCCCGGGCCCGGGTTTGCCCAGGCGGGGTACATCTTCGTGCAGCAGGACGTGCGCGGCCGCTATCGCTCCGAGGGCCGCTTCGAGCACATGACCCCGCATCGCCCCACCAAGCGATCGGCGCGCGACGTGGATGAGAGCACCGACAGCTACGACACCATCGACTGGCTGGTGAAGCACGTCCCCGCCAACAACGGGCGCGTGGGGCTCTGGGGGATCTCGTACGGCGGGTTCTTCACCGCCGCGGGGATGATCAACGCGCATCCGGCGCTCAAGGCGGCGTCGCCGCAGGCGCCGCAGACCGACTGGTTCCTGGGCGACGACACGCACCATAACGGGGCGTTCCTGCTGGCCTCCACGTTCAACTTCATGGCCCAGTGCGGGATGCGCGGCTCGGGCCCGTCGATGCAGTGCGGGCGGTCGTTTGACTTTGGCACCACCGACGGCGTGCAGTTCTTCCTGGCGATGGGCGCGCTCCGCGACGCCGACCTGAAGTACTTCAAGGGACGGTCGCCGGGGTGGAGCGACATGATGCGCCACGGCACCTACGACGCCTTCTGGCAGGCGCGCACCATCCTGCCGCACATCAGGAGGATCACGCCGGCCGTGCTGGTGGTGGGCGGCCTGTACGATCCCAACAACTACTACGGCGCGCTGGAGCTGTTCAAGGCGATCGGCCGGCAGAGCCCCGCCACGGACCACGCCATCGTCATCGGGCCGTGGCTCCACGGGCAGTGGGCGCGCGATTCGGCGCGCTTTGCCGGCGAATTGCCGTTTGGCCAGCGCACCGCCGACTTCTACCAGCAGGAGATCGTGTTGCCGTTCTTCGAGGCCACGCTGAAGGGGGAGGGGCGGTGGACGCATCCCAAGGCGTGGGTGTTCGAGACCGGGCGCAACCGGTGGCGCACCTTCGACCAGTGGCCCCCGGCGGGTGGCACGGAACAGAGCCTCTACCTGGGCGCGGGGCGCACGCTCACGCTGGCCAGCGACACGCTGACCCGCAACACGCCGGCCGACGCACGCGAGCGCGGCTTTGACGAGTGGGTGACGGACCCGGCCAACCCCATCCCCTTCGTTCCCACCGGCGGGACGGACATGGAGCCCGAATACATGGGGCGCGACCAGCGCTTCAGCGCGACCCGCGCCGATGTGGTGGCGTATCGCGGGGCCCCGCTTGCCGACGACGTCACCATTGCCGGGCCCATCCGCCCCACGCTGTATGTCTCCACCACGGGCACCGACGGGGACTGGGTGGTGAAGCTCATCGACGAGCACCCCGACGGGTTCCAGGAACTGGTGCGCGGCGACGTCATGCGGGCCAAGTTCCGCGAGAGCGTCACCACGCCCACGCCGCTGACCCCCGGCCAGGTGACGCGCCTGGATTTTGCCATGCCCGACGTGTTCCACACCTTCCGACGCGGGCATCGGATGCTGGTGCAGGTGCAGGGGAGCTGGTTCCCCCTGGTGGACCGCAACCCCCAGCTGTTCACCGACATCTACTCCGCCAACGTCGGCGACTTTCGCAAGGCGACGCAGCGAGTGTACCGCGGGGCAGGGCAGGAGTCGCGGCTGAGGTTCCAGGTGGTGCGGTGAGCTGGGTGCGCTCTAGCCCTTTCGCCCCCACCCGGCGCCGTGACGGCGCACCATCACCGCATCCAGCTGGGGCGGCAGACGCCCTGTGCTCTTCACCAGCGCCAGCGCGAGGCGCGGTTCCCGGGCAAATCCTTCCAGGAGCATCTCCAATGGGACGTCGGGAAACTCCCGCTCCGCGGTGTCCACGAAATGCCGCGCGGCCGCCTGCTTCCGTTCCAGGCGCAGCCGCTCACGCACCCGGTTGACGCGCTCTGTCCGTACACCGCCCAACCGCAACTCACCACAGGACGGACGGTCACAGGCCAGCACCTAGAGGTCCTCGTCGAACACGAGCCCCCGCTCATCCCGATAGTCGAAGGCTCGAGCGCGCTTGTTGACCATGCGCAGCCGCCCGCTGTCGCAGCGTGGACAAGGGCGTGAGGGGATGGAGGTCATCAGTTCCGTGGCGGTGTGGTGGCGCGGGGATCGCGTCCATGAGGAGAGGACGCACACCGATGGACGCCAATGCGCTACGCCAGCTGGAGCCCGCCGGCCTGGAACGCGCGAAAGTCGTCCGTGTTGTTCGTGGCGAGTGCGACACCGGCCACGATCGCCGTGGCGGCGATCATGGCGTCCACGCGCGTGCTCCGCTTTCGCGCCGCCGCGTTGAACAGGGCGGCGGCCGTGCTGGCGTGCGACTCGTCGAACGGCACCAGTTCGTGCAGAAAGGCGCGCATGGTCGCGATCTGCGCGGCCGTGACCGGCCCGCAGAGAAACTCGAACCACACGAGCGTCGGCACCATCAACCGTTCGCCCGACGCAATCCAGGTCGTGAGCTCCCGGCTCTCGCGACTCCCCGCGACCAGCCCCAGGATGAGGTAGTTCGTGTCAAGACAGATCACCGATCTCTCCAGCGCCGTCGATTCTCGTGGACCGCCGTGAGGTAGCCGGTGGCCTCCTCCGCCGTGAGCCCACCGCCGGCGCGATGGAGCGCGTCCAGCATGGCGACGGGATCAGGGGTCGCCGCCGCGTCGGTGCTGGCGACCACGCGCCGGATGACCTCGGCCTGGGAGACCTGCCACTGCGCGGCCAGCCGGCGAATGCGGGTGACGGTGGCGTCATCGAGCGCGAAGGTGGTACGATGGGTCATTGTCGCCATACCATTATATGTACCATAACAATTCGTTTCTGTCAACGGCGTGCGCAGGCCGGCGCGTCGGGAGCCCTAGCGCCTATCGAAGCGCCGCTTCTCGTCGCCCGGTACTGCGACTACGTGCCAGTCGGTGGCAGCGCCAGCCGCGTTCGCCTGCGAGGGCATTCGACGAGTATCTGACGCGCCGTCCCTGCCCCGGCGTTCACCGTCCGATCGAGGAGAGCCCGTTCCAGCCGCGCCCACACGTATACACTCTCAGGGCCGACGCGCAGGATCGTCTTCAGCGCCTCGGTGCGCCCTGTTCCGTCCGCTTGGCGAACCCATCGGCGCCCGACGACTCGCGCATCGACTGGCTCGACCTCCGGCCATGCTTGAAAGCCCGAGCGCTCCGCGACACGCTGGACCGATACCGTATCCCCGACGAAGCGCGTGGGTCGCGCGACGGCTTCTTTGGATGACCACGCCGCGACGCCGCTGAGCGTACCAACCATCCCAAGAATCAGTACTGGCTTCATCATTCCGGCCTCCATGGATGGAAACGACTCCCTCAATCCTGTCCGCTCACCCCGCATTCCGCCACACTGGCTAACGCGAGCTTCTGCTGCGGTTGTTCGCGCGGCTCGAACTCTTCGACGAAGACCAGGCCGCCGGCATGCTGACGGGGCCGCATTCCGGCGTTCCCACGGCCCTCGAGTCGCACGAACCCTCGAGTCGCACGAACACGTCAGCGGGCCCGCCGCCGCCCGCCAGTCAGTGCGTACGCGGTCGGTGATCGCGCCATGGACTCGACCGATCGTCGAACCGCCCCGATTGAAATTCCTATCCCCGGTGAGCGGCGTGCCGGCGGTGGCGGCGGCGGGGCAGGGCGGTCTGCTCGACGTGGTGCTGCACCCCAACGTCGCGCAGAACAAGTTCGTCTACCTGACCTACTCGAAGCCGCTCACGATTGGCTCCACCACGGCGCTCGATCGCGCGAAGTACGAGAACGGCGCGCTGGTCGACGGCAAGGACATCTTCGTGGCCGACACCAAGGGGCGCCCGGGACACTTCGGCTCGCGCGTCACCTTCGACAAGACCGGCCATCTCTTCATGAGCATCGGCGAGCGGCAGATCGCGCCCGAAGGTGATCTCCTTAAGCACCCGGCGCAGGATCTGACCAACCATCATGGCAAGATCGTGCGTCTGATGGACGACGGCCGCCCCGCCGAAGGGAATCCGTTCGTCGGTCAGGCGGGCGCCAAGCCGGAGATCTGGAGCTACGGGCATCGCAATCCGCAGGGGCTGCCGATCCATCCCGTCACCGGTGACTTGTGGGAGATCGAGCACGGCCCGCAGGGCGGCGAAGAGCTCAATCTGATTGCGAGCGGCAAGAACTACGGTTGACCGGTGGTCGGCTTCGGCGTGCACGACGGCCCCGGCAAAGCCATCCACGCCGGCACCATGGCGCCGGGCATGGAGAACGCGAAGAACGTCTGGGTGCCCTCGATCGCCACGTCAGGGCTGCTCGTCTACACCGGCGCGAAGTTCCCGCAGTGGAGCGGCAGCGTGTTCGTCGGTGGACTCGCCGGCATGCGTCTCGTGCGTCTCACGCGCGATGGCCAGAAGGCGAAAGTCGCCGACAGCCTGATCAGGAGAAACAAACGCGCTGCGGGTGAGCCCCGCACCGCGTTCATCTCAGCCAGCGTCGCCGCCGCGCTCACACCGGCGGCGGATCCATCCCCATCTGCGCCCACTCGTCCTTCGACGGGCCGTACATCCCCGCCACGGGCAGCCCCGCCTGACGCATCAGCACCGTCATCTGTCCGCGATGATGGCTCTGGTGATTGACGAGAATCGACAGCGTCACACCACGCGTCCACTGGTCGCCATACATGTCGTCCTGCTCGAGCAGCGTCGCGTCGGTCCAGTGCGCCTGCAGCTGCTCCATCAGCGACGCGCTCGCCTCACGGTAGGCCTGGGCAATCGCGCTCGCGCTCGCCGGTGCCGGATCGTGCTCGCCCAGTCCGGCCACGTGGAGCCCCGTCTTGCCCATCATCTCGGGCAGCGTCTGCGCCACGTGCCAGGCGAGCCGACCCAGCGCGCGCCCGCCCTCGTGGACCGGCTGGGAGAGCGAGGCATCGGTGAGCGCGTCCATCAGCTTCTGCGTGCTGGCGGACTCGTAGCTCCACGTCTGCAGGAAGGTGTCGAGCGTCGTGAACATGGTCGTGAGGGCGAGAAGGCGGCGGGAATTTCCGATGTAAGCGGTTACGCGCCCAACTCGGCGCGCCGCTGCGCTTGAAGCTTCCTCGCGCCGGCTCAACCTTCAAGGGGCACCTCCTCCCGCCTCGGTCCCCATCGCATGCGCCTCGTCTCGTCCGCTCTGCTCGCGCTGGCTCTCGCCGGCCAGGTCGCCGCCGCCCCCGCGCTCACGGCCCAGTCCGCCAACGTCGCCACGCTCACCGCCCGCCCCTCCCCCGAATGGGTCAAGGACGGCGTGATCTACGAAATCTTTCCGCGCTCCTTCTCGGCCCGCGGCGATTTTCAGGGCGTCATCGACGGGTTGCCGCGTCTCAAGCAACTCGGCGTCACCATCATCTGGCTGATGCCGATTCACCCCATCGGTGAGGTGAAGCGCAAAGGCACCGTGGGCAGCCCGTACGCGGTCAAGGACTTTTACGACGTCAATCCGTCGTACGGCACCAAGGCCGACTTCAAGCGGCTCGTGCAGGCGGCACGCGCGCGACGCCAAGGGGGAGGTGGTGTCGCCGTACGACTGGAGCGACGTCGCCCAGCTGGACAACAAGAGCCCGAAGCTGCGGCAGTACATGACCGATCTGTACGGGCACTGGATCAAGGAGTACATCATCGACGGCTATCGCATGGACGTCGCCTGGAACGTGCCGGTGGACTTCTGGGAAGCACTCCGCCCGAAGCTCGAGGCGGTGAAGCAGGACATCATGCTGCTCGCCGAAGCGCATCAGGCGAATCTCATCCCGAAGGCGTTCGACAGCGACTACTCGTGGCCGCTCAGTCATGCCGCCGCGGCCGTCATTCAGGAGGGGAAGAGCGCGAGCACGGTCCGCGAGGCATGGGAGACCGAGCGCGCCACGTACCCGAAGGGCGCCATCCACATGCGTCTCCCCGATAGCCACGACGAACGGCGCGCGATCACCCGCTTCGGCGAGAAGGGCGCGTTGGCGATGCACGCCCTGATGCTCACCCTCGACGGGCTGCCGCTGCTCTATAGTGGCAACGAAGTGGGCGACCCGACCGAGAGCGGTGCGCCGGCGCTCTTCGAGAAGATCCCCGTCTTCTGGGACATGAAGGATCGCCTGCCGAGCGTCGCCGAGTTCTTCAAGGTCATGATGCCACTGCGCGCGCAGTCCACGGCGTTACGCCGCGGCGATCTGCAGTGGATCAACAACGCCGATCCGGAACGGGTGCTCACCTTTCTTCGTACGGCACCGAACGATACGGTGCCAGCGGTCGCACGGTGGGGTGGCCGGCAATTGCCCTCGATGGGTGGGGCTATCGGATCGTCCGGCGCAGAGGTTCCGGAGATTGAAACGTGACACGGCATCGCGGCATTCATACCGCCATGTGATCATGCCGTGACCGGGACGCTCGACGTTGACGGACCCCGCTTCGTCAACCCGAGCCCTTCCCATGACCTCTTTCGCTCGCCGCGCGCGCCGTGCGCTCGGCCTCGCATCATCGCTGCTGCTGGCCCTCGCCGCGCCGGCTGCCGCCCAGGGCACCGACGCCAGCATTCGCGGTGTGGTGTCCGACTCCGCTGGCGCACCGCTCGCCGGCGCCACCGTCGAAGTACGCAACGCCGCCTCCGGATTTCTCGCCACGGTGCGCACGTCCGACCGCGGACGGTATACCGTGACGCAGCTGCCGCTCGGTGGCCCGTATCGCGTGGTGGTGCGTGCGGTCGGCTATCGCACCACGTCGCGCGAAGGGTTGACGCTCAACATCGGCAGCACGGCCACGGTCGATTTCCGTATCGGGGTGAGTACGGTCACGTTGCAGGAGGTGGCGGTCTCCGCCGAGCCGACGCGCGTGGTGGAGCGCAACGGCGCGGTCACGCGCATCGGTGAGCAGCAGGTGCGAGAGCTTCCCAATCAGAATCGGCGCTTTCAGGATCTGACCAAGCTCTCCCCGCTCGCGGGGAGTGGTACCAGCCTTGGCGGCGCGCGGCCGATGAGCACCGATGTGCGCATCGACGGCGTCGGTGCCCAGATGAACAATACGGGCCAGACCTTCGCCGGTCCGCTCACGATGACGATGGAGGCCATTCGCGAGTTCGAAATCGCCACCAACGAGTACGACGTGACGAAGGGACGGCAGGGCGGTGGCCTCATCAACGCGGTCACCAAGTCCGGCACCAATGAGTTCACCGGTTCCGTCTTTTCGTACTACCGGGATCGCCGCCTCACGACCGATGACTATCGCGGTGTGCCCGCCCAGAACTTCACCGTGCGGCAGCAGGGGTTCAGCCTCGGCGGGCCGCTGATCAAGAATCGGCTCAGCTTCTTCGGCGTCTACGACCGCTCCGATCAGTCGCTGCCGCTCGAGATCATGAATGTGCGCAACCCCTCCGATGAAGTGGAACTCGGTATTGCGCGCGATTCCCTCAATCGTTTGACCTCCATTCTGGTCAACAAGTACGGACTCGATACCACGCGGCAGCAGACGGGCGTCTTCTCTCGCAAGCCGCTCAGTGAGGCATTCTTCGGCCGCGTCGACTGGCAGATCGCCCCCCAGCACCGCCTCACGCTGCGCAACAACACCACGCTCTATACCGACCCGGAAGAAATCGGCCCCGACCAGGCGCTGCACTTCGCCGAAAGCCGCGGCGCGGCCGAGGTGAACAGCACCGGCACACTCGCCTCGCTGCGTTCGGTGTTCGGCGGTGGGGTGGTGAACGAGCTCAAGGTGCAGGCCCTGCAGTTCACCCGCGAGCGCATTGCCCGGAACGAACTGCCGCGTGGCTTCGTGCGGATCGCGTCGCGACTGCCAGACAACTCCAATCGCACCGTCACCGTGCAGTTCGGTGGTAACCGACTGGCTCCCGAACGGTACAGGGAACGGCAGTATCAGCTGGCCAACTCGCTCTTCTGGAACCGCGGCAACCAGACCATCACGCTCGGCACCGACAACATCCTCACCAACATTCAGCGCTATTTGCCCGTGGAGCAGCGCGGACTGTTCGAGTTCGACAATCTGACACAGCTCGACAACCTCACCGCCGCGCGCTACAGCCGGCAGGTACCGCTCAAAGCGGGCGGCACCACCGCCGATTTCAACGTGGCGGACGTCTCGGCGTTTGCGCAGTCGGAGTGGCACCTCAGTCGTGGACTCACCGCGTCGGCCGGGCTGCGCCTCGATGGTGCCCATTTCCTGACCGGCGCCGCGTACAATCCGCTCGTCGAGCAGCGGCTGGGTGTGCGGACCGATGTGACGCCGTCCAACTGGATCATCTCGCCGCGCGCGCAGGCCATCTGGGACCTTCGCAACGACGGCACGCGGGTGTTCCGCTTCGGGGCCGGGCGCTTCAGCAGCCAGCCGCCGTATAACGTGCAGGTCAACCACATCCTGCAGAGCGGCCTCGAGGCCGTCGACATCATTCAGGTGGGTGCCGCCGCGCCGCGCCCCGACTTCGTGCGCTACCGGCGGGACTTGAGCGGGGTGCCCGGCGTGCCCGCCGGTGTGGCCGCGTCGTCCATCCCCGCCTACGTGAACTACTTCGGGAGCGACTTCCGCGTCCCGACCACCTGGAAGGTGAGCGGCGGCTACGAGCATCGGATCAGCCGGCTGTCGCTCGGCGTGTTCGCCTACTGGGCCCGCACCTCCGACAACTTCCAGTACTACGACAAGAACATGGTCGCGAACCCCTACTTCACCATCGAGGGGAATCGCGGCGTGTTCGTCCCGGCGTCCACGATCACCAGCCTGGGTCGCACCAACAACGCCGACACCCGCATTCACACCGATCTCGGACGGGTGCTCGAACTGGTGGGCGACAGCAAGCTCGAGCAGCGATCGGTGGTCCTGCAGGCGGCGCTCACCTTGCCGCGTCAGTCGTCCATCTCGCTGTCGTACACCAAGAACGACACCCGCGACAACTCGTCGTTCAACTGCTGCGTCGCGCTGACCTCCACCTTCTCGCCGAACACTGGTGACCCGCGTCAGCTGGGCGATGTCTGGGGGCCGTCGGAAGACAGCTTCCGCGACAAGTTCGTGGCCGCGTTCCTGCTGCCGTCGGTCTACGGCTTTCGCGTGACCGGCAGCTACGTCGGCCTCTCGGGTCGTCCGTTCTCCCTCGTCATCAACGGCGATGTGAACGGCGACGGCACGCTCACCAACGACCTCGCCTTCGTCTTCGATCCGAGCGATCCGTCGACGCCGGCAGATATCGCGGCGGCGATGCGTCGTGTGCTCGACAACCCGAACAACCGCGCGCGCGATTTCATTCGGGAGAATCTCGGACGCATCGCCCCGCGCAACGGCGGCTGGTCCCCCTTCCGTGGACGGACCGACATCCGTGTGGCCCGCGACATTCGCACGCTGCGCGGGCAGTCGATCGAGCTCACGATGGACCTGTTCAACATCGAGAACCTGCTCAACAAGAAGTGGGGCGGTGAATACAACCTCGGCGGCGCCCAGCAGCTGGTGGCCGTCAGCGGCTTCAATCAGACGACCCGTCGCTACACCTATCGCGTGAACGAGAACGTGGGCACCGCGGTCAAGAGCGGGACGCCCTATCAGTTCCAGCTCGGCGCGCGGTACCGGTTCTGAGCATGACACCTCACACGATGCTCCAGCTGGTTCGCGGTCTCAGCGCGCTCGTCGCGCTGGGGCTGTCGGTCGGCGCGCCGCGGTCGGTGGCCTCGCAGACCCCATCACCACGACTCAAAGTGGTGGTGGCGGTGTTCGATGGGCTCCGCCCCGATCACATCACCAGCGCGCGGACCCCGTTTCTGGATCAGCTGGCCGCGCGTGGCGTGCGGTCGGCTCGGCACCACTCGCTCTTCCCCACGGTCACTCGTGTGAACGCCAGTGCGCTCGCTACCGGCGCGCATCCGGGTGGGCATGGTATTCTCGACAACACGATCTTCCTGCCGTCGGTCGACTCCACCCGCACGCTCAACACCGGTGAGGCGTCGGACATGCAGCGCGCAAACCGGGCACTCTCCGGTGGGCTGCTGACGGCCCCGACGCTCTGGCAGCGGCTCCAGCCCGTGGGAATGCGGCTGCTGGTATCGAGCGCCGGATCATCGGGCTCAGCCTATCTGCTGGCCGGAACCGAAGGCGCACCCACCATCAATGCCGACCTGGTCGCTCCCGAGGCGCTCGTCGGTCCGGTGGCGCGATGGTTCGGCCCCTTTCCCGCTGATGCGTCGCCGAACCTCGGACGGAACGCCCGCGCGGTCGATGCGCTGCTGCGCGTGGGGATCGACTCGCTGAACGTCGACGTCGCGTACCTCTGGCTCTCCGATCCCGACCACACCGCCCACGGTGCAGGACTTGGCAGCGTGATGGCCGACTCCTCCATTCGCGCCGCCGATCGCGAGTTCGGTCGGCTCCTGGCCGGGCTCGAGTCGCGCGGTCTGACAAATCGTGTCGACGTGATCGTGGTGTCCGATCACGGCTTCTCCACGCACACAGGGGACGCCGCGGCCACCCGCGCGCTGTTTGCTCCGTTCGGGAGCGCGATCACGGTGGCGGGAGGCGCGGTGCACGTGCGCCGTGGCGGCGACAGCACCCGCGCTGCCGTCGTCAAGGCACTGCAAGCCTCGACGCAGGTCGGAGCGGTGTTCACCGCGCCGCTGTCGGCGGCGCAACGCGACCGCGGCACCGTCCCGGGCACGTTGTCGTACGCCAGCATCGGCTGGCAGCACCCGCGTTCCGCCGACGTCCTCTTCTCGGCGGATTGGTCGCACGAGATCAATGCGGGCGGACACGCCGGCAGCACCAAGCAGTCGGGGGTCGCCGGTCACGGCACCTCGAGTCCGTACGACATCGTGGCGACCTTCGTCGCGGCTGGCCCGCACATCGCACCGGCCCGTGAGGCGCCGTTGCCCAGCAGCAACGCCGACATCGTGCCGACGGTGCTGCACCTGCTGGGGCTGCCGCCGACACCGACCGGCGTGACCGGTCGACCGTTGCTCGAGCTGCTGCGCGATGGCAAGGCCGCGGCGCCGCGCCTCAGCCGGGACAGCGTCGTAGCCGAGGTGCCGGGCTATCGGACCACGCTCTACCGCACGCAGGTGAACGGCGTCAGCTACTTCGATTCCACCCGGACCCAGCGACGCTGATACCGGCGACGCCGGGGTAAGGCTCGTGGGCCGACCTACGCGTGGTCGGCCCACGCCGTCTCGCCCTTCGCGTACGGCACACACCCCGGTTAGGGCCCCGGGCTCTCCGTGTAGCGCATCGCCTGCGTGCAGCCGATCTCCGAGGTAAAGAAGCCGAGCAGCGCGAGCTCCTTCATGATCCGGAAGTAGTGCGTGGGATCCTCGGGCTTCTTGTTCTGCATGTAGTCGAACTGCGCCTGATCGAGCGACGTGATCTCCGCGAGCCGTTGCGCCGGTGTGGCCTTCAGGAAGCCGGTCCGGTGCATCGCCTGACAGGCGCGCTCCACCTTCTCCAGTCCCTCACGGACGATCTGCTGGTTGGCGGGTTCGTAGCAGTCGGTCACCATCACGGCCATGAACGGGCCCGCGGCGGCCGCCTTGGCGCCCGGCGACTTGGCCGTAGTCGGCAGGATCGTGTTGGCGATCTCGTCGAGGAGCGCCTGATCGGCGGTCGTGAACGTGCCGATGGTGGCGCCGCGGTCCGCGCCGTCGGGCGTCCCCGAGCGATCGGCGCTCGCCTCCCGTGCGGCGCACGCCGGGCCACGGAGCCCCCC
>VYLE01001328.1_pt1 | contig 12814 bp, 13 predicted proteins | sample 5114391 | NCBI WGS metagenome assembly VYLE01 (sample SAMN12291771, study PRJNA351875) | freshwater metagenome | isolation source: freshwater lake | place: USA: Michigan, Kent Lake | collected 2013-08-15
TCGGGAGCCTCGTCTGGTTTCCCGGCGGGTCCGGTTTCTGGTGGCGTTGTGGGGCGGATCGATGAACCTTTCCGATCTCCAGCTTGAAACTCCTCGCCTGCTGTTGCGCCTGCCGCGGCGGGACGACTACGAAGCATGGGCGGCTTTCGGCGCCGATGAAGACGTGACGCGCTACATCGGCGGCGTCATGGCGCGCTCACCCGCCTGGCGAAGCCTGGCGGCGACGCTGGGCAGCTGGCATCTGCAGGGATTCGGGATGTTCTCGGTGATCGAGAAGGCGAGCGGTCTATGGGTCGGCCGGGTAGGGCCTTGGCAACCGGAAGGCTGGCCGGGCACGGAAGTCGGCTGGAGCATCGCGCGTGATGCGTGGGGTCGGGGCTACGCCCCGGAAGCCGCCGCAGCCTGCGTCGACTGGGCGTTCGATCACCTGGGCTGGTACGACGTGATCCACACCATCGATCCGCAGAACGTCAATTCGAAAACCGTCGCTGCCAAACTCGGTTCGGCGTACCTCCGGATGGACCAACTGCCAGAGCCCCATCACGAAAAACCGGTGGAAGTCTGGGGCCAGACCCGTGAGGCGTGGCGGGCGCGCAGGGTCGCGCATCCGTGACCGCAACGTCCATGCTGGAAGCAGGCCTGCGAGACGCCCTGCCTGAGCTGGCGCGGACCTTCCGCGATCCGTGGTGGATCATCGGCAGTGCCGCGATGGCGCTCGCGGCCGTACCGGACACCGAGCCCCACGATATCGATGTGCTGTGCAGCCGCGAGGATGCGCTGCGCCTGCAGGGCGTCTGGGCGTCCCATCGGGATCGGTCGTACCGACCGCAGGATAAGGCACGCTTCCAGTCCACCTTCGCACGCTTCACCCATCTGCCGATGCCGCTCGAAGCGATGGGAGGACTGGAAGTGATGACGTCGGACGGTTGGCATCCCTTGCGCGTGCTCGGCGACGCAAGCCTTGAGATCGCAGGTCATGCCGTTCGCGTGCCGACGCTGGTCGAGCAGCGCCGCATCTTCCTTCTATTTGGTCGCGCCAAGGATCTCGCCAAGGCCGCCCGCATCGCCGCGTTCCTGGAGCATCGCCATGTCGCCTGAGCCCGTGACCATCCACGGCATGTCCACCTCGGGCAACTGCCACAAGGTGCGCCTGCTGCTCGAACAGCTCGAACGCCGCTATGACTGGGTGGAGGTCGACAGCGCGAACGGCGCCACGCGCACGCCGGAGTACCTGGCGAAGAATCCCAACGGCAAGGTCCCGATGCTGGAGCGCGCCGACGGCAGCATCCTGGTCGAGTCGAATGCCATCCTGTGCTGGCTCGCAGACGGTACGTCCTTCTTGCCCGCCGATGCCTGGCAACGGGCGCAGGCGATGAGCTGGCTGTTCTTCGAGCAGTACAGCCACGAGCCGTACATCGCGGTCGCCCGTTTCATCCGTGGCTGGACGCCGCTCGGTTCGCCACGCCGCGCCGACCTGCCACGTCTGCTCGAGCGGGGCGGACAGGCATTGTCCGTCATGGAAAAGCACCTGCAGGGCGCCCCGTGGTTCACCGGCCCCGGGTACGGCGTGGCGGACATCGCGCTGTTCGCCTACACGCATTGCGCGGACGATGGCGGGTTCGATCTTTCCATGTATCCCGGCATCACCGACTGGCTGGCGCGCGTGCGCGCCACGCCGGGTTTCGTTCCCATGCCAGGCGTGAGCGACGAGGTCGCGGCGCGCCTGGCGTCTTCCCGATCCTGAGCGAGCACATGACTGCAAACCCGATTCCGGCCCGCATGAAGGGCCTCAACCGCGCCGAGATCTGCGACCACAACTTCATCGAGTTCGTGAAGGAATGGGATGGGCAGAGCGGCAGCAAGCCTGCGTCTGCCGATGCCGTCCTGCCGGGCAGTGCGCTGGATGCGAAGGGATTCATCGAGCTGCTCGAATCCCAGTTGATCTCCCGGCATCTGGACCTGATGGCGCGCGTGTTGCGGGTGAAGAACAAAGTCTTCTACACCATCGGCAGTTCCGGCCACGAAGGCAACGCGATGGTCGCCCGACTGACGCGCCATACGGATCCCGCGTTCCTGCACTACCGCAGCGGCGGCTTCATGGCCGAGCGCTTCCGCAAGCTGCCGGGCATGGACCCGGTGATGGATTCGGCGCTGAGCTTTGCCGCCAGCGCCGAGGATCCGGCGTCCGGTGGCCGCCACAAGGTGTGGGGCAGCAAACCGTTGTGGGTGCTGCCGCAGACGTCGACCATCGCATCGCACTTGCCGAAGGCGCTGGGCACGGCGGTGGCAATCGAACAGGCGCGCCGTATCGGCCACGCATTGCCGATTCCGGACGACAGCATCGCCATCTGTTCGTTCGGCGACGCGTCGAGCAACCACGCGACCGCGCAGACCGCGTTCAATGCCGCGGCGTGGACGGCATACCAGGGTTTGCCGGCGCCTGTGCTGTTCGTGTGCGAAGACAATGGCATCGGCATCTCCGTGAAGACGCCGGACGGCTGGGTAGGCCGCAACTTCCGCGACCGCAAGGATCTGGATTACTTCCATGCCGACGGTCTCGACGTGGCGACCGGCTACGGGCAGGTGCAGGCGGCGGTCGAGCACTGTCGCCGCACGCGCCGCCCGACGTTCCTGCACCTGCGCACGACGCGGATCATGGGGCACGCCGGCACCGACTTCGAGATCGAATGGCGGCCGCTGGAAGAATTGTGCGCGGTGGAGGCGACCGATCCTCTGCTGCGCTCGGCGGCGATCGCGCTGGAATCCGGCCTGCTGTCGAAGGAAACCTTGCTCGGCCTGTATGAAAGCACGCGTGCGCGTTGCTTCGCTGCCGCCGAGGACGCCGACGGTCGTCCGCGCATCACCACGCTGGACCATGTGATGGCGCCGCTGGCGCCGTACACGCCGGAGGCCGTCGCCAAGGAAGCTTCCCGTTCGGCGTCCCACGACAAGCGCGTCGCCGCCTTCGGCAGCGAAGAAAAGCTGCCCGAGAAGCTGCCGCCGCGCCACCTCGCGATCCAGATCAACAACGCGTTGCACGACCTGTTCTGCAAGTATCCGGAGACGCTGCTGTTCGGCGAGGACGTGGCGCAGAAGGGCGGCGTCTACACGGTGACGAAGGGCCTGCAGAAGGCGTTCAAGGGCACGCGCGTGTTCAACACGCTGCTGGACGAGACCATGATCCTCGGCCTGGCGCAGGGATATGCCAACGTCGGCATGCTGCCGATCCCGGAAATCCAGTACCTGGCGTACTTCCACAACGCCTGCGACCAGATTCGCGGCGAAGCCGCCAGCCTGCAGTTCTTCAGCAACAACCAGTACCGCAACCCGATGGTCGTGCGTATCGCCGGCTTGGGCTACCAGCGCGGGTTCGGTGGCCACTTCCACAACGACAACTCGATCACGGCGCTGCGCGACATTCCCGGTCTCGTGGTCGGCTGCCCCTCGCGCGGCGACGACGCTGCCATGATGCTGCGCACGCTGGCGGCGCTGGCGAAGGTCGACGGCCGCGTGACGGTGTTCCTCGAACCCATTGCGCTGTACATGACCAAGGACCTGCATGAAGCCGGCGACGGCCAATGGCTCTTCCCGTATCCGCCTCAGGACGAGGCGATGGCACTGGGCGAGGGTCGCGTGTACGACGCGGATGCGAGGGATCTGGTCATTTTCACCTACGGCAATGGCGTACCAATGAGCTTGCGCGCCGCACGCAGCATCGAGAAGAAGCACGGCTGGAAGGTGCGGGTGGTCGACCTGCGCTGGCTGGTGCCGCTCAACGACGCGTTCATCGCGGCGCAGGCGAAGACCGCCAAGCGCATCCTCGTCGTCGACGAAGGCCGACAGGCGGCCGGCGTGGGCGAGGGCGTCATCACCGCGATCGCCGAGGCGGGCTATCGCGCGCGGCCGTTCCAGCGCGTGGTGGGCGCGGACACGTATACGCCACTGGCCGGTGCGGCCTTCCTGGTGCTGCCGGGCGACGACGATATCGTCGCGGCGGCGGATCGGCTGGCATGATGGGCATCCCTACGTACTGAGGAACGGCCATGTCCACGCGCCGCATCGGCATCATCATCGGCAGCCTGCGCGCCGGTTCGTTCAATCGTCAGCTCGCCGGCGCCGTGCGGGCGCTGGCGGGCGACCGTTTCGCCTTCGAAGAGATCGGTATCGCCGACCTGCCGCTGTACGACCAGGATGACGACGCGGATTTTCCTGCGGCGGGCCTGCGCTTCAAGCAGCAAGTCGAAGCCTGCGATGCGCTGCTGCTCATCACCCCGGAATACAACCGCTCGATCCCGGGCGTGCTGAAGAACGCCATCGATGTCGGCTCTCGCCCGGGTGGCAGCAACTCCTTTGGTGGCAAGCGCGCCGCGATCATCGGTACGTCGCCGGGTGCGCATGGGACGGTGTCGGCACAACAGCACCTGCGCAATGTGCTGGCGGCCGTGGACGTCGCCGTGTTGCCGCAGCCCGAGATCGCGATCCAGTACCGCGAGGGTCAGATCGACGCGGAGGGCGCCATCACCGACGAGCGCCTGCGCAAGCGACTGCAGCTGTTCCTCGATCGCTTCGAGGCCTGGCTGGGCTGATCTTCAGCCCGGGCGCAGCAGCGCCAGTCCGTCACGCAGGCGTTGCAGCGGATGCCTGTCCAGCGGGCGCTCGTCCGCCAGGGTGCGCGCCAGCACGCGCCGGAACGGGGTGAACCGGCGGCCGGCACGCAGGACGGTTTCGCGCAGGACGCGCGCGGGGGCATGGTCGTTCGTGTAGAGCTCGACGATGGCGCGCGTGGCGAGATACAGCGGACGCGAGGCCCGGCGATGCCGGCGCTCGTAACGAGCCAGGCCTTCGGCGCACCCCAGGTCGCCGCCGCACCGTTGCGCTTCACGCACCATGCCGGCCAGCCGCTCCACGCTGCCGAGCCCGAGGTTGAAACCGTGGGCGGTGACGGGGTGCATGCCCACTGCCGCATCGCCCGCCAGCGCGAAGCGACGGGCGACGAAGCGGCGCGCGTACACGCCGACCAGCGGATACACATGGCGGCTGCTTTCGAGCCGCATGTGGCCGAGACGATGGCCGTAGCGCTGCTCCATCTCGCGCGCAAAGCCCTCGACGTCCAGTGCCGCCAACCGCTTCGCTTCGCTGTCGGGCAGGGTGACGACGACGGAGGCCAGGTGTTCCTGCAGTGGCAACAGGGCGAGCGTCTGGCCGTGGCCGAACCATTCCCACGCCACGCCCTGGTGCGGCTGCTCGTGGTGCATGCGGCAGACCAGCATGCTCTTGCCGAAGTCGTACTGGTCCGCGCCGATGCCCATCGCGCGACGCGTCTCGGAGAAGCGGCTGTCGGCCGCGATCAGCAGCGGCGCTTCCAGGCGCATGCCGTCACCCAGCGTCACGCAGGCGTGGTCGTCGGTGGTGCGGACGGCTTGGATACGCGCGCTGTCGAACAGTTCCAGGCTCGGCAGATCGCTGGCGGCCCTCCACGCGGCTTCGCGGATGCGGTGATTCGGCACCAGCATGCCCAACGCGGTCTTGCCGGCCAGGTCGGCCTCGATGCGCATGTCATGCAGGCAGTCGCCTTCCATCACCCGCGCCGCGCGTAGCGGCGAACATACGTCGTCCGACAGATGCTGCCAGATGCCGTGGGTCAGCGCGATCTCGCGGCCATCGAAAGCGGGCTCGGCGATCGCGGCGCGTGGCTGGCGCTCCACCAGCGCCACCTTGAGGTCGAGATCGCACAGCGCCTTCGCGAGGCATAGGCCGACCGGTCCGGCGCCGATGATGATGACGTCATGGTGCATGCGCATGCCTCCCGCTCGGGTATCGGGGTAGTCTAGGTCTGCGTGCATCGGCGTCATTGACGTGGATCAATCGACGCGCGGAAAGGCTCAGCGGCGCAGGCCGTCCAGCAACGGCTGCCGTGTCAGCAGGTGGCCATCAGCTACAAGATCGGTACCCTCGTGCTCCAGCGGCATCACCGCCAGCAGCACGCTGCCTGCACCTTCGAACGTAGCGCAGACGACTTCGCCCACGTCGCGCTCGTTCTCGCGCACCGGGGCACCGTCGGTAACCGGGTTATCAGAGGTGAAACACTGCAGCGACCGCTTCGCCTTGCCGAGGAAGTGCGTGCGGGCGACGATTTCCTGGCCGGGATAGCAGCCTTTCTTGACGCTGTAGGCAGCCAGGCGATCCAGCGCAAGCTGCTGCGGCGTCCACTGTTCGCGCTGCGAAGCGGGCAGGCGGGGCAGGCCGTGGCGCAGGTCGGCAACCTGCCACGCGGCTTGCGATGCTGGATCCTCGGCAGCGGCAGGCCCGACGCGCCAGGTACGCGGGCCGCCATCGCCGCCCAGATCGAACTCGATCACGCCGTCCGTGTCGTCCAGCACCGCGCCCGTTGCGCGGGCAGGCGCGGCGAATGTGGCGCCGACGGCGACGTCGCCGGGGACGATGATCTTCAACTTTCGTCTAAACACGAACCGCCGCAGCGTCTCCGCGAAGAGATCCGCGGGATGGTCGGGCAACACGAGCCACAGGCTGTCGTCGGTCCGCCGGGCGAGCGCGAACACCGCAATCACCCGCCCTTTGGGCGTCAGCCACGCATTCCACTGCCAATATCCCGGCGCGAGCGAAACGACATCGTTGGCAAACTGCGCGTGGGCGAACGCCACGGCGTCCGGGCCTTCCAGCACCACCAGCGCATGGTCGGGCAGGGCGAAAACCGGTGGACTGGTACGGGAAAGGTTGTCAGCCAAGGGGGCGGGGATTAAAATTTTGTGCGTTGCGAGACCGCCATGATAGGTCAAACTCCCCCGATTCCCGACCCCGATCCCGGAACACAGCCGTCCGAAACCTCACCGCCGACACACGGCGAAGAGGCAGCAGGCGCGGTCGTGCAGAAGGAGATCGGCGGCCGCGACGGGCCTGAGCCCACGCGTTACGGGGATTGGGAAAAGAACGGGCGCTGCATCGATTTCTGAGCAGTCCACCCAGAAGCCAACGCGGTCCTGACCGCCCAGCCGAGACAACGAGCGCAACGAATGGCGACTCCACAACGTCCGCTTTCCCCCCATCTCCAGGTCTACCGGTGGCAGATCCAGATGGCCACGTCCATCCTGCACCGCGCCACGGGCATCATCCTCGCCGGCGGCGCCCTGGTGATCACCGCGGGCCTGGTGGCGCTGATGATCGGCCCCGATGCGTGGAACTGCGTCACCGGCCTGGCCGGTGCCTGGTACGGCCAGCTGTTCCTGTTCGGCTGGACCTGGGCATTCGCCTACCACCTGTGCAACGGCCTCCGCCACATCGTGCAGGACTTCGCCATCGGCTACCGCATCGCCACGTTCGTGCGCACCAGCTGGATGTCGGTGATCGGCAGCCTGGTCATCACCGCCCTGGTGTGGGCCTACGTGCTGCTGGGAGGTGGCGCATGAGCAATTACCGTACGCCCATCAAGAATGCGCGCGGCCTGGGTTCGGCGAAGACCGGCACCGAACACTTCGTCCACCAGCGCCTGACTGCCACCGCCCTGGTCGCGCTGACGATCTGGTTCCTCGTGTTCGTGCTGAGCCTGATGGGTGCCGACTACGTCACCGCGACGGCCGCCATCGCCAAACCGTGGAACGCCATGCTGCTGGTCGGCTTCCTGGTCGCCATGTTCTGGCATGCCCAGCTCGGCCTGCAGGTCGTGCTGGAAGACTACGTACACAACTCGCTGCTCGCCCTCGCGGTGCAGACCACCGTCAAGTTCATCGCCGTGCTGGGCGCCATCGTGAGCGTCTTCGCCGTGGCCCGCATCGCGCTGGGGAATTGAGCCACATGTCCGCTTACAAGATCACCGAACACAAGTACGACATGGTCGTGGTGGGCGCCGGCGGCGCCGGCCTGCGTGCGACCTTCGGCCTGGCCGCCAAGGGCCTGCAGACCGTCTGCCTGACCAAGGTCTTCCCGACCCGCTCGCACACCGTGGCGGCGCAGGGCGGCATTTCCGCCGCACTGGGCAACATGGGCGAGGACGACTGGCGCTACCACTTCTACGACACCATCAAGGGCTCGGACTGGCTGGGCGACCAGGACGCCATCGAATACATGTGCCGCGAGGCTATCCCGGCCATCATCGAGCTGGAGCACTACGGCGTGCCGTTCTCGCGCACCGAGGAAGGCAAGATCTACCAGCGTCCGTTCGGCGGCATGACCACCAAGTACGGCGAAGGCCCGCCGGCGCAGCGCACCTGCGCGGCCGCCGACCGCACCGGCCACGCCATGCTGCATACGCTGTACCAGCAGTCGCTGGCGCACGACGCGCGCTTCATGGTCGAGTACTTCGCACTGGACCTGATCTTCGACGAAGAGGGCGCCTGCCGCGGCGTGCTGGCGTTGGACATGGCCACGGGCACGCTGCACCTGTTCCGCGCCCATGGCGTGGTGCTGGCGACGGGCGGTTACGGCCGTGCTTACTTCTCGGCGACGTCCGCCCACACCTGCACCGGTGACGGTGGCGGCATGGTGATGCGCGCCGGCCTGCCGATGCAGGACATGGAGTTCGTGCAGTTCCATCCCACCGGCATCTACGGTGCGGGCTGCCTGATCACCGAAGGCGTGCGCGGCGAAGGCGGCATCCTGCGCAACAGCAATGGCGAGCGTTTCATGGAGCGCTACGCACCGCACTACAAGGACCTGGCTTCGCGCGACGTGGTCAGCCGCTCGATGACCATCGAGATCCGCGAAGGCCGCGGCGTCGGCGAGCACAAGGACCACATCCTGCTCGACCTGACCCACCTGGGCCCGGAAGTCATCAACGAGAAGCTGCCCGGCATCGCCGAGAGCGCCCACATCTTCGCGGGCGTCGACGTCACCAAGCAGCCGATCCCGGTCATCCCGACCGTGCACTACAACATGGGCGGCATCCCGACCAATTACCACGGCGAAGTCGTGCGCAAGGTCGGCGACAACCCGGACGCCGTGGTGCCCGGCCTGTACGCGATCGGCGAAGCCGCCTGCGTGTCGGTGCACGGCGCCAACCGTCTGGGCTCCAACTCGCTGCTCGACCTGGTCGTGTTCGGCCGCGCGGTGGCCAACCGCTGCGCCGAGACCATCAAGAGCGGCGCGTCGCACAAGCCGCTGGCCGGCGACGCCTGCGACAAGGCGCTGTCGCACCTGGACAAGCTGCGCAACGCCAACGGCGATACGCCGACCTCGGTGATCCGCGACAACATGCAGCGTACGATGCAGGCCGACGCCGCCGTCTTCCGCACCAGCAAGACGCTGAAGGAAGGCTGCGACAAGATGGCCGACATCTTCTCCAGCTTCCAGGACGTCAAGGTCAGCGACCGTTCGCTGATCTGGAACTCCGACCTGATCGAGACCTACGAGCTGCACAACCTGCTGCTCAGCGCGGTCGCCACGATCAACTCGGCCGAACAGCGCCACGAAAGCCGCGGCGCGCACGCGCACGAGGACTTCCCCGAGCGCGACGACGTCAACTGGCAGAAGCACACGCTGGTCAACGTCGCCGAAGACGGCAAGTGCAGCTTCGATTTCCGCCCTGTGCACATGTACACGCTCAGCAAGGACGTGGATGTGGTGCCGCCCAAGCCACGCGTTTACTGAGCCGGGAGACCTGACACATGGCCGAATTTTCGCTCCCGAAGAACTCGCGCGTCACCAAGGGCAAGCACTTCCCCGCGAAGGGCGCCAAGAAGGTGCGTACCTTCAAGGTGTACCGCTGGAACCCGGACGACGGCGCCAATCCGCGCACCGACACCTACGAGATCGATCTCGAGAAGTGCGGTCCGATGGTCCTGGACGCGCTGATCAAGATCAAGAACGAGATCGATCCCACGCTGACGTTCCGTCGCTCGTGCCGCGAGGGCATCTGCGGTTCGTGCGCGATGAACATCGATGGCACCAACACGCTGGCCTGCACCAAGGCCATCGGCGACTGCACCAAGGCCGAAGTGCCGATCTATCCGCTGCCGCACATGGACGTGGTGAAGGACCTGGTACCGGACCTGACCCACTTCTATGCGCAGTACGCGTCGATCAAGCCGTGGATCCGCACGCAGACGCCGGCACCGCCTGACCGCGAGCGCCTGCAGTCGCCGGAAGACCGCAAGAAGCTGGACGGCCTGTACGAGTGCATCCTGTGCGCCTGCTGCTCGACCAGCTGCCCGAGCTACTGGTGGAACGGCGAGCGTTACCTGGGCCCGGCGATCCTGCTGCAGGCCTACCGCTGGATCATCGATTCGCGCGACGAGGACACCGGTGCGCGCCTGGACGACCTGGAAGATCCGTTCAAGCTCTACCGCTGCCACACCATCATGAACTGCGCCCGCACTTGTCCGAAGGGTTTGAATCCGGCGCTGGCGATCGCCGAGATCAAGAAGCTCATGATGGCGCGCCGCGCCTGACCGCATGACCGACGCACCCGCCACCGCGATCCTCTGGCCCGCCGTGGCGATGGCCGGCCTGACCTTCCTCGTGTGGGCCAGGCTGTACCACCTGCGCCTGGGTGAAATGGCGCGCAAGCGCATCGACGCGCAGGACCTGGCGAATGCCGCCGACTCGGTGCGCCTACTGGTCGATACGCGCGCGTCGGATAACTTCCGCAACCTGTTCGAACTGCCGGTGCTGTTCTATGCCGGCGTGCTGCTGGCCGCGCAGATCGGCGTGGCCGATCCCGTTTCGCTCGTACTGGCCTGGGCCTTTGTCGGTTTGCGCGCCGTGCACAGCGTGGTCCATTGCACCTACAACCACGTCATGACCCGCTTCGTGGCCTATGCGCTGGCGACGCTGGTGCTGATCGCGTTCTGGGTGCGGCTGGCGCTGGCCCTGGCGGCCGCATGACGGACGACCCCGAGCTCAAGCGCATCCGCTGGCGGTGCCGTCGCGGCATGCGCGAACTGGACCAGCTGTTCGGCCGCTATCTCGACCGCTGCTGGGCGACCGAATCCGAGCCGCAGCGCGTGGTTTTCCTACGCCTGCTGGATTGCGAGGACGATAAGCTCTGGCGCTGGTTCATGGGCTACGAGCAGTGTCCCGATGCGGAACTCGCCGCGCTGGTCGAACGGATCCGTCAACTGCCGGCTTGAGTGGCAGCCATCGCGCCTGCTGCAGGCGGCATTGATTCTGCTGGGTGTGCTGGCCGCCGTCGCCGTACTGGCTAGCGAAATGCCGCGTCCGCTCGCCTGGCTTGCCGCCGTCGTCGCCCTGGGCCACGGCGCATGGCGAGCGCGCAGGGAAGGACGCAGCCCCCGACGGATCTTCTGGTTCCCCGGCGATGGCCGGCTTCCCACCGTCGACGGCATCCCGATGCGCGATGCGCGCCTGCACTGGCGGGGTCCGCTGGCTTTCCTGCGCTGGCGCGACCAGGTGGGCGGACGCTGGCGTCACGCAGCTTGGTGGCCGGATACGCTGCCGGCCACGCAGCGGCGTGAACTCCGGCTTGCTGCGGGCGACGGGGATGCTGGGCGGCATCGGAGGGATCGGGCACCATAGGCCCATGTTCAAACCCATCCCTGTCGCCATCGGCCTGCGCTATCTCCGCGCCAAGCGCCGCAACGGTTTCATCTCCTTCATCTCGCTCGCCTCGGTCGTCGGCATCGCGCTGGGCGTGATGATCCTGATCACCACGCTGTCGGTGATGAGCGGGTTCCAGCGCGAGATCCGCGACCGCCTGCTGCAAGCCACCGCGCATGCCACCGTGATGGGCGCGGGCGAGGCGATGCACGACTGGCCGCACGCGACCAAGATCGCCATCGACGATCCGCGTGTGGCCGGCGCCGCACCCTTCATCAACGTGCAGGCCATGCTGACCGGCAATGCCGACCCGCAGGGCGCACTGGTGACCGGCATCCTGCCGGGCGAAGAGGCGAAGGTGTCCGACATCGGCGACAAGATGAAGAAGGGCAAGTTCGATTCGCTGCAGCCGGGTGAATTCCACATCCTGCTGGGGCAGGAACTGGCGGCCTGGCTGCGGGTGGGCGTTGGCGACAGCGTCGTCGTGACGGCCGGCGATTTCCAGGGCACGCCGATGGGCGCGATGCCCAAGATCAAACGCTTCACGGTCAGCGGCATCTTTTCGGTCGGCCACAACGACGTGGACCGCAACCTCGCGCTGGTGCACATGGGCGATCTGCAGCGCGTGCTGCGGATGGGCGAGGGCGTGACCGGCGTGCGGCTGAAGCTGCACGACATGTACCAGTCCTGGGACGTCGCGCGCGATCTGGCGCTGCGCCTGCAGGGTCCGTACCGCATCAGCGACTGGACCAGCGAGAACGCCAACCTTTACCACTCGCTGAAGATGGAGAAGACGGTGATGGGCATCCTGCTGTCCTTCATCATCCTGATGGGCGCGTTCTCGCTGGTGAACTCGCAGGTCATGCTGGTGACCGACAAACAGGCCGACATCGCCATCCTGCGCACGCTCGGCCTGACGCCGCGCGGCGTGATGCAGGTGTTCATGGTGCAGGGCGTGCTGATCGGCGTGATGGGCACGGTGCTGGGTGTGGTGGGCGGCATCCTGCTGACCATCAACCTGCAGTACATCCTCGCCGCCATCGAGGCCGTGTTCAAGGTGACGCTGCTGCCGCCGGACGTGTACTACATCACCGGTCTTCCGTATGAACTGAGCGGCAGCGAAGTCGTGCTGATCGCGGCCGTGGCGTTGACGATGAGTTTCCTTGCCACGCTGTATCCCGCGTGGCGCGCCGCCCGCACCCAGCCCGCGGAGGCGCTGCGCTATGAATGAGGTCATCCGTTCCGCCGTCGTCCACGCCGAAGCGCTGGGCAAGACCTATGCCGAAGGCCAGCTGCGCACGCCGGT
>VYLE01000777.1_pt1 | contig 12808 bp, 12 predicted proteins | sample 5114391 | NCBI WGS metagenome assembly VYLE01 (sample SAMN12291771, study PRJNA351875) | freshwater metagenome | isolation source: freshwater lake | place: USA: Michigan, Kent Lake | collected 2013-08-15
GTCGTAATTCCGTCGCCTTAACCACATCATAATTTGTGCCAAAAGCAGTTTCTAAATTCGCCCAAAAACCATCAGATTGAGCGAAATTGAACAAAACATCGTCAACAACAGGAAGAATCGGCAAAAGAGGGGTAGTCATGACGTTAACTGCAAAGGTTTATTGATAACAGTTTTAGCCTAACAATGGCCAATCTTTCAAGACCCCTGTAACAGAAATTAACATTATACAGAAAACGGGTTTCTTGAAGAAACCCGTTTTCTTGGGCGACAAACCAGAATTATTCAGGTTTGATTAACTGATTTAAATAGCCTTGAAAATCTGAGATTGAGTCAAGAGTAATCGCTTGTCTTAAGAGATTTTTCAGAAGAGAAGTGTCTTGAATTTGGCTAATCTCATCAACCAGTTCCGAAGGCACATTCTCAAAGCGAATCTCAAGGGCATCAATGACAGATTCTCGAGCTTTTTGAATCATCCCCTTTTCCATTCCCATTCTTTCAACACTGGTAATATAAGGCATTCTTTTTTCCTCCTCGTACTGATTTAATTCCTGTTGAAACTCTTGTTCTAATTCAGTGGGTAAGCTCATCAGCCAATCGATAAACTTAAAGAGGTTGAGAATATCCTCTCGTTGATAACCCTGTTCGTACAACCGTTTAGTTAATGCTAATTTCGCTTCCTTGCGCTTTTTTCGGTTTTGCCGAGTTTCTAAAGCTTGGAGATGCGCCATCACGACTGTAGCAAAAGGATTGCGGCTGGCTGCTAAAGCTGACCACTGCTGCTTAAATTCTAGCAACTTGACGACCGGAAAGCGAAAACTCACTTGACAATCAAATAACTCACGTTCAAATTGATTGGGTCGCCAAGAAGCATTATCATCACCTAAAACTGCCAAACTCGCTACTGAACGCCTGTAACGATCATAAATGCGATAGTAATAGACAAACATCCGTTCAGCAAAGTCAATTTCTCGCTGACCCTGGATTTCTATGTGGATTAAAACCCAGGTCTCTTCTCCCGCCATACGATAAATTTTCACCAACTTATCGACGAGACGTTTGCCTAACTCAGCATCCCGCACCACTTGTTGAAGTTCTTTGTCGAGAAATTCAAAGCCTTGATTCCAATCAATACCCGCGTGAGCTTGAGGAAAAAAGAAGGAAACAAAGTCTTCAAAGTAGATTTCTAAGACATCTTTCCAAGGAGTATCAAAATCAGTATTTGGGTTATTCATTTCAGTTATCAGTTATCAGTTCTCTTGAACCACCGAAGCAATTTTTGTGATATACTGTACTTACAATCGCAGAAAACGGGTTTCTTAAAGAAACTCGTTTTCTCCAAAAGGCGATCGCTAACGTCAAAGCTAGGCAGTTAAAGTATTTAACCAATTGATTAAATCTTCAACCGCAGAGAAGTCGAATAAAGCTTCTCCTAATGCTTCGACATCATCAATACTTAACTCCATAATTTTAGTTTCTAATGCAGGATTAATCTCCCCTAACTTGCGTTTAAGTTGACGAAGAATCAATGTCTTTTCGCGTTCAATACCTTGTTCGATACCGCGTTCAATACCGCGTTCCATACCTTGTTCGATACCTTGTTCGATACCTTGTTCGATACCTTGACGCATCCAACTGGTGGTAATTTGCATAACTCCCTCCTGTACGGGTTAACTAAATGTGCTAATCTCTTCTTGAAATTGTATCTCTTCGACCGGATTTAGATTGAGATAAGTATCAATAAATCCAGAAATTAATTCCATTTTCGCCGCATCTAACCTTAAAGTGATTAACAAGCGCAGACATTCCGCCTTAACCTTAGCTCGCTCTTTGTCTGCAATAGGGTGATCCAGAAAACGGGTTTCTTGAAGAAACCCGTTTTCTATTCAATCTCCTGACTCCTGACTCCTAACTCCTAACTCCTAACTCCTAACTACTGATTACTGATAACTGATCACTGATAACTGAAAAGTTACGCTAATCTTTAGATAAATTGCGAGAAACATACCAAGTAAAACCGCCGCCGATAACTGCCATAACTGCTAAAGCTAATAATACCGGTCGGAGTCCGAATTGAGTTTCGGCGATACCCGCGACAGCTAAGGGTAAAGAGAGGGCAATATTAACGGCATTATTTTCTAAACCAAAGACTTTACCGCGCATTTCGGGGGGTGTATCTGCCTGTAGGGTAGTTTGCATGGGAACCCCGACTAAAGCGGCAAAAATCCCTAATAAAGCCGTCATAGCGAAGGCTAAAATTAAACTTTTTGTTGCTAGGGATAAACCGATTAAAGCTGCCGCCATACCCAGGGAACCCCAGAGACTTAATCGGGTGTGGGAGAATTTTTGACCCCAATAACCTAGGGTAATCGCACTAACTGCCATTCCCGCACCACAGGAGGCTAATAAAAAGCCAAATTGAGAGGCTTTTAACCCGGGTAGTTTTTCGGCCATACTGACGGCTAATACTGATAGAGCAGCAAAAATACAGAATAAGATGACTAATTGAATTAGAGCGTTACGAACTTTATGATTTTTGTTGAGGTAACGAATGCCGTCGCGGATATCTTCCCAAACATGGGGCTGTTCTGCGGTAGGAATAACATATTTTTCGCTAGTTCGCAGGATAATTAGAATTAAACCGGCAATTATATAAAAAGCACCGACAATCATCACTTTGCCAATATCAAATTGTCCGGCTCTCGTGCCGAAAATGCTATCAGCAAAAGCTAATACCGGTTCACCGATGGCAAAACCGATAATTAATACTGCCATGGTGGTTAAAGTGTTGAGGGAATTAGCGGGTAGAAGATGACGACGTTTTACCACTAATGGCAGGGTAGATTGTTCGGCGGGGGCAAAAAATTGGGTTAGGGTGGAGACAAGAAAAGTAATGACTAACAACAGGAAAAAACCGAAGGGTAAATTAAATTCTCCCTGTAACCGGTAATGCCAATTTCTTAAACCGTCAGGCAACCAACCGAGGGGAACCGCTAAAGTTTGCTCGCGCACTAACCATAATAATAGGGGTATGACGAGGACAAAAGCCCCGCGTAAAAGGTTAGAAATAACTAAAACTTGTTTTTTTAACCATCTATCAACATATACACCCGCCACCGAACCCACTAACACCGCCGGAATTGTATTAGCAATCATTATCGCCGATACCCAGCCGCTAATCGATTGATCGGCTTCTTGGTAATGGGTGGCAATTAGGGAGATCATCAGGACTAAATAGAATTTATCCGCTAATTGGGAAAAAATTCCCCCCGCCCAGAGAATGAGAAAGCGCGGGTTTTTTAGCACTGGGGCAAAACCCTGACTGGGATTGGATTTGGGCGCACGTTTAGGCAAGCGGTTCATGGTTTCTGCGTCGGATTGCCTCGGTGAGGAATCGGAAGAATTAAAAACAGGAGTGGAGGAGTCGCTAGAATTAGCGTCGCTAGTTTCTGAGTCAAACAGTTGCATTATGATGATTTTTGCTATCTGTTTAAAATTCTAAGGGAGATAAACCCTCAACTAATGCCGAGGAGCGAAAAGTTTTTCCCAGATGATATTGAGTATAGCGGCGCAGCAGGCGATCGAGGTTAATCCAAGCTAGTTCTGAGGTAAGGTTTTCTTCTGGGGGAAAATCTGTTTTTCCTAGGCATTGCAGTAATTGCAGTTCTTGCAACGTCAGTTTACTATCGATTTTGGGCGGGTTGATTGTTTCTGTGAGGGCAGCTAGATCTATTATGCCCCCTGCCTCGAAACTAAATCCTAGGCAATTGTCCCCAATTAAGGCTTTTCCCGTCAACAGGCAGTTATGGACTTGCGGCACTAAGCCGGCAATTATTAAGAAATGAAAAATTGCTTGACAAAGGTAGGGAAGTATGTATTGATTCTCGTCGAGGACTTCAATTCTGGCCAGATGGCTGCAGATTAATTCGTATAATTCCCTCTGGGGTTGTTCGCTCAGTGCGATCGCTAAAACCAGTTCGCAGAGGTATTGACTAACGGTGAGTTTGGCGAGATTTTGACTTAATTTGGGATAAGATTCGATAGTTTCAGCTTGAACGACCTTATCTAGGGATTTTCCAGCGACTATCAACAGATTATTGACCACAAATAGTTCACTTCTACCCCGCAGGGAAGATTTATACTTGCGCGCACCTGGAGCGATGGCTCTAATTAAACCATATTCGGCGGTCAAAATAGTTAAGAGGCGATCGGCTTCTCCGAAGGCCATTCCTTGTAGATTGATTCCAGTAGCTTGATAGGTACGAGACATCATTTAATAATTAACTAGGGTCTGCTGAAAAAGTTTTTCGTGGGGACAGGGTGTGGGGTGTGGGGTGTGGGGTGTAGGGTTTTACCGATTTTGAGGGGGTCAATTACCTAATTTTCAGGGAAAAAGTCCAGGGATTTTCCCCCCGATCACTCCCATATCTGGTACCTTTTGATTGACAAAAGGTCTAAAAGTCTTACCCAACAAGGTTTTTAGATTTTTTCGGCAACCCCTAGCTAATTGTCTCCCCAAGAAGACTTGAGCTAATCACCAAGCAAGGGGAAATCAGTCAGGACTATGGAGGTTAGCGGACTCGAACCGCTGACATCCTGCTTGCAAAGCAGGCGCTCTACCAACTGAGCTAAACCCCCGATCTGGTTTTTAGGACACTTTCGTTATCATAACCTATAGTGAAAAATATTACAAGTTAATTTTTCCCTTGCCTGCCATGTCTTATCTAGTCGCCACTTTTTACCAGTTTGTGGCTTTGTCAGATTATCGTCAAAAACAGCCAGAAATACAAAAATACTGCCAAGAAAGAGGAATTAAAGGAACTATTCTTCTGGCAGCCGAGGGGATTAATGCAACGATCGCCGGGAACAGTCAAGCGATCGCTGAGGTGATTAGTTGGTTAAAAACCGATACTCGTTTAGCTAATCTAGAGGTGAAAGAGTCTGTTTGCGATTATTTGCCCTTTCAACGCTTAAAAATTCGCTTAAAACAGGAAATTGTGACTTTTGGTCAACCCAAGGCTAATCCTCTCGAAAACACAGGAATTCATCTCAAAACTGAAGAGTGGAACCAATTGCTGAAAGAGCCGGACGTGGTAGTGATCGATACTCGTAATAATTATGAAGTGAAGATCGGTACTTTTGCGGGAGCGCTTAACCCAGAAATCCAGCATTTTCGCCAATTTCCTGAGTATATTCAGGAAAGTTTTGATCGTATTAACGATAAAAAAATAGCTCTTTTTTGTACGGGGGGAATTCGCTGTGAAAAGGCGGCAGCTTTTTTATTAAATCAAGGTTTTTCTCAAGTTTATCAGCTAGAGGGAGGTATTTTGAAATACTTAGAAGAAGTTAGTCCTGATCAGAGTCTTTGGCAAGGAGAATGTTTTGTTTTCGATCAAAGAGTGGCACTAACAGCTAATTTAGAGGTAGGACATTATGAAATGTGTCCCGCTTGCGGTCATCCCATCGATGAAAAAGATAAACAGTCCCCCAATTACCGAGCAGGAATATCTTGTCCCTATTGTAGTTAATTTTATCCTATCGTCCCGCTCTCATCTCCCTACTTTTCTAGCATCTGGTTACTTTTTCTTGCGGATTTGTGTACCAGAAATCATGTCATGAAGGGCGCGTTTTTTCTTTGTCCAGGCTGCCAGTAAAAAGCCCAAATATAAGGGAGCAGTGGAGAGATATTTTAGTAAGTAGCGGCGATTTGCTCTTGCAAAAGATATGCGTCGGCCTTGGCTATCGGTGACGGATAAATCAAAAAACATTTTACCAATAGTGGCTTTAAAAAGATATTCTAAGAAAACATAATATAACCATTTAATAACTATTCCTAAACCGAGAGCGGTCAGGATGGCAATATGTTCGTGAGTAAAGTTAACTTTGGCTTGAATATTATAGATAATTGCCGCTATAAATAAAGCAAAACCAAAAATTGTTGTTCCAGCTGCACTTAATCCTGCTGCGTAGTAAACCCAGATTTCTTTGGCTATATCAAAATCAAGGTTTAAATCTTGAAAAGTTGACCATTGTTGTAAGCGAAAACAGATATAACCACCTAATAAAGCGGCGATAATAAGAACGATAAAAGAATCAATTAAAGAGGCTTTTAACCGGAGCCAAAACCCAGCATAACTGGGAGAAATTGCAGCGAGTAAAGAAATAAGTGCAGGATTGGGAATAGGAATAATTTTAGGTTTTTCAAGAGAAGAATTTTTAGTTTTTTTAGTTTTTTTAGTTTTTTTAGTTTGATGGGTATTGGCTTTAATATCAGTAATAATTTTTAGCAAAGTTTTGGTGTCTTTAGGTCGATCAATAGGTTTTTCTGCCATTAAATTATCGATAAAATCTGCTAATCGAGAAGGGATATTTGGCGCATATTTACGCCAGTTAAATTCATTGGTATTAATATTGTAAATTTTCGGGTCACTGGGTTCTTTACCGGTTAACAAAAAGACGAAAGTTTTGCCCAAAGCATAAAAGTCTGATTGGGGGACAGAGTGACCAAGAGATTGTTCAGGAGGAGCATATCCGGGGGTATAAATTCCTGTATTTTTACCTCCTGCTAGGACAGTTTTAGTCACTTGTCGCGCTGCCCCAAAATCAATTAAAACTAATTGACCATCGGGTTTTAAGATAATATTAGAAGGTTTTATATCACGATGATAGAATTTATGTTTATGAACTTCATGGAGAATATTAGCTAACTGAGTTAACCAATCACAAGCGAGATTATAATCAATCGGTTTAAATCCTCTTTGTTTTTGATATTCTTCTAAGTCAATACCAGCAATTTTCTCCATGACTAAACAGTGTAAAGCAGTTTGACTCTCCCGGGGATGATAAATAAAATAGTTTTCTCCTTTGGGAATACCGGGGTGATTTAATTGTTTTAAAAGATTGGCTTCCTGTTGAAATAAATCAATAGCTTTGCTAGAATCGTAGGTAAGAACTTTTAATACTTTGGGTATTTTACGTTCATCTATCACTTCATAGGTATTACCAAATCCACCTTTGGCACTCAATAAATTTGTGACTCGATATTTACCATTTAAAAGCAAGTCGGAACCACAGGATTGACAGTAACGACTCTCCGTGATACTTTTCGGTTTGGGACAATGAGGATTAATACAAAAACTCATGGATTTTATTGGTAGATTACAAAATAAACTTGATGATTAAAATATTCACCGATATATTTAAGGTTTATTGCCAAGAAAAAAGCCGCGCAATCCCAAAGTTACCACGGCACTTAAAAAAGCCACAACCATGGGGATAATCAGGGATTTAAAACCTTTTAAGTCAGCAATATCTTTAACTAGGATTGCATAACTATCTTCGACTTTTTCCAGTCGTTTATCCATTGTTTCGACTTTCTGATCAAGAGTTTTAATATCTCCTTTTATTTCCGTGACTTCCACTTTTAAATCATTAACATCTTTTTGGAGACTGTCAAATTTTTGATCCATATCTCTTTGGAGACTGTCAAATTTTTGATCCATATCTCTTTGGAGATTGTCGATTTTCTGATTAACATCTCTTTGGAGATTGTCGATTTTACTCTCGATTCTTGTCAGGACAGATTCAAGGGAATAGGTAACGGTTTCGCTAGTTTGTGTCATAATTAAACCCCTCTTACAGATAACTACTTTATTGAAATAAAAAATTAAGGTTTGTTGCCAAGAAAAAAGCCGCGCAATCCCAAAGTTACCACGGCACTTAAAAAAGCCACAACCATGGGGATAATCAGGGATTTAAACCCTTTCAAGTCAGCAATATCTTTAACTAAGATTGCATAATTATCTTCAACTTTTTCTAGTCGTTTATCCATTGTTTCGACTTTCTGATCAAGAGTTTTAATATCTCCTTTGATTTCTGTGACTTCCACTTTTAAATCATTAACATCTTTTTGGAGACTGTCAAATTTTTGATTAACATCTTTTTGGAGACTGTCAAATTTTTGATCCATATCTCTTTGGAGATTGTCGATTTTCTGATCCACATCTCTTTGCAGGGTGTCAAATTTTTGATCCACATCTCTCTGAAAGGAATCTATTTTCTGACCCATATCTCTTTGGAGAGAGTCAATTTTCTGATTAACCTCTTTAATGCTATCTTTAATTTCTTTTAGGACAGATTCGAGAGAATAGGTAACGGTTTCGCTAGTTTGTGTCATAATTAACAACCTCTGGTCGATGGGGCCAAATACAATTAGGTTATACTAAAAAAGTTTTGCGTTGGTGTGGGGTGTGGGGTTTTACCCATTTTCAGGAAAAAAGTCCCTGAATTTTCCCCCCGATTACTCTCGGCTGGCACTTTTTGATTTGAAAAAAGCCTAAAGATATTATCCAACAAAGTTTTTAGATTTATTCAGCCAGCCCCAATTATTCCCCTATTGCCTATTACTAGGGACTAAGGACGATTTCGCTACCGAAAAATTTCAATTGTGGCCAGAGAGCGGTCATGGTAATTTAAGAAAGCGATCGGGGAACTCTAACAGGGAAGATCCCGACCCTAGCGAGGGAGTGCCTGTTTAACCGTCTGTCCTATGTACAAGTCTATTACTGTTTTAACGCTGCTGACGGGAATTATCGCCGTTGATGTGGTTTTTGCTCAATCCACTGTTAATCTTCCCATCACAGTTAAACGGGGAGAATCCTACGAAGGATTATTGACTAGAGCATCGCAATTAGCAGAGAAAACTATCATCAGTCGTTTTAATCAACAACAGGGTCTTAATAAAATTGATTTATTGATAACGGCCGAAAAATCAGGGGCGATCGCACCTCTCCTCTCGGTGAAGGTGTCCCGTCAAGATTGGTTTGGCCATCCCAATATTCAACGCTGGGGGAATGTTTTTCCCTTTGGCAAAGATCTCCTCGGTTTTAGCTCTCCCGCACCCGTCCTCACCCCGAAAAGTCCCCCCGCTGCCGTTAATCCCACGCCATCTCCAGCACCATCTCCCAGTGCTACCAATCCTCCTCCTCCCCCTGCTTTACCCTTCGAGGACGAGCCGAATAATGCTCCCCAAATCCCCATTCCTAACCAAAGATTAACCACTCCAGCTAATCGTTAATCGATAGGAAAAGGAGGGACTTTCGGCAGACATATTGACTTTTAAGTGGCAAAACGGGGCTGAAACCAGTCTAGGGGAAAAATATCATCTTCTTGGGCGGTTTCTGTCCAACCGGTGACGCTCTCAAAACAAGTCCCCGTCAAGTTAGCACCCCTCAAGTCCGCTCCCTGTAGATTTACTTCTTGTAAACGCGCTCCCGCTAGATTAGCACCCGCTAAATTGGCCCCGCGTAAATCACTACCCGTCAGACGTGCCTCGCTAAAATTAGCCCTTTCTAAATTGGCCCCTTGAAAGTCCACCTCTTTCAGAAAAGAGCCGCTAAAATTGGCTTCCCTTGCGGAAATCTGACGACATTTAGCCCCACTTAACCGCGCCTCTTGCAAATTAGCCCAATTGAGATTAACTTTATCTAGGGTTGCCTCCAAGAGATTAACTAAGTATAAATTCGCCCCGCATAAATTCGCCCCGCATAAATTCGCCCCCCGGAGATTAGCATGGGAAAGATCCGCCCCACTTAATCGCGAGTTACGCAGGTTTGCCTGAACCATAAAGGCCCCGGTGAGATTGGCTTTGGTTAAGTCCGCTTCCACTAATTGCGCTTGACTTAATTTGGCATAGGTTAAATTCGCCCAATTCAAACTCGCTCCCCGCAGATTTGATTTAGTCAGAAAAGAGCGACTCAAATTAGTTCCGCGCAAATTGGCCGCAGCAAAATTGACGGCAATCAGAGTCACTTGTTGTAGATCTAGACTCATCAAGTCAATGGCTAAAAAATCCCGCTCTCCTTGTTCGTAGCGTCTTAGTAACTGATTAACTTTCATCTCCCTTCTTCTACTTTAAGACGGTGGTTAAGAAGTAATCAACAAAAGCACCTAAAAACTTTGTCCGATAACTCACTCTGCTTTTAGATGAGCAATTTACGAGGCCCTCCTTTGAGTTTATGTAAAGTTTTTTTTCGATTTTTTAAGGGAAGATAACCCGAACAGCAAGTTAATTTTAATCATAGTTAAATAGCTTGGCTAAAACAGTTGGACTGGTTTTCCCAATTCTACCCCAGTCCATCGGGTAATTAGTATCTAAAACTACTCTTGTTAAAAAACTTATCTATTGTTCAAACTCGATTATATTTAGGGTTTGCGGCAAAAAGTTTGTTGGTGGGGTTAGGAGTCAGTATTCAGTATTCAGGAGTCAGGAGTCAGGAGATTATTTTTATTTGTTCTTCCCACACCCCACACCCCACACCCTACACCCCACACCCTACACCCTACACCCTACACCCCACACCCTACACCCCATACCCTACACCCTACACCCTACACCCCACACCCTACACCCCATACCCTACACCCCACACCCTACACCCCACTTCCCCAGCCCGATTTCCCCAAGGTAACAAAACCAGATATTCTACTAAATAGTCGCCTATCACACCAGCCTGATCTCGTGGTCGTCCAATGCAGTTTGCCAAGATATTAATCGCCAATCGCGGGGAAATCGCCTTAAGAATCCTTCATAGTTGCGAAGAATTGGGCATTAGAACCGTTGCCGTCCACTCTACCATCGATCGCCATGCCCTTCATGTTCAATTGGCCGATGAGAGTGTTTGTATTGGTCCGCCTCCGAGCAGCAAAAGTTACTTAAATATCCCTAATATCATCTCGGCTGCCCTAACACGCAACGCCACGGCCATCCATCCCGGTTACGGTTTTTTGGCAGAAAACGCCCGCTTTGCCGAAATTTGTGCCGATCATCAGTTAACTTTTATCGGTCCGTCCCCCAGCGCTATCCTGGCTATGGGTGATAAATCCACCGCTAAAAAAACCATGCAAAAAGCGGGAGTTCCCACTATCCCCGGCAGTGGTGGTTTAATTACCTCGGAAGCGGAAGCAAAACGTATCGCTGATGACATCGGTTATCCTGTCCTGATTAAAGCCACTGCTGGCGGTGGAGGGCGTGGGATGCGTCTTGTCAAGAGTGCAGATGAACTAGGTGATATGTTAAAAGCCGCCCAAGGCGAAGCAGAAGCGGCTTTTGGCAATTCGGGAGTATATCTAGAAAAATTTATCGAATGTCCCCGACATATCGAGTTTCAGATTTTGGCCGATAGTCACGGTAACGTAATCCATTTAGGAGAAAGAGACTGTTCGATTCAGCGACGACACCAAAAACTGCTAGAAGAGGCACCTAGCCCCTTCTTAACGCCCCATTTACGCTCAAAAATGGGTAATGCCGCCGTTAAAGCCGCTAAATCGATTAATTACGTCGGGGTGGGAACCGTGGAATTTTTAGTCGATAAACACGGTAATTTTTACTTCATGGAAATGAACACCCGTATTCAGGTGGAACACCCGGTCACGGAGATGATCACGGGGATGGACCTGATCCGAGAACAAATTCTGGTGGCACAGGGCGAAAAACTGCAAATTAAGCAAGATCAGGTGATATTTAGAGGGCATTCGATCGAGTGTCGCATTAATGCCGAGGATCCCGATCACAATTTTCGTCCTCACCCCGGCAAAATTAGCGGTTATCTGCCCCCCGGTGGTCCTGGTGTCCGCATGGATTCCCACGTTTACACCGATTACGAAATCCCCCCCTATTACGATTCCCTAATTGGTAAGTTAATTGTCTGGGGAGAAAATCGCGACATAGCCATTAAACGCATGAAACGCGCCCTCCGGGAATGTGCGATCACGGGAGTACCGACAACTATTGATTTCCATCGTAAAATATTGGAAACTCCCGCCTTTTTAGCTGGAGATGTTTACACTAATTTCATCCAGGAACATCTCTTGCCCTAGCGCGTTACCATAAATTTTAGACGAGAGTAGGTTGGGGATAATAATGACAGTAAGTGGGTGGGTGGAATTAAATATAAGATGAACGTAGGTTGGGTTGAAGCATGAAACCCAACCCCCGCTCATGTTACGCTACCGCTAACCCATCCTACAAATAATTGTGCCTCGGCGTTACCATGAATTTTAGACGAGAGTAGGTTGGGGATAATAATGACAGTAGAAGTTAAATTTAACTCGTTTCAACTCAACGATGAACAATTCTTTCAACTTTGTCAGGATAACCGAGATTTACGTTTGGAACGCAACCCAAAAGGAGATTTAATTATTATGCCACCGACTGGAGGAGAAACCAGCAATTCTAACGCTGGAATCACTGCCCAATTATGGTTATGGAATAACCTAAATAAATTAGGTGTGGTTTTTGATTCTTCTGGAGGATTTAAACTACCTAACGGGGCCGATCGCTCTCCCGATGCTGCTTGGATACCTTTAGAAAAATGGCAAGCTTTAACCCCACAACAAAAGGAAAGATTTTTACCTCTATCTCCCGATTTTATCATTGAATTAATGTCTCCTAGTGATAGCCTAGAAACCGCTAGGAAAAAAATGCAGGAATATTTAGATAATGGGACTTGTTTAGGTTGGTTAATCAATAGAAAAACTAGAGAAGTAGAAATTTATCGTCAAGGACAGGCAGTAGAAATTTTAACTAATCCAGAGAGTTTATCGGGGGAAAATATTTTATCTCAATTTGTCTTAGAACTTGATAATATTTGGTAATTCTATAATCCTATAAATATAAAAGAGAATCTATGATGACAGTAGTAGAAATTAAATTTGAATCTTGGCAACTCAGCGATGAACAGTTTTTTCAACTTTGTCAGGATAACCGAAATTTACGTTTGGAACGCAACGCAAAAGGAGATTTAATTATTAT
>VYLE01000739.1_pt1 | contig 12797 bp, 9 predicted proteins | sample 5114391 | NCBI WGS metagenome assembly VYLE01 (sample SAMN12291771, study PRJNA351875) | freshwater metagenome | isolation source: freshwater lake | place: USA: Michigan, Kent Lake | collected 2013-08-15
TCGGCCACGCGGTTGACGAAGAACTTGAACGGCGAGCCGTCGCCACAGACCGCGCCGGTCGACGGCGCCAGCTGGATGGTCTGCCAGGCGTCGTAGCGACCCGGCTGGAAGCCGTCGTTGAAGCCGGAGGGATTGGACAGCAGCGGATAGTGGCCGGTGCGCTGCGCGGCGGTGACCTTGTTGTCGGCCTTGGGCGGCAAGACCAGGTTCACCAGGGTCTGCCAGAAGCTGTAGTCGCCTTCCTCGGCTTTCAGCGGCGCGGCGATGGCCAGCGTCAGTGCGGCCGCGGCGAGGGCGAGGGGCAGGCGGGCGGGACGTACGGGTACGACCATGATCGGATCCTCCGGCGAGAGTCAGAGCGGACGTTCAACGGGATGGACTGCCTTGGCGTGCGGCACCCGTGGGGTGGCGACCGTACAGGGGCGGATGGTGGTGCGTTCAGCCGCCGGCGGGATTAAGCCGGCGTGATGGCGCGGGCTTTGGCTGCCCGTGCCCCGACATTGGCCGCGATGCCCCCCTTCGCGCGCGGCATGGGCGGCCAGGTAAACGGAGCGATCCCGCGTCGCAACACCGCCGGGCGATCTTGTACCGGCGTGCGCGATCGACGCCGGCAACGGATCGTTGCGGGCGGGTGCCTTGCCGCATCGGTGGCGTCGGCAGACCATGCGCGCTCGCCACTGTGTATTGCGCTGGCGCTCGGGCTCTGGGGATCGGGATGCAGGAATTGGTCGACCGCTACGGCGTATTGCTGGTGTTCGCCAACGTGCTGGCGCTGTCGCTCGGATTGCCGGTGCCGGCGATGCCCACGCTGATCCTGGTCGGTGCCGGACTGGCACTGCAACCGGAGGCCATGTGGCTGCCGCTGCTCGGCGTGCTGGCGGCGTCGGTGGCGGCCAGCCTGATCGGCGACAGCGTGTGGTTCTACGCCGGCCGCCGCTACGGCAACCGCACGCTGCAGTCGCTGTGCCGACTGTCGCTTTCGCGCGACACCTGCATGAAGCGCACGGAGCGCTTCTATGGCCGCTTCGGCATCCGCATCCTGTCGGTGGCGAAGTTCATCCCCGGCCTGTCGATGGTGTCCGTGCCCTTGGCCGGTGCCATGCAATCGCGGTTGCCCCTGTTCCTGCGCTACGACGGGCTGGGCGCGACGCTGTGGGCGGCCCTGGGCCTGGGATTGGGCGTGGTGTTTTCGCGGCAGGTGGAAACGGTCATCGACACGCTGTCGCAGCTGGGCGCCGGCGCGGGCGTGGTGATCGGCATCGCGCTGGCGGCCTACATCGGCTGGCGCGGCTGGCGTCGGCACGCGTTGATGAAATCGCTGGAGGCGGCGCGCATCGAACCGGCGCAACTCGACGACCTGATCCGCAACGGGCAGGCCCCGGTGCTGTTCGACATCCGTGCGCCCGGGTTCCGTGACGTGGACCCGTACGTCATCCCCGGGGCGGTGTTCGCTGACGAACGCCAGCTCGACGGCATCCTCGCCACGTATCCGCGCGACGGCAAGATTGTCATTTACTGCGCGTGCCCGGACGAAGTGTCGGCCGCCTGGATGGCCGGCAAGCTGCGCAAGGCGGGTTTCCGCGACGTGCTGCCGCTGCGTGGCGGCATCGATGCCTGGCGTGAACGGGGATTCGGGGTGAATCCGCTGGCGCGCTGAACCACGCGCCGGTCAGTGCTCGATGCAGACCCGGTTGCGGCCTTCGCTCTTGGCGCGGTACAGCGCGGCGTCGGCGGCGGCCATCATGCGGCTGACGGTATCGCGGTCCGGCGTCAGCGCGGCGATGCCGATGCTGACGGTGATCGTCTGCGGTTCGCCGCCGGGACGGAAGACGACCGCTTCCACCGCTTCGCGCAGGCGCTCGGCGAATCCGTAAGCCGCATCCGCGCCGCACTCCGGCAGCAGCACGGCGAACTCCTCCCCGCCGATCCGCGCCGCGGCATCGTCGTTGCGAACGTGCCGGCGTACCACGGCGGCGATCTGTTTCAGCACGTGGTCGCCGGAGATGTGGCCATAGCGGTCGTTGATCGGCTTGAACAGGTCCACGTCGATGATGCACATGGTCAGTTCGCGCTGATGGCGCATCGCGCGGGCGATCTCCTTCTCCACCGTCTCGATGAAGTGCCGGCGGTTATGCATCTCCGTCAGCGCATCGTGGGTGGCGAGCTGGTAGATCTCCTCGTGGTAGCGCGCTTCCACGCTGCTGTGGCTGATGAACTTGAGGATGCTCTCGCCCAGCGTGATGTGGTCGCCATCGGCCAGCACCATTTCCGTCACCGGCGCGTCGTTGACGCGGGTCGTGTTGGTGGCGCCAAGGTCGCGGACGCGGTAGCTGTCGCCGTCGCGCCAGATCTCGCAGTGCAGGCGCGAGACGCTGTTGTGCGGGATGTGCAGGTCGGCTTCCTGCGACCGGCCCACGCGCACGCGGGCGGTGTCGATGTCGGCGCGCCGGCCCAGTCCTTCACCGTGGATCACCACCACGCACGCCGAGCGGTGCGACGACGGCCGGGGGCCGTCGCTCAGGATGGTCCTTTGCGTGGTCGGTGGATTCAGGAAGTCCCGGGACATGCGAGCGCGACAGGCAGGTGCGGGGCCGAGTGTAACGGATCGGTCGGTCAACTCACGCTTCCGCTACCATGGCCGGGCGCACCGGGGACAGTGGCATGACATCGCAACCTTACGACGACCTCGCACCGACCGAGAGCCTGGCCACGCGCCTGCAGGACGCGCCCACGGCCCCGGACGGCACGCTCGCACCCGGTGCGCGGCTGGGGCGCTACCGCATCGAGGACCTGCTGGGCCAGGGCGGCATGGGCGAGGTGTACCGCGCCGCGCAGCTGGAGCCCGTGCGCCGCGAGGTGGCGCTGAAGCTGATGCGCGTCCAGCGCCTGCAGGCACGCCACCTGGCCTGGTTCGAGGTGGAACGTCAGGTGCTGGCGCAGATGCGCCACCCGGCGATCGCCCAGTTCTACGACGCCGGCACCACCGAGGAGGGCTATCCGTTCTTCGCGATGGAGCTGATCGACGGCAGCCCGATCACCCGCTACTGCCGCGACCAGCGCCTGTCGCTGGACGCACGCGTGGCGCTGTTCATCCGCGTCTGCGAAGGCGTGCAGCACGCGCACCACAAGGGCGTGGTGCATCGCGACCTCAAGCCCGGCAACCTGCTGGTGGATACGCTCGACGGGCGTCCGGCGCCGAAGATCATCGACTTCGGCATCGCGATGGCCGCCTCGCTGGCCGGCGATGCCGCCCTGGAGCGCGCGGGTACGCCCGAGTACATGAGTCCCGAACAGGCGCATGGCGACGCCGGCCAGGTGGACACGCGCAGCGACGTCTATTCGCTGGGCGTGGTGTTGTGCGAACTGGTCACCGGCGTGCGCCCGGAGGCGGCCGGCGAAACCTGGTCGGCGGAGACGCCAACCGCCGTTGCGCCTTCGTCGCGCCTGGCCGCGTTGCCGGCCGAGCAGGCGCGGCAGATGGCCGACGAGCGCGGCGTGTCGTTGTCGCGGATGCGCGACCGCCTGCGCGGCGACCTCGACTGGATCGTGCTGAAGGCGATGCAGCACGACCGCGACGCGCGCTACGACTCGGCCGCCGCCCTGGCCGACGACCTGCAGCGTTACCTGGATGGCCGCGTGGTCGCCGCGGTGCCGCCGAGCCGGGGCTATGCCGCGCGCAAGTTCCTGCGTCGCCATCGCGTCGCCGCGGTGGCCGCGGGCTTCGCCCTGCTGGCGGTGCTCGGTGGCCTGGGCCTGTCGCTCTACGGCCTGCAGCAGGCGCGCACCCAGCGCAGCGTCGCCGAGACGCGCAGCGCGGAGCTGGAGAAGGTCGCGGCCTTCCAGCAATCGATGCTGGAGGGCATCGACATCGAAACGATGGGCGTGGGCCTGTCGGAAGGTCTGGTGCGCCAGGTCAGCAGCCTCGATCCGTCGGGCGCCGATGCCTTCGGCGCCACGCTGGCGAAGACCAGCCCCGGTGATCTGGCACGCGACCTGGTCGACCAGCAGCTGCTGGCGAACGCCGAGGAAGCGATTACGCGCGATTTCGCCGACCAGCCGGAGGTGGCCGCCAGCCTGCGCGAGTCGGTCGGCCACGTGTATGTCGCGATAGGACGCTACGACAAGGCGGCCACCCATTTCGCGCAGGTCGCCGACTACCGCAGCCGCGTGCACGGCGAGGGTGCGCAGGAAACATTGCGTGCGCGGAACGACCAGGTACAGGCGCTCCTTGCCGGCCCGCATCTGGACGAGGCCGAGGCGGTGCTGCAGAAGGTGCTGCCGCGCGCGTTCGCGCTGCCGGACAACGACCGGGTTCGCGTGAAGCTGGAACTGGCGCAGGCGCAGGTGATCTCCGGGCGGGGGGACCGGCCGCGCGCGAAGGGCGTGATCGAAGCGGTGCAGGCACGTTTGCTGGCCAGCGCAGGCGAGCAGGATCCGGCCACGCTGGAGGCGACCAACGACCTGTCCGCCGTGCAGCGCAACCTAGGGGAACTGCCCGAGGCGCGGGCCAACATGGAGAAGGTGGTCGCCGGGCGAACGGCCATCCTGGGCCCGGACGACGAGGAGACGCTGTCGGCCATGGGCAATCTGGCCGTACTGCGCATCATGAACCGCGAGAAGGAGTCCGCGATCGCGTTGCAGCGCGACCTGACTGATCGCTACGTGCGCAAGCTGGGCAGCGAGCATCCTGTCACGCTGCAGGCACGCAGTACGCTGGCTACCATGATGATCGACGGCGCCGACACCGCGTCGGTCAGGACGGCGCTCCCGCTGTTGCAGGACGTGCTGGCCGCGCGCGAGCGCGTGCTGGGGCGCGACCATCCGCAGACCATCCGCACGCGCCTGAACCTGGCCACCGCGTACGCGAAGCTCAAGGATTTCACGGCGGCCCTGCCGCTGGAAGAACAGGTCATCACCGCACGCAGCCGCGTGCTGGGGCCCGCGCATCCGGACACGCTGTCCATCCTGGTGAACCACGCCGGCACGCTGCTCAATGCCGGCCAGGCGGAAGCGGCGCTGCGCCTGCTGGGCGACGTGCAGCCGCTGGCGCTGAAGACGCTCGGCGAGAAACACCCGCAGGCGCAGATCACGATGGTCATCCGCGCAGAGGCCTTGCGCGTGCTCGGCCGGGTGCCCGAAGCGCTGCCGGAGTACCAGCGGCTGTTCGCGCTTCGGCAACGCCTGCTGGGTGAGGCGGACCTGGAGACGCGCATCGCCGCCTGGAATCTGATCGACACCTACAACGAACTGGGGCGCAAGGCGGATGCCGAGCCGCTCTACCGTCGTTACGTCGCGCCGCTGCTGGCCGCAGACCCCAAGGCACTGACGGAGGACGACGCCCGTTTCGTCGAGCTCTATCGCGAAGGCAAGCGGCCGGGCAAGCAACCGACCAAGCGCGGCTGAACGCGCGCCGGCATCACTCGCCGGGCTTGGCGCCGGCGCTCGGTGCTTCCGACGCGGCGCGGCGGGACAGCACGGCCTCGCGATGCGCGATGTAGGCGTTGGCACCGAAGATGATGCCGGCGCCGACCAGCGTCCACGCATCGAGTGTCTCGTCGAACAGCATCCAGCCGAACAGCGCCACCACCGGCAGCTGCATGAAGCTGATCGGCGTCAGTGCCGACACTTCGCCCAGCTTCAAGGCGCGCGTCCACAGCATGTGGCCGCCCGTGCCGAGCACGCCCGCCGCGATCACCCACACCCAGGTGATGCCCTGCGGCCACTCCCACACGGCCAGTGCCGGCAACAGCGACATCGGCACCCACAGCAGCGTGGTGTAGATGACGATGCGGTCCGCGGGTTCGGTGTTCGAGAGCTGCTTGATCTGGATCGCGACCAGCGCGCTCATCACGGCGGCCAGTACGGCGATCATCGCGTCGACGGTGAACTGCGACGTGCCGGGCCGCACGATGATCAGCACACCCACGAAGCCCAGCACCACCGCCGTCCAGCGGCGCGCGCGCACCTGTTCGTTGAGCATCGCAGCGGCGGCCAGCGTGACGAACAGCGGCGTGGAGTACGACAGCGAGACCGCCTGCGCCAACGGCAGGTGGCCGATCGCCCAGAAGCCGGCCAGCATCGAGCAGATGCCGATGACGCAGCGGAACAGGTAGCGCGGGAACTGCGTGGTCTTCAGGAATCCCGGGCCGTGGCGCAGGATCAACGGCGCCGCGGCCAGCAGGCCGAAGAAATTGCGGAAGAAGGCGATCTCGAACGTGTGCAGCGTGGCCGAGGCCAGCCGGATCGCCACCACCATCAGCGCGAAGAACACCGTGCTGCCCAGCATCAGCACGGCGGCGCGATAGTGGGCGGGCAGGGTAGGCATGGCGGTCGTCGGGTTACCAGCGCGCGCCGATGAGCTTCGGTTCGGGTTCGATGTGGACGCCGAAGCGTGCGTGCACTGACGCGGCGATCTTCCGCGCGAGCGACAGCAACTGCGCGCCGGTGGCCTCGCCATGGTTGACCAGCACCAGCGCATGCGCGGCCGACACGCCGGCATCGCCATCGCGGTGTCCCTTCCAGCCGCAGGCCTCGATCATCCAGGCGGCCGACAGCTTGCGGTTGTGCGTGGCATCGCCGCGGAACACGGGCAGGGTGGGGTAGTCGACCAGCAGCGCGTCGGCCTGCGCCTGCGAGACGATCGGATTCTTGAAGAAGCTGCCGGCGTTGCCGACCACGGCGGGGTCCGGCAGCTTGCGCTGGCGGATACGGATGACGGCGTCGCCGACATCGCGGGCGGTAGGCGCACCGATGCCCATGGCGCCCAGTTCCTCGCGGATGCCGGCGTAATCCAGCCGCAGGGACGGCGTCCGCGGCAGCAGGAATTCCACCGCCGTCACCAGGTAGCGGTCGGCCTCGTGCTTGAACACGCTGTCGCGATAGGCGAACGCGCAGGCCGCGCGGTCGAGCCGCACGCGCGTGCCGTTGCGGCGGTCGAGGGCCTCCACGACGTGGATGAACTCGCCCACCTCGGTGCCGTAGGCGCCGATGTTCTGTATCGGCGATGCGCCGGCGGTACCGGGAATCAGCGCCAGGTTTTCCAGGCCGCAGAGGCCCTGTTCCAGCGACCACATCACCAGCGGATGCCAGGCGACGCCGGCATCGGCGCGCACCAGAGCCTGCTGGCCGTCGTCGGACAGCAGGCGCAGCTCGTGCGTGGCCATGGCGATGACGGCGCCCGGCGCATCGCCAGCGAACAACAGGTTGCTGCCACCGCCGATCACCAGCGGCTCACCGTCGACCACCTGCGGCAGCGTGAACACTTCGTCGAGCGCCGCGGCATCGTCGACTTCGATCAGCCAGGGGGCCCGCGCCGGCACGCCGAACGTGGTGCGCTCGCGCAGCGACGCGTTGGGGGTGATGCGGTAGCCGGTGGTCATTCCGGGGCTACCGGACCGCCGCTGGGGGCTTCGCGACGGCGGCGGATGGCTTCGACGCATTCGCGGACCAGTTCGGGGCCACGGTAGACCAGGCCGGTGTAGCACTGCACCAGCGAGGCGCCGGCGGACATCTTCGCCACCGCATCGGCACCGGACAGGATGCCGCCCACGCCGATCAGCGGGATGCTGTGCGGCAGGCGCGTGCGCAGCCGGCGCAGCACCAGCGTGGCCTGGCCCATCAGCGGCGCACCGGACAGGCCGCCGGTTTCGCGTGCATGCGCGTGTTCCTGCACGCTCAGGCGGGAGACGGTGGTGTTGGTGGCGATGACGCCATCGACCTGCATGTCGCCCAGCACGCGCGCCACCGCATCGATGTCGCTGTCGGACAGGTCCGGCGCGATCTTCACCAGCATCGGCACGCGCTTGCCGTGCTGCGCGGCCAGGTCTTCCTGCGCCTCGCGCAACGCGCCGATCAACTGGCGCAGCGCCTGTTCTTCCTGCAGTTCGCGCAGGCCGGCGGTGTTGGGCGAGGAGATGTTGACGGTGATGTAGTCCGCCAGCGGGTAGACGCGTTCCAGGCAGTACAGGTAGTCCGCGGCGGCACGCTCGTTGGAGGTGTCCTTGTTCTTGCCGATGTTGATGCCGAGCAGGCCACGGTCGCGGCGCGCGGTTTCGACGTTGCGCACCAGCGCATCGACGCCTTCGTTGTTGAAACCGAGGCGGTTGATGACGGCCTGGTGCTCCGGCAGGCGGAACATGCGCGGCTTCGGATTGCCCGGCTGCGGCTTGGGCGTGACCGTGCCGATCTCGACGAAGCCGAAGCCCAGCGCGAACAGGGCATCGATATGCGCGCCGTTCTTGTCCATGCCCGCGGCCAGGCCGACCGGGTTGGGGAAGGTCAGGCCCATGACCTTGGTCGGCATCGGCGTGATCGGCCGAGCGACCAGCGGCGTGGTGCCGGTGCGGTAGGCCAGGTCGAGCGCCTTCAGGCCCATGCCATGGGCGGTTTCGGCATCGAGGCCGAAGAGGAAGGGGCGGGCGAACGAATACATGGACGCGCGCGGGCTCAGCTCAGCGTCGCCAGCCAGGCCAGGCCGCCCAGGAACAGGAAGAACACCGCGATGCCGACGATCCAGAGCAGCGCCGACACCCAACCCAGCACCAGCCCGCCGATCGCCAGGCCGTCGCCCTCCAGCGCGCCCGCGCTGCGACGGATCTCCGCGCGCGCCATGTGGCCGGTGATGATGGCCACGATCGTGCCGATGAAGGGCAACAGGGTCCAGCCGAGGATGCCGGACACGAGGCTGGCGATGGCGAGACTGCTGGTGGTGCGGACTGGGTTCATCAGGAGCTCCGTGCAGGGGTCAGGGAGGCGCGATGGCGCTGGTTCGGAGGGACAAAAAAAAGCGCCACCCGCAAAGGTGGCGCGATTATCCCAGATGATGGCCCGTTCAGGGCAGCCGGCATGCGCGCATGCCGGCCTGGCATCGGGTCAGAGGTCGAACTTGATGCCCTGGGCCAGCGGCAGCGAGTCGGAGTAGTTGATGGTGTTGGTCTGCCGGCGCATGTAGACCTTCCATGCATCCGAGCCAGATTCGCGACCGCCGCCGGTTTCCTTCTCGCCGCCGAACGCGCCGCCGATCTCGGCGCCGCTGGTGCCGATGTTGACGTTGGCGATGCCGCAGTCGCTGCCGGCCGCCGACAGGAACTGCTCGGCCGCCTTGAGGTTCTGCGTGAAGATCGACGACGACAGGCCCTGCGGCACGGCGTTCTGCATGTCGATGGCTTCGTCGAGGGTCTTGTACTTCATCACGTACAGGATCGGCGCGAAGGTCTCGTGCTGGACGACTTCGTCCGAGTTCTTCAGGCCGGTGACGATGGCCGGCAGCACGAAGTTGCCCGCACGGTCGATGGCGGTACCGCCGGTCTCGACCGTGCCGCCGCTGGCCTTGGCCTTGGCGATGGAGTCCAGGAACTGCTGCACTGCGCCCTGGCTGTTGAGCGGGCCCATCAGGTTGGCCGGGTCGGTCGGGTCGCCGATCTTGCCTTCCACCTGCTTGTACGCCTTGATCAGCGTGGCCAGCACGGTGTCGTAGATGGATTCGTGCACGATCAGGCGGCGGGTGGTGGTGCAGCGCTGGCCGGCGGTGCCGACGGCGCCGAACACGATGCCGGGCACGGCCAGCTTCAGGTCGGCGGTTTCGTCCAGGATGATGGCGTTGTTGCCACCCAGTTCCAGCAGGCTGCGGCCCATGCGGCGCGCGACGCGCTCGCCGACGGTGCGGCCGACCTGGGTGGAGCCGGTGAAGCTGATCAGTGGGATGCGCTTGTCGTCGACGAACTGCTGCGCCAGCTCGACGCCGGCATCGTTGATCAGGAAGAAGATGTCCGGGAATCCGCCTTCCTTCAGCGCGTCGTTGCAGATCTTCATGCTGGCGATCGCGGTCAGCGGCGTCTTGTTGGACGGCTTCCAGATGCAGATGTCGCCGCAGATGCCGGCCAGGAACGAATTCCACGCCCACACCGCGACCGGGAAATTGAACGCGCTGATGATGCCGACCAGGCCCAGCGGCTGGTACTGCTCGTACATGCGGTGGCCGGGGCGCTCGGAGTGCATGGTGTAGCCGTACAGCATGCGGCTCTGGCCCACGGCGAAGTCGGCGATGTCGATCATTTCCTGCACTTCGCCGTCGCCCTCGGGCTTGCTCTTGCCCATTTCCAGCGCGACCAGCGAACCCAGCGCGTCCTTGTGCTTGCGCAGCGCTTCGCCGCACAGGCGGATCGCTTCGCCACGGCGCGGGGCCGGGGTGGTGCGCCAGATCTTGAAGGCGGCCTGCGCGCGCGCGACGACCTTTTCGTAATCGGCCTGGCTACTGGCGTGGACCTCGGCGATCACCTCGTTGGTGGTCGGGTTGACCGACTGCAGCAGGCCGGCGTCGGTGGTGGTGGACCACTCGCCGCTGCCGAGGTAGGTGCCGGAGTTGGTGCTGGCAAGGCCGAGGGCCTTGAGGAGGTCTGCGGGCATGAAGTGCTCCAGGGGATCGAATGCGGAGGACGCCGGCGGAAAGCACGGCGTCGCAGGGGGCACGATTCTATCAGAGCGAGGTGTTGCGGCTTCGCGTAACCCTGTGTTTTTCCAGAGGTTCTTGTGCAACAAGCGCTTGCGCGTACGGCCGTTGATCCGCAGGCAGGGTTTGTTCGGTTTGCCGACCGGCGATGGCGGCGTTCGGCGATTCGCCGAGCGGGCGAAGCAGCGGCGTGCGATGGAAGATGGTGACCCCGGCGCGATTCGAACGCACGACCTGTCCCTTAGGAGGGGACCGCTCTATCCAGCTGAGCTACGGGGCCATCGGCGGCGATTCTCGCACGAAGCGCGGCCAGCGTATCCAGAGGCAGGCCTGCATGGCACTGTGGAGGCCGTCCTTCACCGACGACGCGCCGTTATGGATATCCGCCTCGACGATCTCCGTCATCCTGCCGTTGTCGCGCTGCTGCAGGAGCATCTGGACTGGATGCACCGCACCTCGCCGCCAGAGAGCGTGCATGCCCTCGACCTGGAGGCCTTGCGGCGCGACGACATCTCGTTTTGGGCAGTGTGGGAGGGCGAGGCGCTGGCGGGTTGCGGCGCGTTGCGCGAACTGGCGCCAGACCATGGCGAAGTGAAGTCGATGCGGACCGCGCAGACGCATCTGCGTCGCGGCGTGGCGGCCGCGATGCTGGACCACATCCTCGCCGAAGCGCGTCAGCGCGGATATGCGCGCCTCAGTCTCGAGACGGGATCGATGGCGTACTTCGCGCCGGCCCACGCCTTGTATGCGCGTGCGGGCTTCGTTGCGTGTTCGCCGTTCGGCGACTACATCGATGACCCGAACAGCGTCTTCATGACGCGCACGTTGTAGGGTAGGGCGCATTGGTTTCAGTTGCATCCATCTGAAATCATTGGCTTTGTTGCGACGCAGCGCTTGACAGCCCCCCGGGGTGGCGTGCTTTTCTTTCGCCATGCGCTCCCATGCACCCCGCACGATGTTCACCACGCCGGCTCATCAGCCGTCGGTGTTGCGTGCGGTCGCCGGGCGCACGGGTATTACCACCACCATTACCACCCTGACTCGTCGGGTGCGGTTGGTTGTGTTCGCGTAATTCGCAGACCACGGCCCCGCACCCGGATCAGGATGCAGGGCCAACCCACTTCCTGATGCGTGCCGGGCCTCCTTACCGAGGTTCCTGACCCATGTCGTCCCGCAACGCCGAAGTCGAACAACCCAAACGCCGCACCGTCGTCCACAAGTTCGGCGGCACCTCCGTCGCCGACGCCGACCGTTACCGCCACGTCGCGCAGCTGCTGCTCGCGCGCGACGAAGACCTGCAGGTCACCGTCGTGTCGGCGATGAAGGGCGTCACCGATGCCCTGATCGAACTGTGCGAACTGGCGGCCGCCAACCGTCCCGAATGGCACGAAAGCTGGCATGCCCTGCGCGCGCGCCACCGCGGTGCCGCGGTGGCGTTGCTGGGCGAAGCAGCGGGGCCGGTGATCGAATGGGTGGACGAACGATTCCAGAAGCTGGAAGACATCCTCAACGCGCTGATCGTCATCGGCGGCCTGCCGGAACTCGTCCTGCAACGCGTGCAGGGACTCGGCGAAGTGTGTTCGGCGCGCCTGCTGGGCGAATACCTGACCTTGCAGGGCGAGGCATGCGCCGTGCTGGATGCGCGCGACGTGCTGCGCGTGGACCACGGCGACCTGGGCGTGGTGGTCGACTGGGAGGTCAGCGCGCAACGCTTGGCCGAGTGGCAGGCGTCGCATCCGCAGCGCCGTGTCGTCGCTACTGGCTTCGTCGCGCGCGACCGTGAGGGCCGTTTCACCACCCTGGGTCGCAATGGCAGCGACTACTCCGGGGCGATCTTCGCGGCGCTGTACGATGCCGCGGAGCTGCATATCTGGACCGACGTGGACGGCGTGCTGTCCGCCGACCCGCGCGTGGTGCCCGAAGCCGTGCAGCTGGGCGCGCTGAGCTACGACGAAGCCTGCGAGCTGGCCTACTTCGGCGCCAAGGTCGTGCACCCGCAGACCATGTCGCCGGCGATGGAGCGCGGCCTGCCCATCATCATCCGCAACACCTTCCATCCGGAGCATCCGGGCACCCGCATCACCGCCGAGCGCGATGCCGTGGGTCCGGTGAAAGGACTGACGCTCAGCGCCGACCTGGCACTGCTGAACCTGGAAGGCACCGGCCTGATCGGCGTGCCCGGCACGGCGGAGCGCGTGTTCGCCGCGCTGCGCAATGCGCATGTGTCGGTAGTGATGATCTCGCAGGGCTCTTCCGAGCATTCGATCTGCTGCGTGGTCCGGGCCAGCGAAGCGGCCAAGGGACAGGCGGCGCTGCTGGAGGCGTTCGCACACGAACTGGACACGCGGCA
>VYLE01001669.1_pt1 | contig 12785 bp, 15 predicted proteins | sample 5114391 | NCBI WGS metagenome assembly VYLE01 (sample SAMN12291771, study PRJNA351875) | freshwater metagenome | isolation source: freshwater lake | place: USA: Michigan, Kent Lake | collected 2013-08-15
TGAATTCTAGGTTAATCATGTTTTTAATGAGTGCTTTGCTTCTAATTATGACTCTTAAACTATATTATTGTCCTTGAGTAAAAAATGCAAGTTGTAGCCGTGCAAAGTATAGCAATTCCCATAGTTGTGAGGTACAGAGTCTTAGGTTTTGAGGAGTCAGGAGTCAGGAGTTAAGATTTTGGTGTACCTCATGAGATTGGGAAACGCTATATTGCTACAGGTGCTTATGACCTATCAAGACTATTAATTGTCAAATTATTTAATATTCCCCTCAATCCCTTTAAAGCAATTCCAGTCTTTGGACAGCTAATTATAGGTGCTAATTCTCCCGAATCTGCTGTCTTAATTTGGGGAATTTTATATCATCTACTCAATGGAATATTATTTGCAGTAGCCTACTGTTTTTTATTTGGTAATCGAAACTGGAAGTGGGGCATTGCCTGGGCAATGTGCCTGGAAATTGCTATGTTCAGTATTTATCCATCTTGGCTTCACCTACAAGCGGTGATGCAAGAATTTACTATTGTTTCAATTTCTGGACATTTGGTATATGGATCTGTTTTAGGTTTATTCTGCAATAGGTTTTTAAAAATTAATATTGGGGGAAGTTATGGAAACTAAGTTAATTAATTTTTGGTGGCGTGATTTACCTATAGCAGCTAGTAGAGTTTCTGGATTTCTGTCTGTTATTCTAGCTGATGGAATCTACCTGACACACTGGTCAAAAGTTGCCGCTTATGCCCCTGTTAAGCTAAACGGCTTTTACTTCGGATCACCGATATAGACTCCAAAAGGGTTATAGCTATTGGATCATGCAGGTTAAGCGCCGTTTAGCTTATCTCACTTATGTTAGGTTTACTAATAGGTTGGTTTCATTTTGCTCCTGGGGAAACTTTTACCTTTTCGATTGCTGTGATGGCACTTTTGATGGCAATCAGCAGTTTTGGAACTGGACTTGGAAGCCATCTTCTTGTCGGTTATGCCTTCGGTGATTTTTTTCTGTTTCAACACCCAAAAATAGGCAATATATTTCAGACTTTTTTTGTCGTTCAGATTCCTTTGCTACTCTCTTATGCTCTTTTATCGATTCTCTTAATATCAATACCCCTAACAAGTCAAGGGTTACGTTTGCAAACAGTTCCTCGTCTCAAGACTTTAGGAACAATTGGCTTAGTCACAGAGGGATTACTCCAAGCATTAATACAAAGTACCCTCGTATTTGTCTGGACACAGGCAGTACCGATATTGATTCGTCCGGTATATACATGGCAAGGTATTACACCACCGGTAGCGGCAATTCAACCTCTTCAATATAATGGGCAAATGTTAGCTTTATTGGCAGGAATATTAGGTGCTGTGAGAATTTTCTTGGAGTTCAAAAGTTCATCAGATTCCCAAGTAAAGGAGCGAGGGGAAAAACTTCGAGAGGTTCTCCTCAGTAGGAAGATGCCTAATAATTCTCTACCCCCTATAATTGGAGTATTTATCAAAGCTATTTGTTCTACTGCTATGCTTTCAGGAATGTTATCTAACTGGTTTGAGGCAATCATTCTAGGATTATCTATTACCGGAGTAATGTTACTTCGAGATAGTACACCTAAAAAGTTAATCGGATGGGCAAATATAGTTAATCGTTTTCCTATTTTACTGCGTCTAATTGCTGCGACATGGTTGAGTTATTTTTTGGCTTCAATGATTATCGAACTAATGTGGAGAGGTGATTCTTTTATATCAATCGTGATTTCTACAATGGTCGGAATTATGATTTTTGCTCTACTGATGCCTAACCCAAAACAAAAAGCATTAGAATAGAGGAATCCCTAATGAAAAAAAGCACTCTTGTCCTATTAGTTTTTTCTGTAGTTCTGATCTTTTATTCAGAGCCAGCAATGGCTCATAACTGTAGTGGACTTCAAGATTGTTATCAGCAATCCAAGTTAGCTGCTCTAGCGGCTGCTCTAATTGCTCTTTTGTTGAGTTTATTGCTTGATTTTTCTCCTATTGGCTATTGGAAAGGCTTACTTGAGGCAATTACAGGTAGAGATATTTTAACTGGTGATAAGCTGGCTTGGTGGCAAAGAGTATTGAATCTTGTACCGGGTGGCAAGGGAGCTAGAACTGCTGTTAAGGCTGTTGATGAGATTAGCGATACTGCTAAGGCTGTTAACAAAGTTAGTGATGCCGCTAAAGTGGGTGAAGAAATTGGTGATAGTGCTAAGGCTGCTGGTAAAGTTAGTGACGCTGCCAAAACAGTTGATAAAGCTAGTGATGTGACTTCTAAATTTGAACCAAAAATAGAAAAACAGCTTGATAAGCGTGGCTGGACTAAAGAAACTGTTCAAGAAACAATAGATAACGCCAATAATATCAAATCTACTAAAGATACGAGACACTTACCAGATGGAAGCCGAATGGATGATCCGGCTACTGCATATATAAATAAAGATGGCAGTTATGTTGTCAGAAATGATAGGACTGGGGATATAGTACAAGTATCAAATAGAAATGCTCCAAACTGGAAATCTCCATTTTAATTTTTTTACGAGGTTAATATGCTAAAAGAACAACAATTGTTTGATTTATATAGTAGTTATGGATTTACTCAGGGAGGAGAACTTTATCTTCCCATTTCTCATTCATTAAAATTTTTACAGGATTGCCAGCAAAATGAATTGGCAATTATTGGCATAGAAGGATTTATTTATGAAGAGGGAGAAATAAGTCCTCAATTAGATTTGATCGCTGATTTCTCCTCTATAAGTGCTTCTGATTGGCAAAATTATCAAAATATTTGTAACAGTGCTGCTAAAAATTTTCTATTGGGTGTGAACATTAAAGATAAATCAATGGTATTTAATTTTGTTATCTTATCTCGGTCTGAGTGGGAAAATAGCATATAACTAAGGGTGAATCTTCTAGCTAGTAGGTTGGGTTGACGCAAGGAAACCCAACACTCTCCGTAAAACTCAATAATTCAATATCGTTGCGTCAAAACACCAGCAGCCACCTATTTTTTTACGGTTGTTACTTATCAACGCCAAAGCCTATTTTCTAAAGCCGAAACCGTTGATATACTTCGCAATGCTTTTCGCCTCGTTAAATCGAGATTTTCACCTAATTTATAGAGGTATATATGTCTGATTATAAACTTATTAAAAGCAAGCTTAATGAAGTTATTCTTCTTACGAATGAAGTGATGCAAGAAACTCAGATAGAGTTTGTTCGCTCCTATATTAATGCAGGTGAGTGGAGATTAGCGATTGAGACTTTTTGTGACATCTTATACGAAGATGAACTACCTATTTCTGCAACAGCATACAGCTTAATTCAAGAAATTAGCTCTTCTCTAGATCTAAAAAATTCTGTATGGGAGATTTTAAAGCCTCAAGTTCTAATAACGGTTCCCTTCCCAACGAGATAAGTAATGGACTGACCCTGCTAAATAGACCTCTCCAATAATAATAATTGTCAAAATAAGAGATGAAGCCTTTACTAAGAGCTTATTTAAAAAAACTTTTCTGGAGAGGTATAATGGTGAAGAATCAACAGTTGGTAGCCACTAAGGCTGTTGATGAAGTGAGTGATGTGACTAATGTGAATGACCCATATAATATTGCCAAACAAGGGGGTAAGCACTCTGGATTCTATAACGAATATGCCAAAAAGCCGGACTCTCAAATCCGAAAAGGAATTGAATCGATAAATAAGCAAATTTATGAATACAGAATCTGTTAACTTTATCAAAGATCATGCACTTCTTCTCAAAGAAAAGTATAATGAATCCCTAGCAAAAATTAACGAAGCTGACATAAAAGGAGAGGACTCTTGGGAGCATCTCACTTACGCGATAAGTAATTATACTTAGCCTAAAAGCCACTCTTAATCGTGTCTTGGAACGAAATAGAGGCTTTTAAAGACTGCGTACATGGAGAATTAAAACTATGCTCATTGCAAAGGTGAGATGCTCCCGGACTCTTCTTTCTATAAAGGACAAAGCCTTGCTTATTATGATGCTCTTGATTTGATCAAGTCTCAGGTAGAAGCATTTGGTTACAACTCGAAGGAAGTCAACCTGGTTGTTCCTGAATTTGGCAAACAAGCAACTTAGCTATTAAGGTATCAGGTGCGATGCCGAAGGCACTGCGTAGCAGTACGCCTATTTTGTAGGTTGGTTGACAACGGAAACCCAACATCATCCCCCTATTCAGGGTGAGAGCATCTCAAACGCTATTGACAATTGGCCAATTTTGTGATCCGCATGGGCATTTCAAGTGATACCAGTCAATCAGAATAGTTACGAAATCGACCCATTTGGTCAATTTTTGCTTAACAATTGAGATGGCCAATTCTCCTCAAATATGCCTGAATCGCTCTCTGGGTAAGCAACTCACATAAAGTTCATTTTGTCAAGGATTGTTAAGATGCGCTTACCCTGGTCAAACTCGACGCAATCACCGCAGGAGAAGTGGAAAAAATCTATGTCCGTGAAGGCCAAGAGGTGAAAGCAGGACAACCGATTTTAACCCTAGATTCTCTATTAATCGGCAAGGAAATACAACAAATCGAGGAGAAAATAGAAGGACAAAAAAGCCGTCTTTCCCAACAGAAACTTGTCAAAAGTCAGTTAGAGATTTCTTTAACCACCCAAAGCCAACAAAATCGCGCGGCAGCAGCGGAAAAAGAAGCCTCGATCGAACAAGCGCGGGAGAATGTGGACGCATTAATCAAGAAGGCCAAAATATCCCTAGAAGAACAACAGGCGCGGGTAAATCAAGCGAAAACCGCCCTCGCACAAAGTCAGACCGATTATCCGATTCTCAAAAGTCGTTATGAAACGGCTTTAAAAGAAGTCGATCGCTACCGAAAAGCGTGGGAGGATGGCGCGATATCGGAGGTGCAATTCATCGAGCGCGAGGACAATGCCAAGGAGCGCCAACAACTCTACGAGCGGGGAAAAGCGGAGGTAAAAGAAAATCAACATAAACTAGCGGAATTAAAAAGTGCCTACCGTCAGACGAGTCAACAAACGAGCGCCGATATCGCCCAAGCGCGTCTGCAATTACAGGAGCGGCAGCGGGGTTATCAAAGTCTCCGCCATTCCAACGAGTTGGCACTCTTAAGGGTACAGGAGCAGATTAACAATCTAGACACGGAGATCGCAACACTGGCATCGGAAATCGCCCAAAGCGAGAGCCAACGGCAAGCGCTCCAAATCCAACTAAGTCAGAGGGTTTTAAAGGCGAATACCGACGGCACAATCTTTTCATTACCGATTAAACGCGCGGGTGCGGTGGTGCAGTCGGGAACGCGGGTTGCGGAGATAGCACCGAAGGGATCGCGGTTTATTCTCAAGGCAGAAATGCCCACGGATCAAAGTCAATTTCTCCGCGCCGGTATGCCGATAAAAGTCAAGTTCGATGCCTATCCTTTTCAGGATTACGGCATTATCGGCGGCAAGATCACCAAGAAATCACCGACAGCACTCGAAAAGGAAACGCCAAACGGAAAAATTAACGTTTTCGAGCTAGAAATTCAACTCGATCGCTCCTGTATTCAAAAGGGAAATCAATGTATTCCCCTCAATCCGGGAGATACGGCTACCGCAGAAGCGATCGTCCGTCAGCGTCGGGTGATCGATTACATCCTCGATCCCTTTAAGGATCTACAAAAAGATGGGTTAAAACTGTAGTTTTTTTAGGTATCAAAGCCAAATTACTTACACCCCTCCCTAACCCTCTTGCCTATCTCAACTAGGAAATTAATTTCGCACAACTGTTTAAGGAGTCATTATGTCGCATAGTATCACCATCACCAATCAAGACCTTATCCAACAGCTTAAGCTATCGGGGAAAGTTCCCGAAATGGCCGAGGGAATTATCGCTCGGAAAATCATCACCGAAACCGCCACGGCAGCGGGGATTAAAAACACGACTGCCGAGTTACAACAGGCGGCCGATCAATTCCGTCTCGCCAAAGGATTACATAACGCCAAAGATACATGGAATTGGTTGCAAAAACAGGGCTTATCCCTAGACGATTTCGAGGAGATCGTTCAATTCAGTTTACTATCGGGTAAATTAGCCGAACATCTTTTCGCGGACAAAATTGAATCCTATTTTGTGGAACACCAGCTAGATTATACCGGCGCGGTGATCTACGAGGTGGTATTAGCAGATCAGGCGATGGCGGAGGAGTTGTATGAATCGATTCAGGAGGAGGAAATCAGCTTTCAGGAAGTAGCACATCGCTATATCGAGGATGTGGAATTACGACGCAAGGGGGGTTATCGCGGTACTGTTTACCGTAAGGATTTACGACCGAATCTTTCGTCCGCAATTTTCGCATCGGATTCTTCTCGATTGTTGAAACCGCTGCAAGGCGATCGAGGTTTTCACCTGATTTTTGTCGAGGAAATCCTTAAACCAAAATTAACCGAGGAGTTGGCTCTGAAAATCGGTGTTGATTTGTTTAACGGTTGGGTAAAGGAGAAGATTCAGGAAATAGAATACGAGTTAAGTAATTAATTGTGGATGGGGTGGGTAATACTCACCCCGCAAACATAGTAAGGGAAGATAAGAGTTATGGAATGTGTTATCTGTAAAAACGGTACGACTCGATCGGGTTTCGTAACTGTTACTTTAGAGAGAGATGATTGTATCGTGATTTTAAAACAAGTCCCTGCGGATATCTGTCAGAATTGCGGGGAGTATTATCTAAGCGAGTCGGTCACTGCGGAGGTTTTACAGAAGGCTGATCGCCTATTTTGTAGGTTGGGTTGAAGCATGAAACCCAACATCATCCCCCTATTATTCTTGATGTTTTGTGTTGGGTTGCACTTCGTTTAACCCAACCTACGGATTATTTTACTATAAAATTAATACAATATGGATTAATAAAATACCAATAATCCGATTATTCTTGAGTGAGTTTATTTAGCATAAAAACAAACAAGGTTCTTCGTTACTTGGTATGATTCGATCAGGGGGCATAAATCGACTAAATCCTTATAGGGCAAGAGACTCAATTGATTAGCTCGTTCTAGATAGAAAACAATTGGCCAAAATCAAACCGAAGAACCACAAACAAAGGTATTTTTAATACATACACTTTTAAAAGTATCTGAATTTATTTATTAACAGAATTACCAGTTAATTAAAAAATAAATAACTCAATTAAGTTGGCTTGGTTGGTTCTCTTTGCTTCCAACAAGACAGGTTCAGAGTTTTTTGTACATAAATTACTTATTTTTGTTTCTTTAAATAGCTTGGAAGCCCGTTGTTTAATCGGTTTTGATGATGTTTTTGTAAAAAATAGTCTTTCAAAAAGAACATAAATAACTAAATTATGTTCTTTTTGTTCGATTTTGATAGTTGATCTGGTGTTGAAAAATTGTTATTGTTTTCTTGAATCAATAATTTGATTCATTCATTTAGCGAAAATTTGGAGAATACATCTCATGGCTAACATCAAAATCAACGAGATCAAAAACACGGTGACTGACGAAATTATCGAGCTTCGCACCGATGCCGTTAACGACAGTCCAGAAAGTATCACCGCTTTTAAAACTTTACGTCAAGTGGTAGGCGGTTGTTGTCGTTGGCGTGTCGTAATCGTATGATTAAGTAAGTGTAACTGATTGATAAAATACAGAGATAAATCAGTATTTTATCTTTTCCTTCTCCCAGTTTCCACGGTAGTTCAGCAAAACAAGATACTCCGTTGACTATCGTGGAAATACCAACCAGATAAAGATCGCATTTCTTGAGAATATGTATGCTATTTTTAAACGATTTTCCGATCACTTGGAGCCATCGTCCTTATTTCGATCTTAGTCCCTATCAATCTGGTGCTTGGCATATTCAGGGAATTGACTATAGTTATCGAAATCTTGTCTCCGAAGTACGAGGTGTCGATACGTCATCTGTTACCCCAGTTTCTCTCGTTCACCCCGCTTCTTTTCGAGAGCAATTGATTCGAGAGACTGGTCTTTTTCAATACCCAATTAACGATCCTCTCACCCTCCCCGATGAGTTGAGAACCGAACGTTGGAGAGTTCTTTGCGAGCATTTAGAGCATTATCGTGAGCTTTCACCCGCTACTCAAGTAAAAACGGTCGATCTATTATCGAGTTTATGCTTTCATGAAGCGATTACTCGCTATATTCCCGCAATTAGCGATGAAAACATTGGCAGAGACCCCACGTTCGCTAGATTAGCTTACAGCCTGGCGATGTCTAAAATCCTTTGTCAAGAAGATATTGGTACATCAGAAAATCTCGAAGATTTTCAACGAATCGTTCAATACGCTTCTAAAGAAAGCCTGGTGGTTTTCGGGGCAGCCGTAGAATTAATCGTTTTGCAGGCTACTGCCTTTCAAGATATAGCGGCGGTCGCCCATTGGCGAGAAGTAGCCAAGGAGGCACTCCATCACGTCGAACCTTCCCTCGATCGTTTCGATTTTAAACATTTAACCAGTGTTTTCAAGCGTGCGGCTGTTTTCGCTCCACTTCTGCGGGGTGAACGAGAAACGGTTGTCCGTGAAATGGATATCTGTCAATCCCTGGCGGAAGAACTAACTCGCGAGTGTAAAAACGAGAGCGAACGACTTTCCGCCTACGACACTCTCATAACGGTTCTCGAGAGCCGAACAAAAGAAGCTCTCTGGTTAGGCGATATCGATCTCGCCGAAGAGAGATCGAAGAAAATGGTGGCGATGGAACCTCTTTACTCTCGTTATCGCCTGCAACTGGGGGAAATTTTACTGAAACAAAATAAATTTGAAGAAGCGGCGAAAATCTATCGTTCTGCCACTAGACTCGGCCCACCTGGAATGGCGATCGCTTGGTTTATGGCCGGCCAATGTCACGAACGATTAGGAGAGATAGACATCGCCTGTGATTGCTATCTAGCTTCCCTACAGATGGATGAATTAGCTATCTCCGCCGTGGAGAAAATTAACAAATTGGCCCCCCGGCTAGGTAACTCGATGCTGACCGATTGGAGTACCATGCGTCTAGAACAATTACAGGAACAACAGGGAGGTATGGTCTCTAAAACGAAAACTTCCTATATTCCTGAAGCAGCTTCTGCACTGAAATTAGCGGGTGAACGCGAACTCTCTCAAATTTAACTCAAGGCGATCGAGGAATTCGGGAAAGATTCTACCTCGATCGCCCCGCAGCCGGAATTCCCTTAGAAGAATTTCTAACCCCTCACTGAATCGCCTGTTTTAAACTGCGACAGAATTCTTCGAGGGATTTTAACCCATCGCTGGGGGAATTATCGGCCAGACGTTTAACCACGGCACTGCCGACAATTACCGCATCAGCACCCCAGTTTTTCACCTGTAGTGCCTGTGTCGGGTCAGAAATGCCAAATCCTACCCCCACGGGTTTATCGGTGACAGAACGGATAGAATCGAGCAATTCCTCCACTCTGGTGGCCACTTGGTTCCGCATTCCCGTCACTCCCGTGACACTAACCAAATAAATAAAACCTTGGGATTGCAGGGCGATCGCTTGTATTCGTTCCGGGGGACTGGTAGGTGCTACCAATAAAATCACTTCAATTCCCTTAGCGGCAGCCGGTTGCAGCAGACTTGCCGCTTCCTCTAGGGGTAAATCGGGAACCACCAAACCACTCACCCCGGCTGCTTTTATTTGGTCTAAAAAGACATCTATCCCGCGATGATAGATGGGATTATAGTAAGTAAAGAGAATAATGGGAGCTTTCACCTCTCCCTGAGCATTTTTGACGATTTCTAGCACATCTTCCAACTTGACACCCCGATTTAAAGCGCGGGTGGCCGCCGCTTGAATAACCGGACCATCCGCAAGAGGATCGGAATAGGGAACCCCCAACTCGATCAGATCGGCCCCTGCCCGGTCTAAAATGCGTAAAGCTTGGGCAGTAGTGGACAAATCGGGATCACCAGCAGTAATAAAGGGAATTAAGGCACAATTCCCCTGGGAACGGAGAGAACGAAAACACTCGGAAACAGCAGTCATCGAAAATTACTGGAGACATAAAGCACCGTCTATTATCTCATGGTGGGGAATAGCTCGTAGCCGGTCGCCGCAAGCTCAGGTAAAGAATTTTTCGAGTAATACTTAAGGAATATTGACAAAATGGCGATCGAGGTTAGAATAGGCTCAGTCTGACAGTTTTAAAAAAATTTCTTGGATAAGCTAAACGGCTTTTACTTCGGATCACCGATATAGACTCCAAAAGGGTTATAGCTGTTGGATCATGCAGGTTAAACGCCGTTTAGCTTAATAAGGGTTTTCATTCCGCTTTTTCCAGTACACAATAGAACTACTGCCCGATCGGGTTTCGTATAATCAAACACCATATTATATCTATGTTTTCCATTTACATTCTCACTCATAACGAAGAAATTGATATTGCCGCCTGTGTGGAATCGGCACTTCTATCCGATGATGTGATTGTGGTTGACTCCTACAGTAGCGATCTCACTGTAGAGATTGCTTCTCGTTATCCAGTGCGCGTGATTCAGCATCAATTCGAGAGTCATGGTAAACAAAGAACTTGGATGTTAGAAAATATCGAGACTAAATACGATTGGGTTTATATTCTCGAAGCAGATGAAAGGATGACACCCCAACTCTACGCAGAATGTCTGCGCGCCACTCAACAGAAAGAATTTACTGGTTTTTATGTGGCCGAAAGAGTTATGTTTATGGGAACTTGGATCCGTCGCAGCACCCAGTATCCCCGTTATCAAATGCGTCTATTTAGAAAAGATCAAGTCTGGTTTAGCGATTATGGTCACACGGAAAGGGAAGAATGTCGAGGAAAAACCTCTTTTTTAGAAGAAACCTATCCCCACTATACCTGTAGTAAAGGTTTAAGTCGTTGGATTGAAAAACATAATCGTTACTCTACCGATGAAGCGGCAGAAACCCTACATCAGTTGGCTAACGGTGGTGTTAGTTGGAAAAAATTATTTTTTGGTGAAACCGAAGTAGATAGACGGAGAGCTTTAAAAGATTTATCTCTACGATTGCCTTTTCGTCCCTTGCTTCGTTGGTTTTATATGTATTTTATCTTGGCGGGAATTCTCGATGGTAAAGCTGGTTTTGCTTGGTGTACTTTGCAAGCTTTTTATGAGTATTTGATCCTCTTAAAAGTAGCGGAAATGAAACAGGGTTTACCCACTCCCCCCGAAGTGAGAAATCCTTTTCATCCCCCGCAAAATGGTGACAATAGTAATTCCCATAGGCCCGATTTCGTCTCCCTAAAAGGAAAAGCCGATTAACATTCAACCATTATTAATCAGTCAGCAATCACCTAACAACAACCTAGAGATAAAAAGCAATCCTGATCCATTTTTTATTAGCTGTGACATCAATTTCACGGCTGTTGTCTCATCTCAAGCTGTACGGTATTTAAACTGCGTAGTGGTCTCCCCACCTCCCCACTTCATAATTCATAATTCATAATTCCCTCTCCCTGATTAATAACGGATGCGAGGATCAACATAAGCATTGATTAAATCGATTAAAATACTGGCAAAAACCACTATTGTCGCAAAAAAAGCCATTAATCCCTGTACTGTTGGGTAATCCCGCAGAGAAATCGCGCGATATAACTGATTTCCCAAACCCGGCCAAGAAAAAGTAACTTCCGTCAAGACTGCACCACCTAAAAGAGCCGCAAAAGTTAATCCTAAGACAGTAATTACGGGTATTAGAGCATTTTTCAGCGCATGGGCGATCATAATCGTTTTTTCTGGTATTCCTCTCGCTTTTGCCGCATCTACATAGTCCGCTTGCAAAGTTTGTTTCAGATTAACTCGCACCATCCGTTCAAAAATTCCACTCAAGAGAATGCCGAGAGTAAAACTAGGTAAGGCTAGATAATACAAAGCTGTGGGCAACTTATCTAGTTGTAGAGTCATCAGACTATCAAGGGTGTATAAACCTGTAATTGTCTGGGGTGGAGTCTCACTCAAAGGAAAACGAGTCCCCAAGGGAAACCAGCGCAACTGTACCGCAAAAATTAGCTGTAAGAGCATTCCCACCCAAAAAATCGGCAAGGAATAGGTTATCAGTCCAAATAAACGTCCCCCCGCATCTAAGGGTGTATTCGGACGGGAAGCGGTAATAATTCCCAATCCGACTCCCACTATCACCGCAATTAGCATTCCATAAAAAGTTAGTTCCACCGTCGCTGGAAAATGTTTAGCGATAATCTCCCATACCGTCACCCCCTTACTGGTTAAAGAGTCTCCTAAATTGAGACGCATTAGGTGAAAAATATAGTCTAGGTACTGGAAAAATAGGGGTTTATTCAGTCCTAATTGTTCTCTTAGGGCATTTTTGGCACTTTCAGGGGCGCGGTTGCCTAAAATCGCATCCGTGGGATCACCGGGGGCAACACGCATCAGTAGAAAAACCACCGTCACGATCGTCCATAACATCAAGGGAGCTAGGAGTAAACGCACCAGTAAATAGGATTGTAAAGCAGCGCGGCGAGACATGAGGGCTTTCCGATCAGAAGATAGATTCTCAAAGAACCATACCCCAAAATCGCCCCAGCGATCGAGAAAAAATTAAGCTGAGGGAATATTTAGTACAAGTAAACTAAAGTAGCTGCGCCGACAGTTCTGAGCAAGGGACTACCAAAAACCCCTAAAGGCTGAAAGGCTTACGTAGCAAGGGATAGAAAAAAGATCAAAAAATTTTGCCAAAAGGGGTTGACAAACTTAGGGAAGTTAGATACATTGGTAAATGCGCGGTTGAAGCGAAGCGAAAGCGAAGCGAA
>VYLE01000741.1_pt1 | contig 12772 bp, 1 predicted proteins | sample 5114391 | NCBI WGS metagenome assembly VYLE01 (sample SAMN12291771, study PRJNA351875) | freshwater metagenome | isolation source: freshwater lake | place: USA: Michigan, Kent Lake | collected 2013-08-15
GCCCGCGTTGCGGCGCTGCGCGGCGAGGCGAGCGGTCAGCGCGCGGCGCTGCTCGCGGCGTTCGACCGGGCTCGTCCTGCCGCAGCGGCGATCGCCGGCGCAGCCGGCTGATCAGCGCAGCGTGATGGTCCGCGCGCTGGCCGCGGCCACCTCGGTCACCGCCCGCAATTGACTGTTGAGTGACGCGAGATCCGGGCCGCGCGGACCACCGAGCCGCCTCGCGAAGGATCGCGCCCTGCCCCCGCTTGCGCCCGTGGGCCAGGAGGCCGTGCCGAATGTCGCGACGGGCACGGTGCCGGTGACCGGAAAACCGCGGGCCGCGAGCTTGGCTCGCACCCGCAGGCAGTATTCCACCGAGCGCTGCGAGAACCGCGTCTCGCCATGGCCGGCGCGGTATTTCATCGTGGCGGTGCAGATGTCGCCGCCGGCGAGCCGCCACGCCTTGGCGAGATAGGTGACGCCATAATGGATATTGGTTGCGGGGTCGGCGAGTTCGGTGGTGCTTCCACCGAAGCCGAGCATCCGCGCCGTGGCGGGCATCACCTGCATCAGGCCGATCTCGCCATCGGCACCGATCGTGTCCGGCCGGTAGCTGCTCTCCACCTCCGTCACGGCATCCGCAACTTCGGGCGGCAATCCGGCGCGCAGAGCCTCCTGCTTCACCAGTCCGCGATGCGACACATCGGCCGCCGCAGAGGTCGGGGCGCGGGAAGCCGCCGCCACCGCCAGAGCCGGCGGGGCATCGCCATCAGCGGCAGCGGCATGCGGAACGGATACGAGCAGTGACGCGGCCAGGACGGCGAAGCCGGTCCAGCCAGTGCAGCGTGCAAGCGCGACGACCGCAGCGCGCATCATTGCACCGGCACGAAGTCCTGGGAGGCCGGTGCATCCGACGCGCCGCCGGCCGGTTCCCGCTTGCCGTCGTTGTTGCCGCCGGAGCGCGAGGTATTGCCGGTCGTCGCCGGAGCTCCGCCGTCGCCACCGCCATAGCCGATGACATTGACGAGGATCACGGAGGGCTGCTGCGTCTGCGTCGAGCCGGTCACCTCCGGTTTGCCCTGGGACTGGGTCGGCGTGTTTTGCCCCGCGGTCAGCGCGCCGAGGCTCGGCACCGCCACCGCACTGCTCGAGGTCACCGACCCGCCGGCGTTAACATTGCCCGAATTGGCAACGACGTTGCCGATCAATATGATATCCCCGGGCGAACGAATGCCGGCATCTCCAGCGTCGATCGTCCCGACGGGCGCCAGCAGCGTGACATTGCCACCCGGCACATCCGCCGACACCGCAAGCGTGCCGATGCCCGCACCGGTGACCAGGCCGCCGCGATCAGGCGACTGATAGCCGTAATTGTCGATATCCACGGTCAGCGCGTTGAGCGAAGCGGTGGTCTTGGCGCCGCGACCCGCATCGAGGTCGCCATTGGACGACCACATCGTGATTGCACCGCCGAGCTCGGTGAAGACGCGGCTGGAATTCACCAGCACGCTGCCATCGGTGAAGCTGTTCACATCGCCGCCGTTCAAGGTCAGGACGCCCAGATTGTTGAGCTTGAGGTTCGGGTTCGGCTCGATCGCAAGCGAGCCGACGATGATGTCGCCGCCGGGACCGAAGATCGAGATGTCGCCGCCACGCGCGGTCTGGACTGTGGCATGCAGCAGGTTCATGTCGCCGGTCTTCACCACGCCGTCCTTCGCACCAAAGGGCGCGCTCACGCTATTGTCGGTGTAGCCGAACTTCGCCGGGAACATCGTATTGATCGCCTTGTAACCGGTGGCATAGCCCTCGTTGCGGGTTGCCGCAGACGCCGCGAGTTCGCCGGCCCGGTTGATCTCGGCAAAGAACATCTGGTCGACGAAGATCCGCTGCTGAGCCGGCGATAGCGACGCCCAGTTGGTCCAGGCATCGGCCTCCGTGGCGGTGGCGACGCCGAGCTTGCCCAGGTAGTCGGCGAGACTGGCCAGATAGCGGGTGTTACCACCGGCCGGATCGAGATAGGCCGCGATCATCGCCTGATAGTCGATGCCGTTCTTGACGCCGAACATCGTGACGATCGAGGCACCCTGATCCGAGACGAGCGCGTTGCGCTTGCCGGTCGCGTAACCCTTGGCATCCAGCGGACCGACAAGGGCGGAATTGGCGACACCGGTGCCGATCCAGTTCAGGAAGTTGACCAGGCTGTAGCTGCCATTGGTGCCGACGGCGAAGGCGACGGCGGCCGGATTGCTGACCAGAACTCCGTCCGACCGCGTCGTCTGCAGCCAGCGGAAGCTCGCCGCATTGCCGGACGAGACGATGCCCTGCTGGGTAAATGTCTTGTCCTTGGTGTCGGCCGACGCCGGCAGGAAGGGACCGAGATCCTCGCCTGCAAGGACTTCAAGATAGCCAGGCCCGGCAACCTGAATGCCGCCACCGATGCTGGCGCCGGTGAAATAGAGGTCGCGACCTGCGGAAATGGTGCTGACGTCGCCGTCCCTGATGTTCTGCAGGGTGACGTTGACGTCGACGATGTCCAGGCCGGCCCGGATCTGGACGGGCCGCGGGATCTGCAGGATGCCACCGCCGGTGATGCTGCCGGTCGCGGCATAGATGTAGTCATAGAGGTCGGTCGACGGATCGTTCGCATGTGCCAGCACGACGGTGCTGCTGGCACTGCTGCCCATGTTCGGATGATAGGGATCAAAGGCCAGGTCGACGAGCGAAGCGCCGGCGACGATCTGGCTCGTCGCCGCGCGCGTCGCCGGGTCGGTCGATCCGCCCAGATTGACCGAGCCCTGCGCCAGCAGATTGAGGGTGGTCGACACCGACGAGGTCATGATCACGCTGCTCGTCGGCATCGAGATGTCGCCGCTCAATGCGGTGATCTCGAGGATCGCCGGATAGGTCTGTCGCACGGTCGAGGATTCGCTGGCCAGCCTGAAGCCGGTGCCAGAGCTCACGGCCTGGTCGTTGCTGAGCAGCAGCGGCGTGGCCTGCAGGGCGACACTGCCTGCCAGCGAGGTCAGGCGGATGGCGCTGTCGGGACCATAGGTGTCCATGGCGGTCTTGGTGCCGCCGCCATCGGTGTAGAGATGAAGTTCCGCCGGATTGATGATGTTACCGATGGTGACGGAGCCGCCCGCGACCAGATCGATCTGGCCGGTGTCGACCGCGAGCACCGTGCCGACAGCGACACTGACATTGCCGTTCGCGCTGCCGGCAAGGCCGGTCCAGTCGCTGCGGACCTGGCCGGCGACGCGGATGGTGGCGATACCCGAGCCTTCATAGATCGACCCGCTGGTCCAGTCGCCGCCGGCGCGCACCGACAGATTGCCGCTGCCATAGAGATGGGTCACCGGCGTATTGACCTGCAACTGACCATTGCTGTCGGTGTAGAAGGCCGTCAGACCGCCGCTGACGCGTCCGGTGGTCGGCAGCGAGATCGAGAAATCCTTGATGTCGCGGCCGGCGACCACCGTGACATCGCCGCCGGCGCTCAGCACGCCCTGCCCGAACTTGCCGTATTCGATCCACCAGGCGGTCTGCACGACGCGGCCCGAGGCCGGCGCCGCATAGGCACCGGAGCCGTAGCCGCCGGAGGCCTGGGTGTAGATCCACGGCGCGTAGAACTGATAAACCGGAATCTGGGTGGTGGAGCCCGAACGCGTGTAGCTGACGTCCTGCCAGCCGACGATGTCCTGCTGCGCGGTGATGGTGATGTCGCCGCCATCCACCGGGAACGACGCCGCAGTGGTCGGACCGGTCACCTTGCCGAGTTCCTGGATCGCGCCACCGACCGTGGTACCCAGCGAATTGGTGTATCCCACCACGAGGTTCGGCTCGATGAAGCCGGTCGGATTGGCGAAATTGAGCACCGGCGTGGTCGTCGTGCCGGTGTTGGTGGCACCCGCACTGGCCAGCAGCGCCGCGTTGCGGCCGGCGCTGTAGATCACGCCGGGCGCGAGCTGGTCGGCAAGGACCAGGTTGCGCGCCGCGGCGATCTCGATGTCGCCCGTGCCGGTGCGCAGCATGGTCGGCATGTTGACCGACCCGCTCTGGATCGACCCGCTGGTCGGCGTATAGGAATAGACCGTGTGCTTGTCGACGACGACATTGCCGCGATCGAGCAGCGCCGCATTCGACGCATCGGTGAAATTCGACAGCGCCCGCACGGCGTTCGGATTGGCGCTGGCGAAATCGGCGCCGGCCGTCAGGCGGTAGCTCCAGGAGTCGGGCTGCACCCGCTTGGTGCCGCCGCCATTGGTGGTGACGATGTTGATGCTGTCGGGGAACAGATCATAGGCCGCCAGCGCCGTGGTCGTGGTGGTCGGGCTGATCGCGTTGGCCTGTGTGTCGGTCGGCACCGGCGCGACCGGTGCGGCGGCCCAGGGCACGTATCCCTTTGACAGCACCGTCGCATAACGGGTGTCGGCGAGGTTCTGATAGTCGAAGAAGCCGTCGGTGATGCTGGCATTGACATCGATGTCCCGTGCCGCCCGCAGTGTCAGCGCCCCCGGCTCGGTGCCGAAGCGATAGACGAACTGGATCGTGCTCGTGGCCGGGTTGAAGTACTGGTAGCTGATCGTGGTGGGAAACAATCCGTTCAGGTACGTCAGGCTGTAGGTGGACAGGTTGCCCATGGTGCCGGCGGCGAGATTCCACGCGCTGGCCACGGTGATGTCGCCGCCATTGACGCCGAGGTCGGGATTGATCAGCTCGACGCCTGGGCGCAGGTGGAAATTGGTAATGGTCGAGAGCTGGCTCGCCTGCGCGCTGGTCAGCATCTGCAACGTATTGAGAGACTGCTGGGTGAAGCCGGCCAGCGTGGTCTGGTAGAATCCCTTGTGATCGGTGCCGGCCTGCGCGGCAGCAGTGGTACCAGCGGGGTCGATGATGCCGTCGAAATGCTTGTTGCCGGTGGTCGCGTCCGTGGTGCTCCAGACCGCATAGGCCTCGACGATCACGTCCTTGGCGCCACGGATCTGGCTCGCCAGTGACCCGGCGGGAATGCCGAAGGCGAGATTGGCGCTGCCATTGGCGAGCAGCGGCACGCGCAGGCTGAGCGTGCCGCCCGCGGTGCCTCCGCGCAGATCGAACGACGCGGTGGAGCCGACATTCAGCAGCCCTGCATCGCTGACCAACTGGTAGCCATAGGTCGAGTCGTACAGGCCGCTCGCCGTACCGGTGGTGCCGACCTTGATGGTGCCGCCGGCCTGGTCCGCACCGGTGGCGCGGACCGAAAGGTTGCCGAACAGGTCGACGCTCCGACCGTAGATCTCGATCTTGCCGCCCGTGGTGCCGGAAGCATCGAGCGTGGCGCCGGCGGCGATCCGGACGCGGCCGAGATTGGCATCCCTGTCGTCGGCGGTCAGCAGGATGGTGCTGGCCTTCAGCGTCCCGGAGCCGAGTTCGAGACCGCCGGTGCGGGTGTGAATGTTGACCTCGCTGGTGAAGCCGGCGGCGCCGAGCTTGGCGGCCAGCGCATCCAGCGAATTGCCGGCCAGCCCGCCCTTGATGTCGAGGTGAAAGATGCCCCCCTTGCCGGCGGCACCGCCGGCCGCCAGCATCGCATCGAGGATGCCCGGACCGTTGAGACTGACCACGCTGCCCTGCTGGGCAATGATGTCGAGTTCGCCGCCCCAGCCCGCACCACCGGTCGGCTGTGCCAGATCGATCTTCGCGGTCGACGAGGTGATGACGTCGCCGGCATCGCTGTTCAGCACGACCTTGCCGCCCGGCGAATAGCTGACCTTGTCGATCAGGGTCTTGGCCAATCCGGGAGCCGAAATCAGGCTGCCGTCGCCGAGGATGATATGGCGGCCGGCGGCGCCGGCCGCGCCGGTGGCGTGAAGGGTCACGGTTCCGGACACCGCCTGGATGGTCGCCTGATCGAGCGTGATCTGGGCGGCATTGATCTGCAGATTGCCGCCGATCTCCGTCGTCTCCAGCGGGCTGGCCCTGGTGCCCTCGAGCAGCAGATTGCCCTGCGTGGTCAGCGCAAATTTCGAGCCGGTGCCGCGGGTCCCCGCACTGCCGGAGCCGACCTGCAGCACCGGCGTGTTGATGGTGACATCGATCGGAACTGCGGTCCCGCCCAGCGAGGTCGCCACCGTGAGCGATCCCGCGCCATTGACGAGCACCTTCTGCCGCGCCGACAGATTGACGCTGCTGTAGCCGAGGATCGCCTGGGTGCCGCCATTGAGATCGATCTCGTCGGCGTCGATGACGAAGCCGCCGCCGCTCAGCGCGGCGGTCGCGATCGGCGTCGCGCCGCCGGTATTGGCCAGCGTCACTTTCGCGGCCCCCAGCCGCGTCTGCAGTCCGACGCCGGTGAGGCTCGCGCTGTCGAGCGTCAACTGCCCGAGCGTGGTGCGGTCGCCGATCGTGACCGGGCACCCGGAGATGCAGCCGGCATTGTCGAGGAAGCCGCTGAAGGAGATGCCGCCGGCACCGAGCGCCTGCAGCGTCAAGTCGGTTCCGGCCGTCAGTTGCGGCAGCATCTGCTGGGTGATGGTCAGACCCGCCGTTGCGCCCAGATTGTCGCCGACGGCGATGCTGCTGCTCGACAGCGTCAATGACCTTGCCGCGATCTTCGCCGTGGAGGCGATCTGCACGCCGCCGGACTGCGCCGTCGCATTGAGGACCACCGAGCGCGCCGGCGCGCCGCCTGTGGTCTCGGCGCGGCCGACGCTGGCGCCGGCCTCGACGATCACCGAACCGGAGGCGCCCGGCAGGACCACCGAAATGGTCGGATCGGTGCTGGCCGATTTGGCGAATTTCACGGTGACCGGATCGGTCAGCGTATTGCGGCGGGTGACATTGACCTGGCTGGCATTGGAGGCGATCAGCAGCGAACCGCTGCCCATCTGCGCGGCGTAATTCGTCACCGCGGCGAGATTGTTCAGCGAAACTCCGCTGATCACGGTGCCGCCATTGCTGGTGTCGAGGGTGCCGCCGAGCGCGCTGGCCAGCGAGGTGGCGCTGCCGAGGATGTAGTTGCGCGCTGTATCGTTGTTGACGGCGCCGGTCGCGGTGACGACGCTGCCGGCGGCGATGGTGACGTTGCCGCCTGAGGGGGCCTGGACGGTGAGCGGTGCCAGCGCGGTGAGCACGCCGTCGATATAGATCGGCACGCTTGCCGTCTGGGTGCCGGCCCCGGCGACCAGGATCAGTTCGGGCGCAGCCAAAGCCGTGGTCGACAGGTCGACGCGGACGTCGCTGGCGACCGGCGTGATCAGCGTGCCGCCGGTGATGTCGCTGCGCGTGCCGCCGATCAGGACACTCTCGAAACCGGCATTGCGGATCTGGTTGACGTCGATGGCGGTATATCCGGCCCGGGCCGCGGCGCCGGTCTCGACGATGTCGATCTTGGCGGCCGCAAGATCCAGCTGCCCGCCCTGCCCCTGGCCGTGGGGCACAGAGACGATGGTCCCCGCCAGCGACAATTGCGCCGCCGCAGTTACCGCCAGCCGGCCACCATTATCGGGCGTGCCGGCGCTGGAGGTGAACTTCGAATAGGTCGAGGCATAGGACGGCTGGACCTCGGTATATTGCCGCCAGACGCTGCTCGACTGCACCGAGAACAGCTCGGTGCCGGAGCTGCGCAGGCCGAGCGAACTCTGCCCGAAATAGCCGGACACGATCTGCGTGCCGTCATTCAGGGTGCCGCCGATCTGCACCGTCGGATTGGCCAACGCGCTGCCGTAATCGACCAGCCGATAGGCCCCCGGCAGGGTCGCATAGTGCGAATCGTAAAGCGTGTACCAGCCGTCGGCGAGGCCCTTGACGCCGGTGAGATAGACCTGCTGCCCGGCCAGCGGCTGCTTGTCGCCCAGATAGGACGTGAAATGAATGTCGAAGGCGCTGACGGCATCACGGCCATATTTGTCGGACGGCAGGATGGCGTAGACGGTCGACGACGAGCTGCTGCTCGACAGCACGTCCTTGGTGCCGCCCTTGCCCTTGATGAATTCGAAGGCGAGCAAATCGCCGCCGCCGCTCACATCGATGGTCGAGCCCTGTTCGGCGGCGACATTCACGCCGCTCAGGCGCATCGACTTGGACGGCGCGGACCCGAGCGGGGCCGCATCGGAATTGTAGAACCAGTTGATGCCGTCTTCGGTCTGCCCATAGGGAACGATCTGGCCGTCGGCGAGCGCCACCGAGGTGATGCTTCCGGCCAGCAGCCTGACCGACTGGGTCGGCACCACGCTGCCCCTCGTGTCGTTGGCACTCAAATCAGCCAGCTTCGTCGCGCCGAGCGCGATCTTGCCCAGCGGTGCATAGAGGTTGCCGCCCTGGACGATGTTGGCGGCCGACACGGTCAGGCTGCCGCCGGCGGAGAGCGGCGCAACAGGCGTCGCGCTCCCGGCCGGCTTGCTGAAGGTGACGGTGCCGTTGGCCGCCGACGACACGATCTCGAAATCGACCGCGCTGACCGGATAGAGCCGTTCCGCCTGGAAGGACAGATCGCCCGCCGACCAGATCTGGCCGTAGAAGGTCGACAGATTGGTGGTCTGGCCACTATTGACGAAGACGGAATTGTCGACGGTCGGCGACATCAGGCGGATGTCGTGCTGTGCGTTGAAGGCGACCGAGGCGAATTTCGAGAAGGTCGCGCTCTGCACGTCGATGGTGTCGGCGTCGATGGTCAGCCGGCCATTGCCGGCGGCCGGGGTATTGGTCTTGCCCGGCTTGCCCGCCAGCATCACGTAATTGGCCTTGAGGCCGAGCCGGCTGCCGCTGGCGGAATTGTCGACGATCGTATTGGCCGAGATCGACAGCCGGTTCCTCACCGACAGATCGACGTCGCCGATCACCGAGAGCGTGGCATAGACGCTCGTGTTGCTGGCGCGATTGGCCGAGGACTGGTCGGTCGATGTCGGAGCAAAGAAGAACCCGCGCCCGTCGGCGGCCGCCGTGGTCTTGGTGGTGTTGCTGTAGACGCCGGCATAGAGATAGACGGTATCGAACGCCGCCAGCCGGTCGGCCGCCGCGACCAGCGCGGTCGGCGAGGACAAGGCGGCCAGACCGCCGGCGGACGGCGTGACGCCGCCGCTCATGGTGGTGATCAGGCTGGTGACCAGCGAGCCATTCTGCTGGATCAGCGTCATGTTGCTGCCGCCGAGCCAGAGCGTGCCACGATTGCCCTGCGCCGCGCCAGCTTCGGCCCGGAACTGGCCGTCATAGAGCAGGCTGCCGGTGTTGAAGCTGACCGTGCCGGCATCGCTCCAGGACGACACCAACTGATCGACCTGACCTGCGTTGTTGTTGTAGGTGCGGCCGGCGATGTCGGCAGCCGCTCCCGACACATCGATGCTGGCACCACGCTCGGCAACCACGAAGCCGCGCACGCCGGACGTGCTGTCGATACCGGCGATGGTCGTGTCGAACGAGACCGAACCGCCGGCCCACAGCCTGCCGCTGACCAGCGAGCCCTTGTACTCATCGAAGGTCGAACTGGGCACGAAAGTGCCGGACACGTCGATGCTGGCCTGCGGTCCGAGCCAGACCGCCGGCCCGGACACCGCGACCGTGCCGCCGTGATCGACGATCGATCCGCGGATACTGACGCCGCCACTGGTCCCGTTGGTGGCCAGCAGGCTGACCGACGCTCCGGTATCGGTGGCGACCAACGCCCCCGTGCCAATGGTGACGGCGACCGAACTCAAGGTGAGATTGACCGGCTTGCGCAGATCGGTCGGGAGCTGCGACGTGCCGAATGTGGCCAGAACGTCCGCCCCGCTGGCGATGCTTGCGGGCACCAGCGGCGTGGTGAAATTGGTCTGGTTCAGCGTGAGCTGGGCGCCATCGGCCACGGTGATCGAACGGGCGAAGCCGCCGATATCGGCGTCGGGCGATCTGAGCACATAGGAGCTGAAACCGCCCTGCGTGAAGAACCCGGTCGACAGGCTCAGCACGGCGGGATCGCTGGAGGCGGTGCCGCCGATCTGGATCTGCGGCGTCTGGATGGTCAGCGTCCCGCCCGAACTGAATCCGTAGCTGCGCAGCGTACCGAAATTGCGCACCACCGCGGTCTTGGTCGGCGGAAGCGGCTTGCCCTGACGGTTGCTGTCGAAGCCGGCGCCATCGAAGGTCGCGAGCGTGATGTTGCCGCCCTTGCCGGACATCACGAAGGTCGAGTCGTACTTCGCCTTGCCGTTGGTCCCGACATAGCCGCCGCTCGAGGCATCGAGGATGCCGGTCGCGGTGATGGTGATGTTGCCGGTCGCCCCCTTGCCGCCGATCGTGCCGGTGGCATCCGCATCGACGGTCTTGACCACGATGCTGCCGCCGTTGAGATGGCCGGGTCCGGTCACCTGCGACGGATCGAGCCCGGTGTCGTTGACCCACAGCCCGCGCACGTCGAGCAGGCCACCGATCGTGATGTCCGCCAAACCCGAGGCCGTATTGGACGAGGCGTAAACGTTCGAGCCGGCCCCTTGCAGAGTGTAGGAATCCGTCTTCAGGGTGATCTGGCCGCTGCGCACGCTGATGGTGCCCTCGACGTCGATGGCGCCGGCGGTGGTCATCTGGAACTGGCCGCCGGCGGCGAGCTCGAGCGAGGCCGATTTCGGCAGATAGAAATCGTTGCCGGTCAGGCTGAGGCCGCTGAGCCCATAGGCCGACAGTCCGGAGGCCGACAGTTCGAGCTTCTTGCTCGTGGTCGGCGTGAATGACGCCGCGCCGTAGCCTTCGCCACCGTCGGTGACGACGATGCTCTGCGGCGTCGTGATCGACAGCCAGCCCTGCGAGGGCAACTGGCTGCTGGTGGCCTGGGCCGTGAATCCATTGGCGAGCGTGGACGAGCGGGCCTGTCCCAGCGCGGCCTGACGCACGCCGATCTCGGCCCCGAACTGCAATTGCGCCCCGAGCGAAACATTGGCGGCGGCCACGGCGACGCCGCCGGCATCGCGACCTTCCTGATAGCCGGACTGGTAGACCGTGTTGAATGGACTGGAAAAGGTTTCGGTGACGTTCCAGTGACCATGCTCGACGGTGAACTCTCCGTAGATGCCGAGATAGGAGATCGTCGGGTCGGCCTTGGCCATGGAGTAGAGCCGGCCGTCGCTGCCGATCAGCACGGTCTGACGGACATAGCCCGCCTGATAGGAAACCGAGCCGCCGGCGACGTTGATCGAGCTGCCCTGCTCCAGCTGCACACCACCTGCAGCCACGGTAGACTTGCCGGTGGCGCCGACGCGGTGACTGAAGGACACCGTGCCGCCAGGCGTCAGCAGCTGGTTGATGTTCCTGCCGACCAGATTGGCGTAGCCGCTGGCATCGACCAGCGGCGTGCCGATCCAGGTTGTGCCATCGCTGCGGGTGCCGGTGTCGCGGATGTCGACATAGACCGTCTTGCCGAACAGGGCACTGCTGCGCAGCAGCGGCGAGTCCGCGGTTTCGTTGCCGCGGATCTGGAATGACACGATGTTGTAGTCCGCCGGCACGGACACGTTCATCAAACCGGACACGTCGATCGTCGCGCCAGACTGCACGATGATCTGCGCGTCGGACGAGTTGACCGGCAAAGCCGACCGGTTTGGCGAAATGCCGCCGAAATTGCTGTCGACACCGGTGATGGCGACGGAGGCGCTTGGCGCACTGACGAGGGCCGTGGGCGAGAGGATGGTCTGGAACGCGTTGACGGCGAACAGCGGCCGCGAGAACGCCGTGACGCTGCTGCTTCCATCTCCGGTCGGCAGCGGCGTATCGCCGTTCTCCAGCGGCTGCATGCTGATCGTGCCCGACAGCGTCACGCTGGTCGCCGCGTCGAGAAAGATCTGGCTGTTGCGATTGATGCCGCTGTCGGCGGAGATCACCCCGCTCATCGTCAGCCGGTCGCCATTGAGAATGGTGGTGCCGCCGGGCGTGCTGATCAGGCCGCCATTGACGGCTTCGCCGGTGCCGGTGGGATAGACGGCCCAGGTCCTGCCGGTGTTGATCTGGAAGCCGGATCCCCGGATCGCCGTCGATGTGTCCACACTCTCGGTCGACGCGGGCAGACCGTTCAGCAGCGGACTATAGGTCTTCGGGGTCAGCGCGAGATCAAAGGCGGCGACAAGCGCGACCTCGCCGATCGGCGCGGAGATCGATCCGTAATTGGCCACGTTGGGGCCGAACAGGAAGACGAAGCCCGGCTCGTCCTTGGCCGAGCCCGCCGGCGCCGCGGTCAGCTGCGCGCCCGCCTGCACCACCACGCTACCCTCATGGACGCTGCCATTGGGATTGAGCGTCGACGAGAAGCTGGAGAGAAAATTGTTGGTCCCCGTGCCGGTGATCTTGGCGGCGATGCCGGAACTCAGGAAGAAATCGTCGCGCTGCTTCCTGGTCAAGCCATAGCTGCCGACATCGAGGCTCGAGGCAATCAGCGAGTGCACGTTGACCTGTGCGCCGCCGCCGAAAATGATTCCGTTCTGGTTGATGATGTAGACGCTGCCGGGCGCGTTGATCTGCCCCAGGATCTGCGTGGGACTGGCGCTCGTCGGCGAGACCCTGTTGAGGGCGGTCCAGTTGCTCCCGCCCTGAGCGTAGTTGACGACGGTGTTGGCACCGACATTGAACGTCTGCCAGTTCAGCACCGCGTTCTGGGACGTCTGGTTGATGTTGACGACGATCTTGCCGCCGTCGCTGAACTGCTTCGGCAGGTCGGCCCCGCGCCACAGACTGCTGTCGCTGGCGATCGCGGCGGCATCGTAGTCCAGTCCGCCAGTCCCGAGCCCGTTCGGGACGTTCGGCAAAGGTGCCCCGGTCGCGGGATTGGTCCCTGCATTCTGCAAGCCCCGCAGGACGA
>VYLE01002763.1_pt1 | contig 12758 bp, 12 predicted proteins | sample 5114391 | NCBI WGS metagenome assembly VYLE01 (sample SAMN12291771, study PRJNA351875) | freshwater metagenome | isolation source: freshwater lake | place: USA: Michigan, Kent Lake | collected 2013-08-15
CACCCTACAAGATCGCACTGAAACAGTCCAGTAGGGTGTGTTAGCGTCAGCGTAACGCAGGAATTTTGAACATTAGATAAGGTGCGTTACATTTCATTAACGCACCCTACAAGATCGGCTACCTGAAATTTCAGCTATCTGTAATGAAATTTCATCTATCTGTAACCCTACAGGCCAAAATAGTTTAAAAATCCGTCGATAATTTCTAGGATAGAAGTAAAGACCATCCTTGCCTACTTTTTCTATGATCCTAGCCGCCGAAACTGGACTAAAAACCGCTACTCTAGACGTAAAAGGCATGAAATGCGCCGGCTGTGTGAGTGCCGTAGAAAGACAACTCAGCCAAAATCAAGGGGTAAAATCGGCCCAAGTTAACCTAATCACGGAAATTGCCGTGATTGAATACCAACCAGAAGCGATCGCACCAGAGCAGTTAGCCGCAAAATTAACCGCGATTGGATTCCCCACCCAACCGCGCAGCTCATCGACTCCCCTTTCTCAACAAAATCAACGTCGGCAAAACCAACAAAAAGAACAGCAACAACAATTATACCGATTAGCGATCGCTTGTTGTTTACTGGTTTTTTCCCTGATTGGTCACTTACACCACATCGGGGGACCAGAAATCCCCATCTTTCAAAGTATTGCTTTTCACTGGACTTTAGCCACCCTAGCCATTTTATTCCCCGGCCGCGATATTTTCATCGATGGTTGGCGCGGATTACGGCACGGGATGCCAAATATGAACACTCTCGTTAGTTTAGGCACAGGTAGCGCCTATATAGCCAGTTGTTTGGCTCTTATCTTGCCTAATCTCGGTCTAGAGTGCTTTTTCGATGAACCGGTCATGCTGTTAGGGTTTATTCTCCTCGGACGGACTCTAGAAGCGCATTCCCGTCATCGCGCAGCCGCAGACCTAGAAGCGCTTACTTCCCTACAACCGGCAGTGGCTCACCTGATTGGTAGTACAGATGACCGTGTGGGCGTGGCCATTCCCGTGGAACAGCTGCGCGTCGGGGAATGGGTGCGCGTCTTACCCGGAGAAAAAATTCCCGTGGATGGGGAGATTATTCAGGGAAGAACCACGGTAGATGAAGCTTTATTAACGGGGGAATCGCTGCCGGTGGTCAAGGAAATGGGAGATCTAGTCATTGCTGGCAGTTTCAATCTCTCTGGTGCGATTGCGGTGCAAACTCGTCAGGTGGGGACTGATACCACCCTAGCTAAGATTATCGCAGCCGTGGAATCAGCCCAAACTCGCAAGGCCCCAGTACAGAAGATAGCGGACCGGGTAGCGGGTTATTTTGCCTACGGAGTCATGATAATTGCCCTAATTGTGCTGCTCTTTTGGTATTTTTGGGGAACTAGGCTGTTTCCAGAGGTGTTAGGGTCAACCACAGGACACCACGAGATGATTCAACCCACTTCTCCCCTACTTTTGTCCCTAAAATTAGCGATTTCTGTGCTTGTGGTCGCTTGTCCCTGCGCTCTCGGTTTAGCCACACCGACGGCCCTACTGGTGGGAACCAGTTTAGCAGCCGAACGGGGCATTTTAATTAAAGGGGGCGATGTTTTGGAAACCGTCTCGCAACTGCAAACGGTGGTTTTTGACAAAACGGGAACCCTTAGCCAAGGTCATCCAGAAATTACCGATTGTTTGAGTTTTTCTATCCTTAATCCCCTGGAAATTCAACAATTAGCGGCAGTAGTGGAGAGTGGCACTAATCATCCCCTCGCTCAGGCGATTTTAGACGCGGTTACTCCCCCTACTAACCTGACGGGGGAAGATTTTCAAACTGTGGCCGGATTGGGAGTTTCGGCAAGGGTGCAGGGGTCGAAAATTGTTCTGGGAAATCGGCAATGGTTAGCCCAGAACGGCATTAAAATCGATGAAACTATCCTGGGCATTCAAGAGCTTTTACAAGCGGGTAAAACGGTGATTTATCTGGGGATGGAAGAACAATTACTCGGCGCAATCGCTTTTCAGGATCGATTACGTCCCGATGCTCAAACAACCGTTAATCAGTTGCAAAAACTCGGTTTAGAGGTGATTTTACTCAGTGGTGATCGCCAAGAAGTGGTGACAGCGATCGCTAATAGTTTGGGTATTAGCCAATTTTATGCCGAAGTTGCCCCCACCGAAAAATCCGCCTTAATTGCCGACCTACAGACAAAAGAGGGCAAAATCGTGGCTATGGTCGGGGATGGTATCAATGATGCTCCCGCACTAGGACAGGCTAACATCGGTATTGCTCTGGCCGGTGGCACGGAAGTGGCCATGGAAACGGCTGGGATCGTTTTAATTAGCGATCGCCTAGAGGATGTGGTACAATCTCTGCATTTAAGTCTGGCTACATGGCAAAAAATCCGACAAAATCTTTTTTGGGCTTTGGGTTATAATACCTTTGCTATTCCCATTGCCGGTGGTTTATTACTGCCCCGTTGGGGTCTAGCTTTCAGTCCGGCCCTAGCAGCAGCTTTGATGGCTTTTAGTTCGGTTATGGTAGTGAGTAATTCCTTGCTTTTACGTCGTCAATTTCCCCCGCTCACATCGACTAAGGAAGAGAATAGATAATCAGTTTTTAATAACTGGATTTAGTATAATTCTCCCTCTCTGCTGCTCCAGGAGAGTCCTTCCACAGGGTCAATACCACTGGCTGCTTGACACCCCCCCCCTGAACAGTTACAGTTGTTAGACAGTGGAAGAGGCTTCTAGTTCCTGTGGACGGGCAAGATGGGCTCTTCTGGTTTCTGTGTGGAAACGAGGTCTATACTGATAGTTTCTTCCGCAAAATAGTCCTAAAAGTCTTGCCCAGTAAGCATTTCACGATTCCATAAGCAAAAATTATCCCCAAGATGCCCATCCCAAGTTTCATATTTAATTACAACCAGCTACTTACACTTAATATTTGATGTTTAATTAGGTTATTTTTCATGAATTTACTACAAAGTTTCTGGCGCAGATTTGAAAATCAAACCATTGTGATAATTAGTGTAATTCTTGCCTTTTTACTACGGCTGAGTCGCTGGCAAAACTCAACCTCGGATATGAAATATTACAGTAAGTGGTATGATTTTATCGTCCAGAACGGAGGATTTAGTGCTTTTAAATATGATTTTGCTAACTACAATCCTCCTTACTTGTATTTAATGGTTATTGCTTCTTATATTTATTCTAGTTTGCCTAAAATTCTTGCTATCAAGCTGATTACAATCCTTTTTGATTTTCTCTGTGCTTTTTTTGTTTATAAGCTAGTTCGCCTCAAATATTCTAGAGGCAAATTACCAATTATTGCTGCTATTATTGTCTTGTTTTCCCCTACAGTTTTTTTGAATAGTTCTTACTGGGGACAGACAGATATGCTTTATACATTTTGGTTAGTTGCCTGTCTCTATTATCTAGCTATTGAGCGAAATATATTAGGATTAATATGTTTTGGTATCGCTGTTTCTTTTAAGCAACAAGCAATGTTTTTTGCGCCTTTTTTAATCATGCTTGGTGTCAAAAAATATATCTCTTGGTCTTCATTATTAATTGTTCCCTTAGTATATTTTATCTCTCTAGTTCCAAGTTGGATGGCAGGCAGATCAATAAACAGTTTATTGTCAATTTATCTCAATCAAGCCGGAACATTTAAATATCTGACATTAAATGCTCCTAATCTATATCTATGGATTTCCAATCAATTTTATTCAAGGGTTGTTCCCCTGGGATCATTGCTGACAGTAACTGTTATTGTGTACCTCGTTTACATAATTTACAAAAGTCACCTTAAAATTACTACACCAGTAATGATTCAACTGGCTCTTATCTCAGTCTTGGTTGTCCCTTATGTACTGCCGAAGATGCACGAAAGATACTTTTTTGCTGCCGATGTTATTTCCATTATTTTTGGTTTTTATTACCCCCGTTATTTTTTCGTGCCAATTATTATTAATCTTGTATCTCTCTTCAGTTATTTTCCTTATCTAATGCGTCAACATGGTGTAGGAGTGGAGATAGTTTCTTTGCCAATCTTGTCTCTCATTTTAGGATTGACAATATTAATTACTCTTTATCATCTACATCAAACTCTTCAGGAAGCTGAACAACAGAAATTACTCTAACAATTTTCCTTTCTGTTATTGCCAGAGGACATAGACCTAGATCGATCGATCTTTGTGTCCTCTGTGTCTCTGTGGTTCCTTCCACTCCCTCGCTAGGAGGAATGTATCTTAGAATACATTTTACCCACCAAACCTGGGAGAGCCCAATTCCTGAGATTGTGGGCTCTTAGTCTAACAAAGCCCATGCACACCGACCGTCGAAACTGGATCGCTATGATGCAGAAGTTATCTGGCGTGGGTGATGGCCAGCGTTACCAGGAAAAGTGAATAAACATTATACTAAATTGGGTTACACTTCATCTTTAGGAGAAACGCTCTAATATAGATATTTCGACCAAATTGAGATGCACCCAATTTGGTATCATCTCTGGATGACCAGCTACTGTTCTGGCGTTCCCAAAAACTAGAGACTTCCCACCTCACCATTAAGATAACTGCTATAAGATGGTATTTTGTCCCTGTCTTTGTCAGTTGACGGAGACAGGAACAAATCGGGTTAAGCGGTAATTCTGGTCAGGGATTGACCTTGATAATTGTTGGTAATAATCTGGTGAATAGATTGGAAAAATTGCCGACAACGATTATTAGTTCTCAGGGGCAATTCATGATTTTTTACCAATAAATCGATCTGAAGTTCCGAGCTAGTGGGAGGATGAATAAACAATTCCACTTTCACTAACTGGGGAAAGAAAGCATCGTTAGGAACTTCCGATAAAAGCAAGACATCGGTCCGGCGCTTGATGATTTCAAATTCACCCAAACTTAATATATCATCGTATAAAAACCCGGTCTGATGAGGAGAAATCCCGACAAAATAGGAACAGCAATAGCGAGCCATGGCAGGGAAAAGATGATAAATTGGTCAAGGTTAATCGGTCAAAATCAGGCCATTGAACTACTACAAAGAGCGCTTGAAGTCAATTCGATCGCTCCCGCTTACTTATTCGCCGGCGCTAAGGGGATTGGACGCAATCTAGCAGCAAAATGTTTCTGTCAAGACTTGTTAACTAGAGATCGATCTCCGGAAACAAGGGAATTAATCCTGAAACGCTTTTTAGGGGGCAATCATCCCGATTTACTCTGGATTGAACCCACTTATCAACACCAAGGCAAACTGCTCACCGCAAAAGAAGCACAGGAAAGCAATCTCAAGCGTAAAGCTCCCCCGCAAATCCGCATCGAACAAATTCGCGAGATTACTAACTTTTTAAGTCGTCCTCCCCTGGAATCGTCCCGCTCTGTGGTGGTGATCGAGCAAGCAGACACCATGACGGAATCGGCGGCAAATGCCCTCTTAAAAACGCTTGAGGAACCGGGAAAAGCCACTTTAATCCTGATTGCTCCCAGTCCCTCCTCTTTACTACCCACTCTCGTTTCTCGCTGTCAACATATCCCTTTTCAGCGTCTTTCGGAAGAAAATCTCGCTCAAGTCCTCCGCTCTAACGGACAAGCTCGCGTTCTCAATTATCCGGCAATTCTCGGTTTAGCCCAAGGTAGCCCCGGAGAAGCGATCGCCGCTTTAGAATTTCTCGACAGTCTCCCCCAAGATTTACCGCGATCTTTGAGCAAATTTCCCCTAAAACTCTCCCAAGCACTGGAATTAGCCAAAATTATTGCTCAAACTCTTGACACGGAAACCCAATTATGGTATGTGAGTTATCTTCAGTATGAGGATTGGCAACGACGACGAGAGCGATCGATTTTAGAAATCTTGGAAAAAACCCGCCGGCAGCTGTTAGCCTACGTTCAACCCCGTTTAGTCTGGGAATGCACTTTCTTGGCATTGGCCAAACTATCCACCGCCCAAAAGTCTTAAAATTGTTATATTTATCGATCGAGTGGGGAGAAAGACCATGAAAATGAAATCCTTAGTTTTGCTGATTCTGTTAACCTTGACTACGGTTTTAGGTGCTTGTCAGGGAGGAAAAGAAGCCGAAGAACCGAAAAACGTCCCTACCACGGTGGAATCCCCGCAAAAAGACGAAGATAGCGATAAAGACGGGGAAAAGCAGCAAAAAGACGGCAATAATCAACGGGATAAAAAAGACGATGACGATGATGATGACGACTAATTGTAAAAATCAAAAAATTATTGTTAGGGTTAGGAGTCAGTAGCCAGTAGTCAGTAGTCAGGAGAATTAAGAATGAGAATAATAATCAATTAAATTGTCTATAGCAATTCCCATAGTTGTGAGGTACAGAGTCTTAGGTTTTGAGGAGTCAGGAGTCAGGAGTCAGGAGTCAGGATTCGGGATTCAGGATTCAGGAGTCAGGATTCGGGATTCAGGAGTTAAGATTTTGGTGTACCTCATGAGATTGGGAAACGCTAAGATTTTAGGCAATTTAATCCTTATTTTTGCAGCTTTTGAACCCTTAATTGGGATAAAAAAATCGGGTGAGCTTTAACCCACCCGATCGCCTATAGATTGAAATCAACCTATAACTGTGGTACAAACTGTTCTTTTTCGGGAACGTAGGCGTATTCAGCCACAATCTGCCGGAATTCTTCCCCATTGATCGTTTCTTTTTCGATCAGCAGGTCCACCACTCGATCGATCACTTCGCGATGATCGCGGACAATTTGCCGAGAAATTTCATGGCAGTGTTCCACGATCGATCGCACCTGATCATCGATGCGAGTAGCGACCTTCTCAGAATACTCGGAACGAGTCATCAAACCGCCACCGAGGAACACTTCACCCCCTTGACTTTCTAGGGACAAAGGACCCAAATCGCTCATCCCGAAACGAGTCACCATCTGACGCGCCATATCAGAGACTTGCTGTAAATCGCCACCGGCACCGGTAGTCACCTCATCATAGCCGAAGATTTCTTCCTCGGCCGCCCGACCACCTAAAGCACCGGAAATCCGGGCCATTAACTGAGCTTTCGTGGTTAAACCCTGTTCTTCGTTGGGAGTGAACCAAGTTAAACCCTGGGCCTGTCCCCGGGGAATCAGAGTCACTTTCTGGACGGGATCGTGATCTTTTAAGAGCGTACCCACGATCGCATGACCCACTTCATGGTAAGCGATTAAGCGCTTGCTCTTGCTATCGACTAAAGGAGTACCTTCCATACCCGCGATAACGCGATCTACCGCGTCATCTATCTCTAGGAGGGTAATGGCTTCTTTGCGACGACGGGCGGTTAAAATTGCCGCTTCGTTGAGTAAATTGGCTAAATCTGCTCCACTAAACCCTGGAGTGCGACGGGCGATCGCTTCGATGGAAACGTCGTTGGCCAGCTTTTTATTGCGGGCGTGAACGTCTAAAATCTCTAAACGACCTTTAAAATCGGGTGCATCCACGGTTACTTGGCGATCAAAACGGCCCGGACGCATGAGAGCGGAATCGAGAACATCGGGGCGGTTAGTGGCGGCAATGATGATAATTCCCGTATTCCCCTCGAAACCGTCCATTTCTGTCAATAATTGGTTCAGGGTTTGTTCCCGTTCATCGTTACCGCCACCGATACCGGCACCCCGTTGACGACCTACCGCGTCAATTTCATCGATAAATATTAAACAGGGAGCATTTTCCTTGGCCTTTTTGAACAAATCGCGCACGCGAGAAGCACCGACACCGACAAACATTTCCACAAATTCCGAACCGGAAATGCTGAAGAAAGGTACACCCGCTTCACCGGCGATCGCTTTGGCTAACAGGGTTTTACCCGTACCAGGAGGACCAACTAAAAGGACTCCTTTGGGGATTTTGGCACCAACGGCGGTAAATTTCTCCGGTTGTTTGAGGAAAGTGACGACTTCCTGTAATTCTTCCTTCGCTTCGTCAATTCCTGCCACATCATCAAAGGTGATGCCGGTTTTTGCTTCCATCTGGAAACGAGCTTTTGATTTGCCAAAACTCATCGCTTGACCGGGGCCGCCTGGCATATTATTAGAACGGCGGAACAGGAAAAAGAGAGCGGCAATCAGCAAAAAGGGGAAAAGTAGATTACCGAGGAATCCCCACCAAGCGCCGTCATTCCGCATCGGGTGTGCATCGAAACTAATTTTAGAATCCCGTAAACGGGCGATTAAATCGGGGGAATTGGCCGGTAAATCGACCCGTAGGCGTTGTACTCGGTTTTCTAGTTCTGGATCTAGGGCCTGTACGATCGCGGTTCGGCCCCCTTCGTAGAGATCGACGCTAACAACCCTACCACTGTCTAGGTATTCTAGAAAGCGTCCGTAGGTCATGCGGGTAGTGGCGGTGTTATTGCCGATATTACCGGTGGCCGTGGCAAAAGTGCCTTGCCAGAGGAAAAAACCGACCACAAGGGCGGGCAATGTCCACAGTAAAATCGTTTTCCAGGATAGTTTCATGTTTGTTTAGTGGTTCTAGGATAAAGATTTTTGCTTAACTCATTTAGCTGTTTTTGTCAAGGATTTTACGTTATTTTTTCGAGATTAATCCCCGCAGCCAATTAAATCTTAACTAAATGTAACGTAATTCTCATAATTCTGACAAGAATGGTGACGAGAGATTTTTTTTAGTTCATTTGTTCTAGCAAGAGTCTCATGGTTTCTGGGATAAGCTGGATTAGAGAAGGACTATCTCGATGGTCAAGATTTAACAGTAGAAGTTTTTACTATTCTTTACTCTAGAGCGTGTAAACTACACAGTGTATAAGCTGTTCGCAATTTAAATCGTGGGTGAACGGTGTTGAAACCCTTGCCTTTTCTCGATCTGCTCGGAAATTTAGAGACTGAACAGCTTATCAAAAGCCACTGATTATCTGAGAGATTTATGACTCCAGAACATTTTTTGCAACTTTTACAACATCAAACTTCTTCCTTTGCTCAAACTGTGTCAACTAATGAAGGTGAATGGATTATTAAGGGTTTTATCGATATACATAAAAAAGTATGGTTCTTCGTTACTTGGTATGGTTCGATAGGGGGGCATAAATCGACTAAATCCTTATCTGGCAAGAGACTTAATTGATTAGTTCGCTCTAGAGCAAAAACAATTGACAAAAAAAGTATATACTATATCTATTGATACGAAAATCATCTCTAAAATCCTAGAATTGCTTCTTTTTCCCATATTTGATAATTTTGCTAGATGTAACCAATTAAAGATAGAGGGGTGTATCTCACTTATGCAGAAATACCAACAATCAGCAATTATCAGTGACCCTTAAATTATTACAGATATATCAGCAGCTACCTGTAAGCATCCCACCGAAAAACTAATGCGCTCCGAGGTTTGGGGGCGGCACTTCGACACGCTCAGTGGCCGCGCCACGCACCCAACGGGGGGTTTGGGTAGGGTTGATTCATGAATCAACCCTACTATAGAGTTCTTGCATAATTAATTTTTGAGAGGGCAAAAATGAGATGCACCCAAGATAGAGTTAGTATCTCAACAAAATTTTTACCCTGATTTAACCTTTATTCACGAGCCAACAGGAGCTAAGTTTGCTGTGGATAGAGATTACTATTGATGAGGAGAGTGTTTAGTGAAGTTAACGCCACTTGTACCACCGATTAAGTGTCAAGGAATTAAAACTAAATTGGTAAAAGATGTTAAAAATATTGTGTCTGATCTGAGCTTTGGGCGTTGGATAGAACCCTTTTCTGGATCGGGAGTGGTGGCTTTTAATATTAATCCGAAAAAGGCTTTACTTGCGGACACAAATACTCATATTATCCAGTTTTATAATAATCTCAAAAATCAAGTTATTACCAGTAAAACTGTTAAGCTTTTTTTGCAAGAAAATGGTCAATTTCTTAAGGAGCAGGGAGAAAGTTATTATTATCAAGTACGAGAAAGATTTAATCAATCTCCTAATTCTCTAGATTTTTTATTTCTCAATCGCTCCTGTTTTAATGGCGTGATGAGATTCAATCGGAAGGGACAGTTTAACGTCCCTTACTGTCATAAATCAGAACGATTTTCTCAAGCATATATTACCAAAATAGTCAATCAAGTTATTGCCCTAGAAAATATTCTTATTAAAACTGATTATAATTTTCAAGTTGCTGACTTTCGAGAGACTTTATCTGATTGGCAAAAAACAGACTTGATCTATCTCGATCCTCCTTATTTAGGGAGACACGCCGATTATTTTAACTCTTGGTCTGAAGAGGATGAAGATTGTTTGGTGACTATTTTAAAGGATATTTCTTGTCGGTTTATTTTGTCCACTTGGCACAGTAATCAGTTTAGAAGCAATCCTTTAATTAAAAAAAATTGGAGTGCTGATCAGTTTTATATCTATACTAAACAGCATTTTTATCATGTTGGTTCCACAGAAAAATTGCGTCATCCGATCACCGAAGCGATCATTACTAACTTTAACATTCCCTTGTTGCCAGAGCGAGGAACTGATTTGCAACAACTGTCATTATCCCCATCGACAGCAGAAAATGAGGGAGCGAGAACAGTCTAGAAGATGCCTAGTTGCTAATTCTCACTCCTTACTATTTAGGGTTTGCTGAATAAATCTAAAAACCTTGTTGGATAATATCTTTAGGCTTTTTTGAAATCAAAAAGTGCCAGCGATTGGAGTGATTGGGGAGGGAAATTTCAGGTACTTTTTCCCTGAAAATTAGGTAATTGACTCCCTGAAAATGGGTAAAACCCCACACCCCACACCCCACACCCCACACCCTGCCCCCAGGAAAAAATTTTTCAGCAAACCCTATTTATCCTTGGCTTTGGCGTAGATGGTCATTAATTTGGCGTTTACGCTTTTCTTCGGGGGCAGTGCTAGTAATTTCGCCAAAATCTTGACTACTCATGGAAAGATGGGACATTATCTTTCTTTTGCGCTCTTTAGCAGTTAATTCCGGTGAAGGAGTTACTGGAGGCGGCGCTGCCACGGGTTCCGCTGCCACCGGAGGAGTTTCCACAATTGGCAGCGGTTTTTTGGGAATATAGTCAGCACCAGTGGTACTTCTGGAGAGATGATCGAGAATGCGCCGTTTGCGATCGTCAGTAGCCATAAAAATCTTTGCCAATCTAGTTTAAAGTTTTGTAACTATCACCTATTGTCAAACATCCCTATCCCCTTGAGAAGTCAAGGGAGACTTTATCTTGAGGGATTGAAGACATATAAAACCTGCGATCGCATCTATCTGGTCGTGGAAGTGGAGGTCTTCTCGCCCAAGGTGATAAGATAAAAAACTAAGTCTTTGAAAATATGACAAAGGATTTATCTATCATGACACCCTCTTTAGCTAACTTTCTCTGGAGCCTTGTTTTAGGTGCGGCTATCGTCCTGATCCCTGCTACTATCGGTTTGATTTTCATCAGTCAATACGACAAGATCAAACGGACTTAATTTAAAATCCTAAAATGCCTAGACCGATTCCGTCTGGGCATTTTAGCTAATTTTGGAACTGGCAAGAGCGATCGCACCGACTACCCGATACCCCTCTGTTTGTAAAACCTGCACAGCCTCCTCAATCGTGGTTCCCGTGGTATAAATATCATCAATTAAGAGAATCGGCACTGATTTCGGTAAATTTTTCCCCAGTTGAAAAGCCGCTTGCATCGTCTTTTTTCTTTCCTCGGCTGCCAGACTAAATAAAGCTGCCGTGTTCTTAATCCGAATTAATCCGCGACTAGCCAGAGGATAACCGGTTAAACGACAAAAACCCTCGCCAATGACTTCTGCTTGATTAAAACCTCTTTCCTTTAACCTTTCTGGGTGGAGAGGGATGGGAATCACCGTCAAACGTTTATCGGTGAGGGGAGGACGCAGCAGCCAAGTTTCCCCCATGCAACTGCCTAGCAAAGAGCCGAGAGCGGGATGGCGATCATATTTCATTTTAGCGATCGCCTGTTTTAATTTACCTTCATAGCGTCCCCAGATAAACAGGGGAATAGAACCATGCCAGAGAAAAAGCGGGTTATTCTGACGATAGGCCTGTAATTGTCGCCCACAATCACGGCAAAGCTCTCGCTCGCTCTGCCGTTGACAAAGAGGACAGGGAGACTTAAGAAATAAAGCGAGAAAAGGTTCGAGCATGGGAAGCGAAAGTTTTAGCTAGATCCTGATTTCCATCGTCAAAAACGGTCAAATAACGGGGATTACTCCGCTCGATCGAAAGACTGATTCCTTGCGCTCCTTCGGACTCTAGATCTTGGAGATAACCCCCCTGATGCTGTTGTGCTTCCTCAAAAGAGGCAAAGGGACCAAAATAGTAGGTACAGTGGGGATAAAGGGAGGTAATTTTCAGCCACCAAGGTGTATTATCGTCAGAAATTTTATTTGTCTGCAAGAAAGATAAAATCATGTTCTGGTATTGATAGGGTACAGGGATTGCAGGAATCAAGGATAGGTTTTGAGGAACTTTGCCCCCATAATTCCGATTTGCTGGCCAAAAAATCGAGCTTTTGGCCAAAGAGAGTCTTTTTATCGTATTAGATTAACAAGGGGAGCGGTCGCCAAATCAAAAGAGATTCTAAAAATTCCCCTCAGCCAAGGGGAAGCGGATCGAGATAGGATATTGACGCTCCCATGGCACTAAGCGCTTGGGGATTCCCTGTTCATCGAAAATTTTGGGTCTGAAACCCCGTCGTTCTACGACGGCTTTACTGTTAAATATTAGCACATTTACACGATATATGCTAGAATGCGAGATATGGAAAAAGCCTATTCGTTTCGATTTTACCCAACACCCGAACAAGAGTCGCTAT
>VYLE01000742.1_pt1 | contig 12718 bp, 6 predicted proteins | sample 5114391 | NCBI WGS metagenome assembly VYLE01 (sample SAMN12291771, study PRJNA351875) | freshwater metagenome | isolation source: freshwater lake | place: USA: Michigan, Kent Lake | collected 2013-08-15
ACCCCGACCCCGACCAGCGACCAGCGACCGGCGAAGCCCAGTCGCCCGCGTTGTTCCCGCGTCGTTTTCGCGTGGTTGCCCTCGTGGGTGCCCGCGCCTCTCCGCGTTTCTGCCAACGCGTGGGTGCCGAAACGTTGGCGCCAACGCGTCCCCGCCAACGCGTGGTCGATCGCGCGGGGTGCGTCGCGTCGTTCGACCCCGACCCCGCTAGATTACGCGGGATGCACGAGACCGACGCCCCGACTCCGTATGTGCCCGCGGCCGTAGAGCCCAAGTGGCAGCAGCGCTGGACCGACCGCGGCACCAACACCGCGAATCTCGAGAACCCCACGCGCCCGTTCTACGCCCTGATGATGTTCCCTTACCCGAGCGCCGAAGGGCTGCACGTGGGGAACCTCTTCGCCTTCACCGGCAGCGACATCTCCGCGCGCTTCCACCGGCTCATGGGACACGACGTGTTCCAGCCCCTCGGCTTCGATGCCTTCGGCATCCACTCCGAGAATTACGCGCTCAAGATTGGGGCGCACCCCATGGAGCTCACGCCGAAGAACGTCGCGAATTTCACGCGACAGCTCGGGCGCGCCGGCTTCATGGTGGATTGGAACCAGAAGGTCGACACCTCGCGTCCCGACTACTACAAGTGGACGCAGTGGGTCTTCCTGCAGCTCCACAAGCAGGGGCTCGCGTACAAGAAGGCCGCTGCCGTGAACTGGTGCCCGTCGTGCAAGACCGTGCTTGCCAACGAGCAGGTGCAGGACGGTCAGTGCGAGCGGTGCGCAACCACCGTGGAACAGCGCTTCCTCGAACAGTGGTTCTTCAAGATCTCCGAGTATGCGCCGCGATTGCTGGCCAATCTTGAATGGCTCGACTGGTCGGCCATCACCAAGCAGGCGCAGCGCAACTGGATTGGCAAGTCGGAGGGCGCGCAGCTCACCTTCTCGCTCGCCGGTCACGACGAACGCGTGACGGTGTTTACCACGCGCGCCGACACGATCTACGGTGCCACGTATCTCGTGCTCGCTCCCGAGCATCCGTTGGTGGCCACGCTCACCACCGACGCGCAGCGCGCGGCCGTGACCCAATACGTCGAGGCCACCAAGAAGCAGGACCTCGTCTCCCGCAAGAGCACGAAGGACAAGACCGGCGTGTTCACCGGCGCGTACGCGGTGAATCCCGCCACGAAGCAGCAGATTCCCGTGTGGATCGCCGACTACGTGCTCATGGAGTACGGCACCGGTGCCATCATGGCCGTGCCCGGACACGATGAGCGCGACTACGAGTTCGCCCAGGTGTTCAAGCTGCCCATCGTGCGCGTGGTCGCGGGCCCCGACGACCACGCCGACACGCCGCTCGGCGATGTCGCCTTCACCGATGACGACGGTGGGCGCCTGGTCAACAGCGGCGCGTTCGACGGGCTGCCGGTGCACGAGGCGAAACGCACGGTCACCGAGTGGCTCGCCGAGCAGCAATCTGCCAAGGCGGTGGTGAACTACCGCCTGCACGACTGGTGCATTTCGCGGCAGCGCTACTGGGGCCCGCCGATTCCCATCATCTACTGTGATGATTGCGGGGCGGTGCCGGTGCCCGAACAGGACCTGCCGGTCGAGCTCCCCAACATCCCCGACTTCAAACCGGACGACAGCGGCATCTCGCCGCTCGCCCGTCACGAAGAGTGGTATCGCGTGCCGTGCCCGACCTGTGGCAAGACGGCGCGTCGGGAAACCGATGTGAGCGACACGTTCCTCGACAGCGCGTGGTACTTCCTGCGCTATCCCAGCGCCACGCGCAGCGATGTGCCGTTCGACGCCGACACCACCAAGCGGTGGCTGCCGGTGAATTCGTACATCGGCGGCAACGAGCATGCCGTGTTGCACCTGCTCTACTCGCGCTTCATCACCATGGTGATGAAGGACGGCGGGTTCATCGACTTCGAGGAGCCGTTTACGCGCTTCCGCGCGCACGGCATGATCATTCGTGAAGGCGCGAAGATGTCGAAGTCGAAGGGCAATGTCATCAACCCCGACGTGTACATGGAGGAGTGGGGCGCCGACGCGTTCCGTATGTACCTCATGTTCCTCGGGCCCTACGAGGAAGGCGGTGACTTCCGCGATCAGGGGATCAGCGGGGTCCGTCGTTTTCTCGACCGGTTGTGGGCGTCGGTACGTGATGCCTCCGCCGAGGGCACGCCGGATGCCGACGTGTTGCGCAAGCTGCACCGCACCATCAAGAAGGTGGGCGAGGATACCGCGAACCTCGGTTACAACACCGCCATCGCGGCGATGATGGAGTACATGAACGCCGTACGCCGTGGCGAGCGCACGCCACATCGTGACGAAGTGCTGCCGCTCGTGCAACTCGCGGCCCCTTTCGCGCCGCACCTGGCCGAAGAGTGCTGGGAGGTCCTCGGGCACCCCACGAGTGTGTTCGACGGGGGGTGGCCGGCCTTTGATCCGGCGCTGCTCGTGGAGGACGAGGTCGATCTCGTCGTGCAGGTGAACGGCAAGGTGCGCGGCAAGCTGCGGGTGCCGGCCGCGATCGCGCAGGCGGAGGCACTGGCGCTGGCGACCGCGGACGAGGCGGTCGCGAAGTTTGTGACGGGCCCCCCGCAGAAGGTGATCTTCGTGCCCCGGCGGCTCCTCAACATCGTCGTTTAGGCCAGGGGGGTGGTGGCGCGTCGACGGCCACGCGCTCCGGTGCGTCCCCCGACGGGCGCGGCAACCCTGTCGGCGGCCTTCGTGTCAGACCTCGTGAACATTCCAACGAGGCGCGCAAGATGCTGGTCCCATTTTCTGTACGCTCCCTTGCCGTGACCGCCGTGGTCGTGTGCGGGGGACTCTTTGTCAGCAGCAGCCGGCCGTGCGCAGCGCAGGACGTCGGGGAACGCGACGTGCGCATCCTGCGATCGCCGGCTGCCATCACGGTGGTACGCGGCAGCGCAACGAACCGCGCCGTGCTGGGCGTGGTGCTCGCCGCGAGCAGCCGCGGCGACAGCCTCGGCGTGCGCGTGGAGTCGGTCGAACCCAACAGCCCGGCCGCAGCCGCGGGGCTCGCGGCCGGCGATCTCATCACCGAGATCAACGGCATCAGTCTTCGGGTCTCATCGATCGACCTCGACGATCCGGCGCTCGCGGGGCTCGCGCAGCGTCGGCTGCAGCGTACCATGGCCACCGTGAAGCCCGGCGACGACGTGCGTCTCCAGGTGCGTCAGGGCGCTGCCGTGCGCACGGTGACGGTCACGGCCACGTCGGTGGCGCAACTGGAGCGTGCCAACGCTCCCGCGCTGGAGGAGCAGCGGCGGGCGCGTGTACCGGGTGAGCGCATCGAGACGCGTGAGCGCACGGTGCCGCGCGGCATGGTCGGTGTACGCGTCGGCGGTACGGGTCATGCGCGCGATACCCTGGGGCTCTTCATCAGCAGCGTCAGCAGCGGCGGCGCAGCCGACAAGGCCGGCCTCGTCGAAGGGGAACGGATCGCGGCCGTGAATGGTGAGGATCTCCGCGTGCCGCGGGAGGATATCGATGACGTACAGGCCGCATCGGCCCGCGTTGACCGCTTCGTACGCGCCGTGCAGAAGGTCGAGCCGGGGAAGCCCCTCGCGCTGCGGGTGTGGTCCGCCGGACGGGTGCGCGACGTCACCGTGACCGTCGAGGCGATCAGTGACGCCCCGCGCATGAGCGAACCGCAGTGGTTCGAGTTCGAACGCGATGGGGCCCATGCACGCGTGCGCCTCAATGGCCGTCAGCTCGAGTTCGATGGCGACGCCATGCAGCGTGCCCTCGAGGACATGGGGCAGCGCCTCCAGGAGCGCCTGCGCGAGGTGGAGATCGACGTGCGCGACCTGCGGGGGCTCCCCGAGCGATCGGGCGCGGTGCGTCTCGCGCCCCGGGGGCGGCTCATCCGCCCCGTGGTGCTCTGACGGACGCGACGGCTGGGCCCGGCGCGGCAACGCTGGAGACTGTGCTGACGTAGAATCAGCAGTCCATACACGCGAACCCCGTCTGAGGGCGGGGGGCCGCGCGCCCTTTCCCTGTCGTTCGCCCCGCGAATGTCCGCAATTGTTACACTAAGGGCTTCGGTCCGCCAGCGCTCCATTCCGCGTCGTTACGCCGTCGCCACTGTCGCGACGGTTGTCCTGATCAGCTCGCTGGCGGCCTGCAAGGAGCCGGCGCGGCCGCAGCGGCCTGTGCCCACGGTGTCGGTGACGACGACCAAGGCCGCCCCCCTCCCCTATGTGGTCACGGCCAGCGGGCAGGTGGAGCCCAATCGCACGGTCGCGGTACAGTCGCTGGTGTCGGGGCAGCTCACGCGCGTGGCCATCGCGGAAGGGGATGAGGTGCGCGAAGGGCAGGTGCTCTTCCAGATCGACCCGCGCCCCTTCCGTTCCGAGGTGGACCGGCTGGAGAGCACGCTGGCGCGGGACGACGCCACGCTGGTGCGCGCGCGCAGCGACTCCGTCCGGTTCGCCACCCTCGCCAAGGACGGGTACGTCACGAAGCAGCAGCTCGACCAGGCGTTTGCAGAAGCGTCGGCGCTGGCGGCCACGGTGGCGGCCGGTCGCGCGTCGCTCGAGCGGGCACGCCTCGATCTCGAGAACACGACGGTGCGCGCCCCCATTTCCGGGCGCACGGGACAGCTGCTGTTCAAGGGGGGCTCCCTGGTGCGGGCCTCCGCCGATCAGCTCGTCACCATCAACGAACTGCGGCCGGTCCTCGTGCGCTTCCCGGTTCCCGAGCGCGACTTCGAAGAGCTGCGCCGCCGGGCGGGGCTCGACCGGGCCCTCGCCGTGCGTGTCCTCCCGGGCGGGACCGACAGTACTCGCAGCATCACGGGCACCCTCACCTTCGTGGACAACCAGGTAGACCGGGCCACCGGCTCGGTGCTGCTGAAGGCGCGGGTGGCCAATGCCGACCGCAGTTTGTGGCCGGGGCAATTCGTGACGGTTCTGCTGCAGCTCAGTGTGGACGAGAACGCCATCACCTTGCCATCGGAGGCGGTGGTCACCTCCGGCACGAGCACCTTCGTGTACCTGCTCGAAGATGGCAAGGCCAAGCGCCAGGCCGTCAAGGTGGGACGCGCCGCCGGTGCGCTGGTCAAGATCGACAGCGGCCTCACGGGTGGTGAAACGGTCATTACCGAGGGACAGGCCCGATTGCGCGACGGGGCGCCGGTTCAGCTGCGCAAGCCCGCCGGGGCGGCTGACGCGGGCGGTGGGCGGGCGCGCAACGGCTCGGCCCGCGGTCAGGGCGCGAACGGACAGGCGCCCAGCGGTTCGGGAGGCCAGGGAGGACCCACGCGATGAGTCAGCAACGACCGGCGAACGACGTCCCGCCTGAAGTCACGGGCAACTCCAATCTCAGCGAGATCTGGATCCGCCGTCCCATCATGACCACGCTGGTCATGACGGCGATCCTGATTTTCGGGGCGGTGGCGTATCAGCGGCTCGCGGTTAGCGATCTGCCGACCATCGACTACCCCACCATCACGGTATCGGCGGGGCTCCCCGGCGCGAGCCCTGAAGTGATGGCCACCTCGGTGGCCACGCCCCTTGAACAGCAGTTCGCGACCATCTCGGGCATCGACAACATCACGTCGTCGAGCTCACAGGGGAACACCAACGTCACGATCCAGTTCAACCTCGATCGGGACATCGACAAGGCCGCCGCCGACGTTCAGTCGGCCATCTCCAAGACGCTGCGCCAGCTGCCGCAGGGGATCAATCCGCCCTCGTACAACAAGGCGAACGCGGCCGACGCCCCCATCATGATGTTTTCGCTCACCTCCGACGTCATGTCACGCGCGGAGCTGAACGAGTACGCCGAAACGTTCATCGGGCAGAAGCTCAGCACCGTGACCGGCGTCGCGCAGGTGCAGATCTACGGCTCGGCCAAGTATGCCGTGCGCGTGCAACTCGATCCCGGTGCCCTCGCGCAGCGCGGCATCGGCATTGACGAAGTGCAGCAGGCCATCAATCAGGGGAACTCGAATTCCCCGGCTGGCGTGCTCATGGGGCCCAACCAGTCGTTCACGCTGCAGGCCACCGGTCAGCTGAAGAACGCGGCCGAGTTCCGCCAGCTGGTCGTGGCGAATCGCAACGGCCTGCCCGTGCGTCTCGGTGATCTGGGCACCGTGTACGACGGACTGCAGAATCTGCGCGGCTTCAGCGAAATCAACGGCGTCAGCAACATCTCGCTGGCCATCATCCGGCAGCCCGGCGTGAACACCGTGGCCACCGCCAAGGCCGTGGAGCACGAAATGGAGCAGCTCATCGAGCAGCTGCCCCCTGGCGTGCGCGCCTTTACGGTGTTCAATCGCGCCGAAGCCATTGAAGAAGCGGTGTGGGACGTGCAGTTCACACTGGCCCTCACCGTGGCGCTCGTCGTCATGGTGATCTTCCTGTTCCTGCGGAACGCCCGGGCCACGATCATTCCGTCGCTGGCGCTGCCCTTCTCGATCATCGGCACCTGCATCGTGATGTGGGCGCTGGACTACAGCCTCAACAACCTCACCCTCATGGCGCTCACGCTCGCCGTGGGGTTCGTGGTGGACGACGCCATCGTGATGCTCGAGAACATCGTGCGTCACATGGAGATGGGAAAGTCGCCCATGCGGGCGGCGCTCGACGGCAGCAAGGAGATCAGCTTCACCATTCTCTCCATGACGCTGTCGCTGGTGGCGGTGTTCATTCCGCTGCTGTTCATGCCCGGCATCGTCGGGCGGCTGTTCCGCGAGTTCGCCGTCACCATTGGCGTGTCGATTCTCGTGTCCGGCTTCGTGTCGCTCACGCTCACGCCCATGCTCGCCGCCAAGTTCCTCAAGGGCGGTGAAGGGCATGAGGAGCCCACGGGGGTCTGGCGGTCGGTGGAGCGGCTGTATCAGGGCGGCGAACGCGCCTACGTGACCTCGCTGCACTGGGTCATGCGGCACCGCGGGCTCACCATGCTCTTCAGTGCCTTCACGCTGGCCGCCACCGTGGGGCTGTTCGTTTACATCCCCAAGGGCTTCCTCCCCTCCGAAGATACCGGCCGCGTGCAGGGCTCCGTGGAAGGGCCCGAGGGCATTGGCTACGAGGCGTTGGCGGCGAAGGGGCGTGAAGTCGGCAAGATCATCGAGCAGAGCCCGCATGTGGAGCGCGTGAGTGTGTCCATCGGCGGCGGCCCTGGCGGCGGCAGCAACAGCGCCCGCCTCATGCTCACGCTCAAGCCGCGCGCTACGCGTCCCCACGTGGACCAGGTCATGCGCGAGATCACGCGGGCCACGGCAAACGTGCCCGGCGTGCAGGTGTTCCTCCGCAATCCACCGCCCATCAACATTGGCGGCCGCCGGGGCAACAGCGCGTATCAGGTGTCGCTGCAGGGCGCCGACATTGCGGAGTTGTACACCAGCGCGCGGGCGCTCGAGCAGCGCATGCGCGAGTTGCCGGAACTCGAGAACATCTCGAGTGACCTGCAGGTGGGCAATCCGCAGGTCGGCATCGTGATCGATCGCGAACGCGCCTCGGCGCTTGGCGTGACCGCCAGCCAGATCGAGAACGCGCTGTACAATGCCTACGGCTCGCGACAGGTCAGCACCATCTACACGCAGACCAACCAGTACCAGGTCATCCTCGAGCTGAAGGAAGAGTACCAGAAGGACCCGGCGGCGCTTGGTCAGCTGTTCGTTCGCTCCAACACGGGCAGTCTGGTGGCGCTCGGCTCGGTTGCCACCTTCAGCAAGGGCGTGGGGCCGGTCTCTGTGCAGCACAACGGGCAGCAGCCGGCCGTGTCCATTTCGTTCAACACGCGCCCCGGCGTCGCGCTCGGGACGGCGGTGGATGCCGTGCAACGTGAGGCGGCGGCCGTGTTGCCCGTGGGCGTTACGAGCGCGCTCAGCGGCGACACGCAGGCGTTCGCGCAGGCACAGAGCGGACTCCTGGCGCTGCTGGTCGTGGCGATCTTCGTGATCTACGTGGTGCTCGGCATCCTCTACGAGAGCTACATCCACCCCATCACGATTCTCTCGGGGTTGCCTTTCGCCGCTGTGGGAGCGCTCGCCACCCTGCTGATCTTCGGCAAGGATCTCAGCGTGTACGCGTACGTGGGCGTCATCATGCTCATCGGTCTCGTGAAGAAGAACGCGATCATGATGATCGACTTCGCCATCGAAGCCGAACGGAACGACGGCATGACCCCGCGCGACGCCATTCTCGAGGCGGCGCGTGTGCGCTTTCGTCCCATCATGATGACCACGATGGCGGCGCTCATGGGCACGTTGCCCATTGCGGTGGGTTTCGGCGCCGGCGCCGAATCGCGGCAACCGCTCGGGCTCGCGGTCGTTGGCGGGCTCGCTTTCTCGCAGCTGGTGACGCTCTATGTCACGCCGGTGGTGTACACCCTGCTCGACCAGATGGTACGGCGACGCCGGTCGAAGCAAGGCACCATGGCTCCGGCCCCGGGGCTCGAGCCCGTGCCGGTGGGCGGTGACTGACGCCCGGGTCCGGCGAACGCCGGACCCGGGCCGCACGACGGCGCGCCATGCGGCGGGTCAGAACTCGATCTGGGTCCCGAGCTCCACCACCCGATTGGGTGGGATGCAGAAGAACTCGGTGGCGGACCGCGCGTTGCGCGCCATGAGGGCAAAGACCCACTTGCGCCATCGGGAGAGCACGATCTTGTCGCCCGTTCTCGCGGCCACCGGAATGAGACGTTCGCGCCCGAGGAAGTAGCTCGTTTCCATCGGTTTGCAGCGAATGCCCATCTGGTCCACGACCTCGAGGACCTGTGGCACGTTGGGCGTCTGCATGAAACCGTAGGAGGCCACCACGCGCCAGAAGCCGTGGCCAAGCGCCGTCACGCGCACGCGTTCCGCGGCGCTGGTTTCCGGTACGTCCGCCGTCTTCACCGACACGAGCAGCACGCGCTCGTGCAGCACCTTGTTGTGCTTGAGGTGGTGCAGCAGCACGGGCGGTACGCCGTCGTCACTCCCGGTCATGAACACCGCGGTGCCGGCAACGCGGTACACCTTCGACTTCTCCACCCCGTCGAGAAAGAGACCGATGGGCATAGTGCCGTCGGTGAGGCGCTGCATGAGCAGCAACCGGCCGCGCTTCCAGGTGAGCATGAGCATGAACAACACGATGCCCAGCGCCATGGGGACCCAGCCGCCGTGCATCAGCTTCACCACGTTGGCGCTGAAGAACGCGAGATCCACGGTGATGAAGAGTGCCGCCACCAGAAACGCCTGCCAGGGTTCCCAACGAAAGCGGATGCGCGCGACAATGTAGAACAGCACGCTGGTGATGAGCATCGTGCCGGTCACGGCGATGCCGTACGCTGCGCCCAGATTGGAGGTGTTGCGGAACGTCAGCACGACGATCAGGCAGCCGACGGCGATGAACCAGTTCACCTCGGGGATATAGATCTGCCCTTCTTCCTGCGTGGACGTGTGCCGGATCTCGAGCCGTGGGATGAACCCGAGGGCGATCCCCTGGCGCGTGGTGGAGAACGCCCCGGAGATCATGGCCTGTGAGGCCACGATGGCCGCCAGGGTGGCAATAATGAGCAGCGGAACGAGAAACCACTTGGGCGCCAGCAGGAAGAACGGATTCTCGGCGGCTGCAGGGTTCTCGAGCAGCAGTGCGCCCTGGCCGAAGTAGTTGAGCAGAAGCGCCGGAAAGACCAGGATCACCCAGGCCAGCCGGATCGGCTTGCGTCCGAAGTGCCCCATGTCGGCGTAGAGCGCTTCGCCGCCGGTGATGACGAGCACCACCGAGCCCAGTACGAAGAAGGACAACGACCCGTTGGCCTGCACGAACTGCACGGCGTACATCGGGTTCACGGCGGCGAGAATGGACGGCTGCTGTGCAATCTCCACCGCCCCGAGCGTGGCAATCGTGATGAACCAGACCAGCGTGATGGGGCCGAAGGCCTTGCCCACGAGGTCGGTGCCGAACCGCTGCACGAAGAAGAGCGTGGTGAGGATCACCACGGTAATGGGGACGATGTACTGCGCCAGCGAGGGGACCGCGAACTCGAGCCCTTCCATGGCACCGAGCACGCTCATGGCGGGGGTAATGATGCCGTCGCCGTACAGGAGGGCCGTCCCGAACAGGGCGAGCGCCACGAAGATTCCGCCCTTGGTGAACCCCTGCGGGGTACCGCGCGGGAAGATCAGCGCGAGCAGGGCGAACTGACCACCTTCGCCGCGATTGTCGGCGCGGAGCACGAAGCTCACATACTTGACGCTGATGACCAGCGTGAGCGCCCAGACGATGAGCGACAGGACGCCGAAGACGTTGTCGCGGGTGGGCTGCAGGCCGTACAGGTGGCCGAAGATTTCCTTGATGGAATACAGCGGGCTGGTGCCGATGTCGCCGTACACCACGCCGAGCGCAGTGAGGGTGAGAATGGCAAGGCGCTTGCCCGTGGGATCGGTGTCCCGGTGGTGCGCACCGTGGGACTGCACCGGAAACATGCCGGTGTTGGAGCGCACTTCCTCTCCCGGCTGTGCCTCGAAGGCGTTCGAGGCGCCGGACTGGGTGGCCGGTGAGCTCGGGTGGCGCAGCGAGCTGTCCGCGATGGACGGTGGCTCCGTCGTGCCGTCGGCTGATCGTTCGGGAACGGCCTCGGCTTGATCTGCCGAGGCCGCAGGATGCTGTTCGTTGGGCATGGAGTTGATGCGGGAATACCAAATGTACACAGCGGGGCGCACGCGGTATACGGACGACTGGGGCCGTCTGGCCGGGGCCCCGACGGCCCCCTACTACATCTCCCGGCCGATCAGCGCGCTCAGCTGCGCGCGGGCGATCCGGCCGTCGAAGCGCGCCTGAATGAGCGCCTGCCGCGCCTGGTTGAGCTGCGTCTGTGAGGTCAGCAGGTCGAGCAGGGTGCTGGCGCCCAGGGCATAGCGCTGCTGCTGCACACGCAGATCCTCTTCGGCCGCGGCGATGGCGGCCACCTGCACACGCGCCCGTGCTTCGGCGTTGTCGAGGGCGCGCAGCTGCTGGGTCAGCGTCTGCCGTGCGCCCAGGCGCGCATCCCGCAATTGTGCTTCCGCATTGCGCACGGCAACATCGGTCTGCACCGTTTGCTGCTCGCGGACGAGGCCGTTGAACAGGGGGTAGCTGAAGTTGAAGTTCAGCTGCTGTCGATTGGGATTGCCGCCCGAGAATAGCCAGATGTCGCTGCTCGAGAAGCTGCGGCTGGTCTGTGTATACGCGTAGTTGTACGACATGGTCAGCGACGGCAGATACGTCGAGCGCTGCGCCTTGCGGCCGGCCCGGGCCGCCATGAGGTTCGCCTCGGCCTGCATCACCGTCGGGCTGCGCGCGATGAGCTGCTCGAGCTCCTGCTCCGACGGCAATGGCTCCAGGGCATCCACCGTGTCGTCGAGCGCGGGCGTGACCAGCACCTGCGAGCCGATCACCCGCGTGAGCGCGGCATTGGCCACCCGCCGGTCATTCTCGGCGGTCAGCACGGCCAATTGGGCGTTGCCCAGTTGAATGGCGGAGCGGAGGGAGTCGGACTTGGTGGCCACGCCGGCCACGAAGCGCGCGGTGGACGCCTTGAGCTGCTGCTCGGCTTCCGTGAGCAAGGCGCGCGCGGCCGCTTCCGATTCGCGCGCGGCAAGTGCGGCATAGAACTGCTGCTTGGTTTGGAGCGACGCGTCGAACCGGGCCTGAATGGTTGCGGCGTCGGCCGCATTGGCCGCGGCACGGCTGCGGGCGAGTTCATGCCACCGCTGGTTGCCGTCGAACAGCTGCAAGGAGGCCGCGAGACCGTTGTTGTAGTTCCACGGATCGCCGCGCAGCGGTACCAGCGCGCCCTGGAAGAACTGCACACCCTGGGTGCGGGCGCTGCCCGCGTTGAGGGTGAGCGCCGGGATGTAGGCAGCGAGCGCACTGCGGTTGGCGGCCGCGGCGTTTCGCTCCAGTCCGCGCGCGGCCACGGCGGCAGGGGCATTGCGCTGCGCCTGTTCCACGGCGTCCCGCAAACGAATCGGACGTGCTGCCTCGTCGCTGCGCCCGCCATCGCGCAGGGGGTCGCGTGCCGGCGCCCCGGCAGACTGGGCCTTGGACGACAACGGGGCGGCCAGCAGGACCGCCCCCATGGTCAGTACCAGCCGGCGCCACCGATCGGTAGCCACTGGTTTCACGGAATGAGTCACTTGGATGTGCCGCGCGCGCGTTCTGCGCTATCGGCAAGACGCTGGTTACGTTCGATCAGGCGCCGGAAGGATTCCTTTTGCTCCTCATCGAGAATGGCCATCATGCGCCCGCGGGCGCTGTCGCGCACCGAGTCGAGGGCGGGGCGGACAGCCGCCATGATCTCGCGGGAGCGCGCCCGGCGCCACTCCCATGCCGAGTCCACGACGACCTTCTGTTCGGCGGTCAGCCGGAGTTCACGGGCGAGCTCTTCCCGCACCGACTTCTCGTCGTTGAGCATGACGACCGGCTTGCTCACGGCCCGCTCGGCGGCGAAGCCCACGGCACCTCCGGTGAGGAAGGCGCCGAGCAGGAACATCATCGCGAGCGACTTGGGGCGGGGTGATGTGGACACGGGTAGCCGGCTCAGTAGTCGAGCGGGTTCAGATAGCGCTCGGGGGCATCCTTGGGCAGGTGTCGACGGCCCCCGGTGAGCGTGCTGCCGTCGATGGGGAGCGGCATGGCGGTTTCAACGGCGGCGCGCGCCGCCAGCTCACGAGCCCGGGCGCTGGCCGCCTGCCCGCGCACGAACGCTGCGCC
>VYLE01000743.1_pt1 | contig 12702 bp, 13 predicted proteins | sample 5114391 | NCBI WGS metagenome assembly VYLE01 (sample SAMN12291771, study PRJNA351875) | freshwater metagenome | isolation source: freshwater lake | place: USA: Michigan, Kent Lake | collected 2013-08-15
GGCCGTCACCTTTCGTCAAGTACTTTATGCTGTAAAGCCAGCACCGCCGCGCATTCCCCCTGTTACACGGGCTCAGCTCCCCCCGCACAGCTCCGCCGCGGTCTGCTCGAGCCCGCGACTCTTCGCCACAGCCGCCGCGGTGCGCCCCTGGGCATCACGTACGCACCGATCCGCCCCGTGGGACACCAGCTCACGTACCACCTCGGCCGCCGTCTCGTCGTCGTCGGCAAAGCAGAACAGCGCGGTGGGTGCCTCCACGCCGTGCAGCACGTCCTGCACCAGCTCCGGTCCGGTCTGCAGCACCTCGCGCAGACGCTCCACCTCACCGAGTCGCGACAAGGCCCGGATGTCGTGTGAGCGCGGCACCAGCGCGGCCGCAACCTCGGGTTGATCGAGCACGACGGCCCAGCTGAGTGCCGTACCCTGAAATCGCGACTCACGTCGGTTGATGTCCGCACCGGCGTCGAGCAGGAGCAACACCGCGGCTACCGACCCGCCCTGTACGGCACGATGCAGTGCCGTGGCCCCCTCGTGATCGGTGGCGTGCACTTCCGCGCCGAGATCGAGCAGCGTACGCAGGATATCGGTGCGTCCCTGCACGGCCGCGCGGTGCAGCGGTCCCTGCGAGCGGATGAGCGACGGCTGCGCGGTCAGCAGTCGCTGCATCGTGTCCGTGTCGTGCAGCATGACCGCGGCCGCAAACTCGAGTGACGACGGCAGGGCATCACCGCGTGCCCCATGCGCCTCGAGGAGCGCCACGCCGTCACGGAAGCCTGCCAGGCGCGCTTCGGCGTGCACGGTGCGTCCAGAGTAGGCATGCAACGCGTTGGCATTGGCCCCGTGCTCGAGCAGCCACTGCACGCGCGCGCGATGGCGGCGCAACACCGCATTACCGAGCAGATAGTCGAGCGTGTTGACCGACACGCGCCCGCTGAGACGTTTGCCTTCGGTCGCGCGCCACTGCGCCTCGAGCCCACGTTCGACGGAGCGCGCCCAGAGCAACTCCAGCCATGTGGTATCGTCGTGATGCAGCGAGGTGTTGTAGAGCAGCTGCGTGTCGAATGGGTCGACTCCCTGATCGAGTAGCAGCGCCGCCAGCGACGCCACCTGCGGATGCGGTGGCTTCGCCCCTTCCCCATCGCCCGCTACGCCAGTGAGCAACGTGAACGGATTACCCCATCCGTCATCGAACTGGAAATGGATGTCGGCGCCGGCCTCGAGAAGCCGCTGCACGATCGTGAGCGCATGCTCGCCATCGAGTCGACCGTACATGACATGCGCGAGCGCAGTCCATCCACGCACGGCACAAGTGGCCGTCGCTGCCGAGGGCGACTGCTTGAGGTGCCGGTCCAGCTCAGCCACATCGCCTAACGCGGCGGCCGCGAACACGTTGTCGGTCGCGAGTTCCGGATGACGCATGGCAATGCGACGGGCGGTCGCGATGTCCCCGGTCCAGCCGTGCGACAGCATTACCGTCATCCAGTCTGCGCGCCCCTGTCGCTCCATCTCCAGGTCGGCAAGACGATCGAGCAGGGCCACCCAACCCGCCGCTCCGTATTCGCGCGCGAGCGCATGCTGCGCCTCGCGTAGCGTGGGGTCGGCGGGGGCCTGCGGCCAAGCGCGGCGCAGTCGCTCCTGCGCGTCAGGGTCGTGCCGCGTGAGGGCACGCAGCCACCGTTTGGCCTCCTGCTTGAGCAGGGACGCGGTGGTACGGGGCGATAGCGGGCGGGCCATGCGTCACTCCTTCCGAATCGGCCAGCTGTCCGCTTACGAATGGCCTTGGAAGAAGGGCTCGCACGTAAGGCACTGCAGACTGGGCAGGAGCCAGCTCCCTTGCCGCGGACCGGAGGCGCCCCAGTGGCGCGCTGACATGAATATGCCCGCCTCCACCGGAGACGGGCAATATCCTGCAACCGGTGAATGCGAGCGCCTCAGCGCATGCGATCGCGCCGCACCTGCACGCGCAGCCCCTTGATCTTGGTGTTCTTGAGCGCCGAAATCACCTCGTCGGCCATCGCTTCGGGCACTTCGACGGTGCTGAAGTTGTCGGCGATCTGAATCGACCCGATATGCGCCGAGTCGAGGCCGGCCTCGTTCGCGATGGCGCCCACGAGATCGCCCGGACGCATCTTGAGCTTGCGTCCGGCCCCGATCCAGAGGGTGGCCGCCGTCCACGGGGTGTCGCGCTTGGCCTTCTTTCCCTTGGCGCCGCCCTCCGGGCGACGCTCGCGCGCGTCACCGCGCGATGACGTGTCCCGTTCCCGACCGAACGGACGATCGCCGCGCCCCTCGGAGCGCTCCCGCGGCTCGCGCGGCGTGACCGCCGGGATCTCCGCCTCTTCGCCACCGTCACGCGCCGCTACCAGCTTCACCGCGGCCGCGGCGAGATCCATGAGATCAAGCTCGCCCGCCAGCGCCTCCACGATGCCGCGATACGAATCGAGCCCGCCTTCGAGGACCGCCTCCCGCAGCGTGGCCTTCACCAGCTCCTGACGGTGGGCGCGCAGGTCCGCCACCGTGGGCACCTGCGCTACGTCGATCTTCTGGCTCGTCTGCCGTTCGATGTTGCGCAGCAGCCGGTGCTCACGCGGCTCGGCGAGCGTGATGGCCACCCCTTCGCGTCCGGCACGACCGGTGCGTCCGATGCGATGCACATAGGTCTCGGCATCCGCCGGCACATCGAAGTTCACCACGTGACTCACATGCTTCACGTCCAGCCCGCGCGCGGCCACGTCGGTGGCAATGAGCAGGTCCACCTTCTTCGCGCGGAACTTCTGCATGACCCGATCGCGCTGATCCTGCGAGAGCCCACCGTGCAGCGATTCGGCCCGCAACCCGCGCGCGGTGAGGGTTTCGCTCAGTTCGTCCACCTCGGTGCGCGTACGGCAGAAGACGATGGCACTGGCGGGCTGTTCGATGTCGAGGACCCGCGCGAGCGCGGGCATCTTGTGCGCACGCGACACGATGTAGGCCATCTGCCGCACCCGCGCCGTTTCCCCTTCGGCCACCACTTCCCGCTCCACGGTGACCTGCTGCGGGTTGCGCAGATACTTGCGCGTGAGCCCCGCAATGCGCGGCGGCAGAGTGGCGCTGAACAGCGCCGTCTGCTTCTCCGTGGGCGTGGCGTCGAGAATCGCCTCCAGTTCGTCGGCGAAGCCCATGTCGAGCATTTCGTCGGCTTCATCGAGCACCACCGCCCGCAGCGTGCCCAGCTTGAGCGTATGGCGCTTGATGTGGTCGAGCGCGCGACCGGGGGTGGCGATGACCACGTCCACCCCGCGCTTGAGGGCGCGGATCTGCAGTTCCATGCTGGCACCGCCATACACGGCCAGCGCGTGCAGCCCCAGCGGCTTACCGTAGCGATGCACCGCTTCGGCCACCTGCATGGCCAGTTCGCGCGTGGGGACCAGAATGAGGACCGACGGGCCGCCATCGGTGGCGCGGTGGCCGGCGCCGATGCGCGTGAGCAGCGGCAGGGCGAAGGCCGCGGTCTTGCCGGTGCCGGTGGCCGCCTGCGCCAGCACATCGCGCCCCTCCAACAGGGGAGGAATGGACGCCCGCTGGACCGGCGTGGGTTCTTCGTAGCCGAGGGCGGACAGCGCGTCGGCAATACGCGGGTCTACCCCGAGGGTTGCGAAGCCGTTGGTGGCATCGCCCGCGTTGATGTTCGTCATGGGATTCTCCTGTAATCGTCAAAGGTAGCACATTGGGCCCTCGGGCGGAGAAATTCCGGCATGTCGCCCCCCGAACCGCTCCCGTTTGATGTCCGTCCCAGTCCCATTCAAGGGCTGGGCGCCTTCGCCATCAGGCCCTTGCCGGCCGGGACGCGCATCATCGAGTACGCGGGGGAGCGGCTCACGCCCGCGCAGGCCGACGCGCGCTACCCCGACGTGGCCGGGGCGCGGCACCACACGTTTCTGTTCGCCATTGACGACGACGTCGTGGTGGACGCCTCCGTGAACGGGAACGAGGCGCGCTTCCTCAACCACTCGTGCGCCCCCAATTGCGACGTGGTCGTGGACGACAAGCGCCTCTGGATCGAGGCGCTGCACGACATCGAGGTGGGGGAAGAGCTCGTGTACGACTATGCCTTCGTGCTCGAGGAGCGTCACACCCCGGCCGCCAAGCGACGCTATCCCTGTGCGTGCGGCACCATCACCTGCCGGGGCACCATACTCGCCCGCAAGCGCGGCTGAGCCAACGGCGCACGGCGCGCCTACAACTCCCTCCGCATCACCGCATCGCGCTGGGGGTCGGAGCCGAGCAGGAAGGTCTGCGTGCCGACTGTAACGAAGCCCCAGCGGGCGTAGAAGCGCATGGCGCGCGCGTTACGCTCCCAGACACCGAGCCACAGCGCGTCCCCACCGCCTTCGCCACTGGCCTGCAGCACCGCCTGCATGAGCGCGGCGGCCACACCACGGCCGTGCCAGGCGTGATCCACGTAGAACCGTTCGAGCTCTACCGGATGCGCGGCAGCCACGGCCTCGTGCACTGTTCCGCGCATGAGGTACGCATACCCCACCAGCACGCCGTCCAGCTCGGCCAGCAGACAAGTGCGCCGGGGCTCCGCCAGTTCGCGATGCTGCCTGGCGGGACTGAACGCCGATGCCAGGTACGCCGCCATGTCGGCGGGATCGTTGTCGGCCGCGAACGTGTGGGAGAAGGTGCGCCGCGCGAAGCGACTCAGCGCGTCAGCGTCGTCGATACCGGCCCGGCGAAGGCGTGGCGCCGCCGGATCCGTGTTCATCACGGCCGCACCAGCACCGAAATCGCGCGCACGGCGTTGTTGCCGTAACCGAGCCGATTCCACACGATCGCCTCGGGCTGGATGGCCCCGGTGGCGTCCGTGGCGCGACTGCGCAGCGTGACCTCACCCTCGGGCAGCACGACCTCCAGCGAGAAGGGCGTCCAGGCATAGGGGGATGCCGGCACCGACAACGTGGCACGATGCCATTGCGCGTTGACCGCGACATCCACGTGGGTGATGGCCCCTGTGCCGGACCACGCCCACCCCCGCACGGTGCACGGGCTCGCGGTGGTCTGCTGCGGCGCCGGTGACACGATCATGCTCTTCACCAGCGCACGCGAGACGGGCTGCACCACGCCATCCACTTCGTACACGTAGCGCTTCACCTGGAAGTAGCCGGTGTACGGCGCGTTCAGCACGTCCAGCGCCGCGAGCCACTTCACGCTCGCCATGCCGTACCAGTTGGGCACCACGAGGCGCACCGGCGCGCCGTGATCGGGCGTGAGGGGTTCGCCATCCATGTGGGTGGCGAGCAGCGTGTCGGGGTGCATGGCCACATCGAAGGGAAGCGACCGCTCGAAGCGCACGATCCCCTCCGCGTCGTCGCGCGGACCGGCATCGGCACCGCGGGCCAGCACCTCAACCGCCCCTGACGCGGGACCGGCGTTGGCGAGCACGGTCGCCAGCGCCACCCCGCGCCACCGAGTAGTACTGACCGCCCCGCACTGCCACGGTTCGCCGGCAGGCACCGGGTCCATCCCCAGCCGCCAATTCCCGGCGCATTCCATGGTCATCAGCACCTCATGCTGCGGCATGGCGGCCAGCGCGTCGAGCGAGATCCGGGTGACCTGCGCCACGTCGCCCGAGACGAGAATGGACCAGTCGGCGTGCGCGTCGGGCGTCTCGAAGTTGCTGCGCACGTACACACTTGGCGCCGGGGTGACCGCCTGCTGCAGCAGGGGCAGGGGGGTTTCGGCGCACAGTGGGTGGGCCCGCACCACGTCGAGCACCGAGGCGCGATCAGGCATGTCGAGCACTACGCCGACCGCTTGGCCTTTCGCTGCTTCGACTTGCGCCCCACGGACACCGCCACCGCCGCCCATTCGCGCAGCGCGTCCGTATCCTCGATCACGTCCACCGGCACCTCGTAGTACTGCATCACCTCGCCACCCTCGCCGAAGGGACGAAAGGCGCGCATGCCGCGCGCCTCGAACTCGCCGCGGGTGTGCTCATCCACCTTGAAGTACAGCACATCGTTGCCGATGAGCGCAAAGAAGGTGGTCCCGGCGTAGAGGCCCACCCCGCCGAACATGTCTCGGGCCCGCACGTCCGGCAGGGCGCGCTGCAGCCGTTCGAGCACGAAGGCGCGGTAGGTGGCGGTGACCGTCATCCCTCAACCTCAGGCCGCAGCCGCCATCCGTCAATCCGGGCGCTGCTGACCCGGGCGTCCGGCCACCAGCAGGACCCCGGCAGGGGCCCCCCTGGTGCCCCCGTGGCTCACACGCTCAGCGGTACGCGCTCCGTCGTGCCCGTCAGCGTGGTGTTCCCCACGTTCACGAAAAGCGTCCCATCGGTGACCGACAGGTCGAGCGACAGGCGGCGATCGAGCATTTCGACGAGGGCATCAACCAGAGCGCGATCAAGCACATGGCAGACAATCTGCTCGACCTTGTGAATGCGCGTTCCCTGAAGCTGCCGGCGCCACACGGTGGGATCCTTGTGTGTGTAGACGGCCACGTGCGGCGCCGCCTTACTGGCCTTGTGCAGCCGTGCCGCGTCGGGAAGCCCGATCTCGATCCAGTGGGTGATCGTACCCGTCAGGTCGCGTACGCTCACGGTGGGATCATCGGGATCGGACACCCCCTTGGAGAAGGCGATCCCTTCGCGATACTCGAGGCAGTACGCGAGGAGGCGCGCGACGAAATACTCCGGCGCCTCCGACGGATGCATGGCCATGCGGAACTCGAGCGACGCGTACACGCCGCGGTCCACGTGGGCGAGCTGTACCTGCAGCGCGTACATGGTGGAGGTCAGTGCCATCGTCGAAGGGATTCCATTGGGCGAAGGGGGAGAGGATTCGGAGACCGGTTGATCGGAGTGGTCGGATGTACGGACGTGGGATGAATGCCCGAAATCGGAGCCGGGACGCCGCGTTCGGAGGTCCGAAGACGGACGCACCGCGCGCGCGCATCAACTGGCCGCACACACCTCCGACCTCCGATTTCCGAACGCCGTTTCCGACCTCGGACCTCCGGCATTCATCCGACCTCCGAGCATCCGACCAATCCGAACACTCTGTTCAGTCCGACCGTCCCCTCACCGGCAGTGCGTCAGCCAGCCGTGCCGGTCTTCGATCTGACCCTTGACGATGCCCAGATACTCCTGCTGCAGCCGCTTGGTGATGGGCCCCACCTTGCCGGCACCGATCGTGATCTTGTCGATGCTGCGCACGGGGGTGAGCTCGGCGGCCGTACCGGTGAAGAACACCTCGTCGGCCATGTACAGCATTTCGCGCGGAATGTGCAGCTCACGCACCGGGATGCCCGCGTCCTGCGCCAGCTGCATGATGGTGGCGCGGGTGATGCCACCCAGGATGCTGCCGTCAAGCGGCGTGGTGATGAGCGTCCCCTTGGACACGACGAACACGTTCTGCCCGGACCCTTCGCTCACCACACCACTCGGGGAGAGCGCGATGCCCTCGGCGTACCCGTTGGCGAGCGCCTCCATCTTGATGAGCTGCCCGCTGAGGTAGTTGCCGGCGATCTTGGCCATGGCTGGGATGGTGTTGGGCTGCACGCGATGCCAGCTCGAGATGCAGGCATCCACGCCGGCGTCGAGCGCGTCGTCGCCCAGATAGGCCCCCCACGGCCAGCAGGGGAGGTAGGTCTCCACCGGCGCGCCGATGGGCACCATGCCCGCCGTGCCGTAGCCGCGCACGACCATGGGGCGCAGGTAACAGGCGTCGAGCCCGTTGCGCACGATGAGCTCACGCGAGGCGTCCACCAGCTGCTCCATCGTGTACGGCACATCCATGCGGTAGATCTTGCACGAATGAAAGAGCCGCTCGAGATGCTCGCGCAGCCGGAAGATCGCCGGGCCGCGGGGCGTGCTGTAGGCACGAATGCCCTCGAAAGCGGACGATCCGAACTGCACGGAGTGACTGAGCACGTGAATCGTGGCGTCGGCCCAGGGAATGAACTGGCCATCGCGCCAGATCCACTGCGTCTCGGTGATGCGGCTCATGTATGGTGGTGCTGAGGGAGCGGAGGTGACGGAGCGGTGATCAGACGAGCGACTTGACGGCACCACCGTCCACCAGGACGGCCTGCCCCGTCATGAAACCGGACCGCGCAGAACAGAGGAAAGCTATCACCGACGCCAGCTCCTCGGGGCGCCCCACCCGGCCCAGCGGTGACTCGCTCGCCCAGCCGGCGAAGATCGCCTCCTGCGACTGCCCGGTGCGGCGCGAGGTAGCCAGCGCCAGATCGTCGAGGCGCTCCGTGGCCGTGAACCCCGGCAACACCGTATTCACCGTCACACCGTCCTTGCCCACGTCATCGGCCAGCGTGCGCAGGAACCCGGTCACCGCCGCGCGCAGGGCATTGCTCAGCACGAGGGACCCCTGCGGGCGCCGGACGGCCAACGACGTGATCGCGATGACGCGCCCCCACTTCTTCTGCTGCATGGCCGGCACGAAGGCGCGCGTGAGCTCCACCACGCTGCGCAGCAGCAGGTCGCTGGCTGCGCTCCAGGCCGACCAGTCGTGCGACAGCGGCGCACCCGTTGGTGGGCCACCTGTGTTGCAGACGAGAATGTCCACCCCCGTGGGATACGCGGCGCGCGTGCGCTGCACCACATGCTCGATGCCGGCCATGGTGGACAGGTCGGCCTCGAGCGCGCTGACGGTCACCCCGAGGGCGCTCAACCGCGTGCGTGCCTCGCGAATGGCGGCGCCGTCACGGGAACAGATGACGAGCTCCACGCCCTCTCGCGCCAGCTCCTCGGCCGTGGCGTAGGCAATGCCACGACTGGCGCCGCACACGAGCGCCACCTTTCCCTGGATACCGAGATCCATCAGCCCTGCCCGCCGTTGCTCATGGGCACGCCCGTGCGCAGGTAATCGTCGCTCTTGTCGATCCAGTCCTGCCGCGGCGGGTTGAAGATGTCCACGTCGAGGGTGTCCTCGAGCGCCTCGGCGCGATGCCGCACCATGCTGGGAATCACCAGCACTTCACCCGCACGCACATCCGTGAACGTCGCGCCCGGGTTGTCGGCGTGCTCACCGATCCAGAAGCGCAGGGCCCCGCTCAGAATGTAGGTGATCTGCTCGTTCACGTGATCGTGCGCGGGTACGATGGCGCCCTGCTTGAGATACACGTGGGCCAGCATCTGCCGGTCCGTGTAGATCAGGCGCCGGCCGATCAGCGGCGTGAGCTCCTCGACGGCCAGGTCGTCCCAGGAGAGCTTGCGAACGTCGGTCATGTGCAGGGATGAAGGCAGGGTGGGCAGGTGGGGCGCGCCGCCCGAGGGGCGGGGCGGACGAACAACAGCGGGGGATACCGAAGGGGGGCGAGGGGGCGCGGCCACCCGCAGGAGCGGCGCCGGCGGGCCAAAGCTGGCGGCGGCGGCGAGTGCCGCCTGTTTGCGCGCGGCCGCCTTCTTGTTCTCTTTGCGGAGGTCCCAGAACATCCAACCGCAGAAGAGCATCCCGGCGCAGAATGTCAGCAGCGTATCGTACGGCAGCATCAGGAAGCGGCCCCGACCCTCAGCGCTCGGCCACGTAGACCGCCTGCTGCGTGAATCGCGGCTGCTCGATTTCCTGAAGGAGCACCCGCGCCAGCGTGGCGCGCGACACCTGGCTGCCGGCGCCCATGGACAGGGTGCTGTCGACCTGCACCTTGTCGGTCGCCGACGTGTCGGTCAGCGTGCCCGGCTTCACGACCGTCCATCCGTCGAGTCGGCTGGCGCGTATCAGTCGCTCCTGTTCGTCCCGGTCTTCCATCATGCCGTCGTGCGCCGACCGACGGGCGAACAGGTTCTTGAGCTTCATGGTGAGCCCCATGTTGCCGGCGCTCTCCCCCACCATCGCCCCGGTCACCACCAGCAGGCGTGACTGCTCGAGTGTCTTCATGGTGCTCACCACCAGCTTCGTGGCGGCGGCAAGGTACGGTACGCGGGCGTCATGCTTGTGCCCCAGCAGCACCACCGCCACATCGGCGCCGCGCAACACTTCGCGCACGGCGGTGGGGTCGGCCAGCGATCCGACGATGACCGTGGCATTCTCCGGCACCTGTTCGGCCGGCTTCGCCCGGTAGTGCAGGCGCAGGGCATGCCCGGCCGCCGCCGCGACGCCAATGAACTGGTGCCCAAGCCGACTCGAGGCTCCGTACACCCCAATGATCATCGCGACGCCTCGGTGTGACAGGCAGGCGGTCGGGCGCAGGGCGCGCGGCGAGTCCCGGCGTTCTGTGCTAGTATGGAAAAAAGCGCCATCCCACAACATGCACCCGCAACCCGCCGGACCGCCATGACAGTGCAACCTGCCGCCGTCCCCACCGACATCGAGATCGCCCAGCAGGCGGTCATGCGCCCGATTCGCGACGTGGCCGCCGATCTGGGGCTGGAGGAGGACGACATTGACCTGTACGGAAAGTACAAGGCCAAGCTGCCGCTCTCCCTGGCGGCCGCCCCGGCCAAGGGACGACTGGTGCTCGTCACTGCCATCAACCCCACGCCGGCGGGCGAGGGCAAGAGCACCGTGAGCGTGGGGCTCTCCCAGGCGTTCCGGCGCCTCGGGCACAACGCCATCCTCTGCATGCGCGAGCCGAGCCTCGGCCCGGTATTCGGCGTCAAGGGGGGCGCAGCGGGGGGCGGGTATTCGCAGGTGCTGCCCATGGACGACATCAATCTGCACTTCACCGGCGACTTCCACGCCATCGCCAGTGCCCATGCGCTGTTGTCGGCGATGATCGACAATCACCTCTACCACGGCAACGCGTTGGGGATCAACCCCAAGGGCATCACGTGGCCGCGCACGATCGACATGAACGACCGCGCCCTGCGCACCGCCATCATTGGCGTGGGCACCGGCAACGGGACCATGCGCGAGGAGCGGTGGGTGATCATTCCCGCCAGCGAAATCATGGCCATTGTGGCACTGGCCGCGGACGCGGACGACCTCGAGCAGCGGCTCGGCAACATCATCGTCGGCACCACGTTGGGCAAGGACAAGAAGCCGGTGTACGCGCGGGATCTCGGCGCCACCGGCGCCATGACGCTGCTGCTCAAGGATGCGCTGCGCCCCAATCTCGTGCAGACGCTCGAAGGGGGGCCCGCCATCCTGCACGCGGGCCCGTTCGGCAACATTGCGCACGGCTGCAACTCGCTCGTGGCCACACGGGCGGGGCTGGCGCTCGGCGACATCGTGGTCACCGAGGCAGGGTTCGGCAGCGATCTGGGCGCCGAGAAGTTCTTCGACATCAAGTGCCGGGCCGGGGGACTCACCCCCGAAGCCGCAGTGCTCGTGGCCACGGTGCGCTCACTCAAGATGCAGGGTGGTGTCCCCAAGCCCGAACTCGATCGCGAGAATGTGGGCGCCCTCGAGCGTGGGCTGCCCCATGTGGCGCACCATGTGCGCAATGTGCAGCAGTTCGGCGTGCCGGTGGTGGTGGCCATCAACCGGCGCACCAGCGACAGTGCGGCGGAGCTCGAGATGGTGCGCACGTTCGTGGAGCAGCTCGGGGTGCCGGTGGCGCTTTGCAATGTGTGGGCCGAGGGCGGGGCGGGCGGCGAAGCGCTCGCGCGCGAAGTGCTCACGCTGCTGGAAAGCCGACGCGCGGCGTTCCGTCCGCTGTACGACACCAGCCGCCCCATTCGCGAGAAGATCCGCACGGTGGCCCAACAGGTCTACGGCGCCGACGGGGTGGACTTTTCCAGTGCCGCGGAAAAGAGCATCGACTGGCTCGAGGCCAATGGACTGGGCCACACGCCGGTGTGCATGGCGAAAACGCAATACTCGCTCACCGATGACGCCTCGCGCCTGAACGTGCCCACCGGGTTCCGCATCACGGTGAACGAAGTGTACGGCAGCGCCGGCGCCGGATTCGTGGTGGCCAAGTGCGGCGACATCATGACCATGCCCGGCCTGGCCAAGAAGCCGGCGGCCGAAGGCATGCGCCTGCGCCCCGACGGGACGATCGAGGGGCTCAGCTGAGCGAAGCCGCCGACCTCAATCCAGCAGCTGCACGGCGCCACTGCCGCGGGTGAGATTGGCAACCGCCGTTTCGAGCGCCACCACCGACGCGCGGGGCAGCTTCACCGTGAAGCCGGCCTGTTCGAGGAAGTCCTGCGACACGACCTCCGCGTCGAGGGTAGGCAACAGCTGCTGGATGGCGCCGATGTGGGCGTAGCCCACGGCGAAGCGCACACGCACCGTGTCGACATGCACGACCGTGGGGAGCGACGCCAGCGCCTCCTGCACCGCCCCGCCGTAGGCCTTCACCAACCCGCCGGTGCCCAGCTTCGTGCCGCCGTAGTAGCGGGTGACCACGGCTGCGATGTCCCCGAGGCCGCTGTGCTGCAGCACCGTGAGCATCGGCCGACCGGCGGTGCCGTGCGGCTCGCCGTCGTCGCTGAGGCCGATGCGATCGGTGCTCCCGGGCGCGCCGATCACATACGCCCAGCAGTTGTGCGTGGCGTCCGCGAACTCGGCCCCCACGGCCTTGATGAACGCCTGCGCCTCGTCGATGCGGGTGGCCGGCGCGATGGTGCAGATGAAGCGACTGCGGTCGATCACCTGCTCCACACGGTGGGGGCCGCGGGGCATGGGGTACCGCACGTCATCCATGCGGCGGCAGTGGCTTACTTGTAGGGGCTGTCGTTCCGGGTGCCACCGACGCCGCCGCCGCCACCGGGACGGCGCGGACCACGGCGACGACGGGCGCCGCCCTTGGGCG
>VYLE01001911.1_pt1 | contig 12639 bp, 20 predicted proteins | sample 5114391 | NCBI WGS metagenome assembly VYLE01 (sample SAMN12291771, study PRJNA351875) | freshwater metagenome | isolation source: freshwater lake | place: USA: Michigan, Kent Lake | collected 2013-08-15
GCGTTAGTCCAGTCTAATGATCTGGTAGTCTATGAAGCTTTAAAGGTAAGAAACTTAGTCAAAAACCGTAAGCTTGCCAAGTCGATTTCTGATGCTTCTTGGTATCAATTCACTCAATGGTTTGAATTTTTTGCCAAGATTTATCGGATTGTTTGTGTTGCTGTGCCGCCGCATTTCACTTCTCAAGATTGTTCAGTTTGTGGTACGCGAGTTCAAAAAACATTAAGCACTAGAACTCATCAATGTCCCAATTGTAAAACAGTCTTGGATAGGGATCATAATGCAGCCATCAACATTCTTAAAAAAGGGTTGAAATATTTGGGAAATCATCTCAACGGTACTGTTGGGCAAACAGAAACCGACCCAAACGCCTTGGGAGAGTCCGGCCTCTGGGTTTTCAGTGGAGACATTGAGAATCTAAGTTGTCTCGTCGAACAAGGAATTTCCGATAGTGATAGGTCAAGAATCCCCCGTCACAGCGTAGCTTGACGGTGGGAGTATGTCAACTCACCTTGGCGGCGTATTATTGACAATATTGAGAGCATAAAGGCGAAAACGCTCTAGATCGGCTTGCAGGGTTGATTCCACCACTCGACCGAGGAAAAGATTATCCATCAATTTTCCTAACCAACCTGGTATAGCATAGGCTGCTGTCAGTCGCACAATACTCCTACCATGACGGTCATAAAAACGAATTGCCCCGCGGTTAGGCAACCCGTCCACGGATTCCCATTGAATCATCTGGTGGGGGACAATTTTCAGTATCCGTGACAACCAAGTAAATTCTAGACCACCACTGGCTAACTTCCAACGGGAAAGCTCTGGCTCCTCCTCTAGAATTTTCACCGATTCGATCCATTTCATCCACTGGGGCATTTGTTCTAAATCTGACCAGAGAGCCCAAACCAGATCGATCGGCGCGTCCACTTCTACCTGTACACTATGTTCTAACCAAGTCATTCGTTAATTCTGGCGATGCTGAATATTTCTATGATAACGGCTATTAGTCTTTAGCTTTTGACTCAATGATAAAATAAAAACAATCTTCGAGGTTTAATTTTACTATGTTAATCAGAAAACTGCTCGAATGTGAGGAATTCATCGCCGGTGATCATACCCGATTGCGCGAGTTATTGCATCCCGATAAACAGCCGTTAAATCTACGTTATAGTTTAGCCCACGCCTGGGTAGATGTGGGGGAAACTTCTACTCCCCACGCTTTAAAAACTGCGGAAGTTTATTATATTTTGCAAGGACAAGGGGAAATGCACATCGATGAGGAAGTGCAATTAGTGACTGTCGGTGCTGCCATTTATATACCTCCTCTAGCTAAACAATATATTCATAATTGTGGGGAGGAACCCTTAATTTTCTTGTGCATTGTCGATCCTGCTTGGCGACTAGAAGACGAAATTATCTTTGAGTAAACCTAATGAATATTGGCATTATTGGACTGGGTTTAATTGGTGGTTCCTTGAGCTTAGATTTCCGCTCACAAGGTTATAAAGTTTTGGGAGTTTCTCGTCAACAATACACCTGTGATATCGCTGTGCAAAAAGGAGTTGTAGATGAATCTAGCACCAGTTTAGAATTATTAGCTACTGCCGATTTAATCTTTATCTGTACTCCTATACATTTAATTGTGCCAACTTTGGAAAAATTAACTCCCTATTTAAAAACCCAAACCATTGTCACCGATGTGGGATCAGTTAAAGGGGTAATTGTAGCCAATTGTGGCCAATTGTGGCCAAATTTTGTCGGTAGTCATCCTATGGCTGGGAAAACCGAACAGGGAATTAATGCGGCACAATGTGGTTTATTTGTCAATGCCCCATATCTGATTACTCCCCTTGAATCTACCCCTAACTTTGCCGTGGAAATCTTAACTGAAATCGTGCAGAAATTAGGCTGTAAAATTTATTATTCCTCCCCCGAAGAACACGATCGAGCCGTGGCATGGATTTCCCATCTGCCAGTAATGATTAGTACCAGTTTAATCCAAGCTTGTGCGAAAGAACAAGACCTGAATATTCGAGAATTAGCGGAAAATTTAGCTAGTTCTGGTTTTCGCGATACCAGTCGCGTCGGTGGTGGCAATCCCGAATTAGGTTTAATGATGGCTAAATACAATCGTCAAGCTTTATTGATATCCTTGACAAATTATCGGCAAAATCTTGATCAAATTGTTGACTATATTGCAGGAGAAAAATGGCAGGAAATAGAGGAAATTCTCGTTTCTAGTCATCAATATCGAGCCAAGTTTATTCAATAAAAATACCATTTTGCCCAGCAATTATACCCTGGTGCTGTATTATAGATTTATCCTCAGTAAACCAAGGCAATAATATGAACACCTTTTTTGACTTTGAATCCGAATTTGTTGACTCCTTACGTTGCATACCGATGGCCGTGAGAATGAAACTAGATACCTGTGGAGTTAAATTAAAATTATCCCATTGGATGCAGTTAACTCAACCAGAAAGAATGGTATTAGTTAATATGGCTTGTACGACGGCAGCAGAAGCCAAAATCTATCGAGATTTTCTGCAAAAATTAATCGCCGAAAAAACTGGCAATCCCCCGGAAGAACTAGCAATAGATCCCGATCCTGCTTGGCTAGATGATAGCCAGATTCCCGATACAGTCCGAGAAAAAGCTAGAGAATTCCAGATCGAAATTAGTTTAGAACAATGGCAAAAATTGCCACCATCCCAACGGTTTGCCCTGATTAAACTCAGTCGTCCGGGTCATGAAAATCTCAACTTCTATCCGGCCCTGAAAGAGTTTCATATAGTCGATGCCTAACTCAAGAACCTATGGTATATTAAGTTTGTTTCTACCTTACTTTGGCGAGAAATTAGTATTTTATACCAGATCAATCTCGAATTAAAACGGGGGGAAATAGCGGCTGATAGCTGGTTTAATTAGTCCCAGCAAAGGTGAGATTTTCTGCTAGGGCAAACCTTAACGGGACTTAATAAATAAATTGCAGGAACTCGCTGCTCTGGAACTTGGTCAATTCTCTTAATAAAAATGATAATTAATGAGCATATTCTTGGAAAATAATTATACAGTTTCCATCCAGTCAAAAACTTGATTCAATTGCGACAAATCGATTAAACCGTACTGCCATAAAACCATCGGCAAAGAACCCACCGATGCTTCACAGAGACGCACAGCCATATCGAAGGAACGGGGAGAAATTGCTAATTTTTCCAAGAGGAAAGTGCGGAGTTGTTTTTGTTGATGAGCTTCCATGATGTAAGGATCATTGGTAATGATAATCGGATTATTGAATAACTTATCCTCTATTAAAAAGAGATGCTTCCCTCACGGGGATCACCCAATTGGGTGATTTTGTCCACCAATCGGAATAATTTAAGAATTTATCCATAATATGTCCTACTGTCCCGAAATTGCTAGTAGGGATATCAACACTTCCTTTACTTAGAAAAACGAGAAAGGGGAACTTTTGGGATAAGCTATTGATAACCTAGTTTTTTGCTCGAGTAGGAGAGAATTTCCCTCAATGAGTCATGTTCCTCAAGTTTCCGTGATTATTCCTTGCTATAATTAAGGTCGCTATCTTGATGATGCGATCACATCTGTTTTAGTGCAAACATACCAAAACTTTGAAATCCTGGTCGTTGATGATGGATCCACAGAACCAGAAACCATCGAGATTTTACAAAATTATCAACAGCCAAAAACCTGGATCATCCGCACAGAAAATCAAGAGGTTGCCACAGCGAGAAATCTAGGAATTGCCCAAGGGCAAGGAACCTATATTCTTACCCTTGATGCTGATGATAAAATTGCCGATTCCTATCTAGAAAAAGCGGTTGCTTTGCTAGAAAGTAATGAGCAATTAGGTATAGTTTATTGCGAAGCGGAATATTTTGGCGATAGACAAGGAATTTGGCCGCTGCCTGAGTATAAATTTCCCGATATATTAGTAGATAATATAATATTTTGCTCCGGTTTATTTCGGAAATCTGATTGGGAAACTGTGGGCGGCTATAATACTAATTTAATTTATGGTTGGGAAGATCACGATTTTTGGTTATCTCTGATCGAATTAGGTCGAGAAGTCTATCGTATCCCAGAATTGTTATTTTTCTATCGACAAAAAGCTGATTCTATGAGTCGCTCAATGACCGCAGAACACTAGATCTATTCCTACACCCAACTTTTTTATAATCATCCCCAACTTTACTCCCAAAATATCCAAGCCATTTTTACTGCTTTAGTCACCTTAAGAGTCGATATATTCGCTCAGTTGGAACGGGCTAGAGAACGAATTAAACAATTAGAAATCCATGGACAAGAATTGCAACAAGAATTGCAAAAAACCCAATTGGATTATCGAGAAAGAGACGAGGAATTACAAAAAGCTGACAGTAAAATAGCCGCCATGGAAAAAAGTAAATTCTGGCAAATGAGAAGAGTTTGGATTAAAATGCAAAAATTGCTAGGTTTGCTGGAAAAAGACCCAATTTATTCCTAAGGGAACTTCAACGCTAAACAAAGATCGAATCGATTATAATCATTACAGAGTAAGCACTTGACGATTTGACTTCTGGATCACGGTGCCAAGATTTAGATCGTCGATAATTCCTCGCAGGTTGGCGATTCCTCTCTGTTTCATGGTTTCTTCTAGTTCTTTACTTTCGGTTTCCCAGTATTGAGTCTATTTTAGTCGGTCTTTGGGGTTGTAGATTTTGGCATCGGGGAGGACAATGGGGAAGATGGGATCGTAGAAATCTCCATTTTTTGCGATCTCGATTAACTCGAACATACAGTTACAGGAAAATGGATAATACAATAGGAAAATCTTGGCCAAAGTAGCCACAAAAATTGATAAGTAGGGAGGCACAATTATTTGTAGGATGGGTTAGCGGTAGCGTAACATAATCGGGCGTTGGGTTTCATGCTTCAACCCAACCTACGTTCATCTTATATTTAATTCCACCCGCCGCTACAGCAATTCTGGCGGGGTTAGTATTAAGTAAGGAAATCATCAGAAGCTTATTAAGAGAAGAAATTATGGGCGAATCAGTCATTGATCAGGACATCCAAGAAAAAGGAAGACAATCAGAAGCGGTTTCTTTGATTCTACAACTACTTAACCGTCGTTTAGGTGAAATATCCTCAACTTTAAGCCAACAAATCCAAGAACTATCCCTAGAACAATTAGAAACTTTAGGAGAAGCGCTGCTCGATTTTACCAGCTTGACAGATCTGACCACTTGGTTATTGGACACAGAAACTTAAATCCCCAGAAGATGTCTGCTCGTCCTGCGTTAAATTTTTAAATACTGGCTTTTTTTGTATTGATTTAACCATGGCTACCAGCGATATCTCCAATTCTACTCACTCATCCCCAAAACCCCTGCCAAAACTGGGACTTTTCACCATGTTTCGCTTAGGACTCTTTCAGATGGGACTAGGTATTATGTCCCTGCTGACTTTGGGGGTTCTCAATCGGATTATGATCGATGAGTTAAAAGTTTTACCCTTTCTTGCCGCAGCTGCGATCGCTATGCACCAGTTTGTTAGTCCAGCACGCATCTGGTTTGGGCAAAGATCCGACGGTAAAACTATTTTTGGTCATCATCGCAGCGGTTATGTCTGGATTGGAGCGGCAGTTTTTACCGCTTTAGCTTTTGTTGCTTTGCAGGTAGTCTGGCAATTGGGACTTAGTATTCAAACTTCGGGATGGAATACCATTTCCTACGCCTGGATTGCCCTCTTGGCCTTAATTTTCGCCCTCTACGGACTCGCTTTAAGCGCCAGTTCTACCCCTTTTGCTGCCCTCTTGGTGGATGTGTCCGATGAAGATAATCGATCGCAATTAGTTGCTATAGTTTGGTCAATGCTGATGGTGGGAATCGTCGTCGGGGCGATCGTTAGTTCTCGTTTGCTGGATACTCCCAATATCTGCGGTACAAATATTTTGACCTATGATCCGACTCAATCAGCCCCTATAGCCAATATTCCGCAGCTACAGGCGAGTATTAACCCCGTGTTCGCGATTATGCCCGCTATCGTTTTCGTTCTCTGTATTTTAGCGACTTTTGGCGTAGAAAAAAAATATTCTCGTTTTAGTAGCCGGTCCACTCTTGTGCAAAGAGAGGATCAAATTACCTTTAAAGATGCCCTACAAGTTCTCACCGCTAGTCGGCAAACCGGTTTATTTTTCACCTTTCTGCTGATGATGACTTTGAGTTTATTTATGCAGGATGCAATTATGGAACCCTTTGGCGGCGAGGTTTTTGGGATGTGTATCGCCCAAACCACCCAATTGAACGCTTTTTGGGGAACCGGAACCCTTTTTGGTATTGCTGCCACGGGATTTATGCTCATTCCCCGCATCGGTAAACAAAAAACCACTAAATATGGCTGTATTTTTGCAACAATTTGTTTTATTCTCTTGATTTTTGCCGGCTTTTCTGCTAACCAAAGTTTATTAAAATCAAGCTTGCTCTTTTTCGGTTTAGCTTCGGGAATGATTACCGCCGGAGCTACCAGTTTAATGTTAGATTTAACCGCCGCCGAAACCGCAGGAACTTTTATCGGCGCTTGGGGATTATCACAAGCGATCGCACGGGGATTGGCCACGGTTTTAGGGGGTACGATTTTAAATATCGGTAAAGTTGTCTTTTCTAGTCCGGTTTTAGCCTATGGCTTAGTTTTCCTCGTGCAAGCATTGGGAATGATCCTGGCAGTTTGGTTATTAAGTCGCGTCGATGTCAAGGAATTTAAGGAAAATGCCCGAGCAGCGATCGCAACAGTCATGAAAGGAGAGATCGACTAGCAAAAGCAAGTAAAAGTGAGATAACAGGAGAATTAGCCCGATCGGGGGAAGTTGGTTAGCAGCTTTTTTCCTATCCTAAAAGTAGAGAAGAAAACGAAAGAGGAGGCGAAAACGATGAAAAGGACTTTAATGATTGCCCTAGGTTCCCTAGCCTCCTTACTGCTGATTAACCCCGTCGGTGCGGAAAATCCTCAACAGGTACAACAGTTATTGAATACGCGGGAATGTCCGGGCTGTGATCTCCGCGGTGCTGATTTAAGAGGGGCGCATCTAATCGGTGCTGATTTGAGAAAAGCGAATTTACAAGGAGCTAATCTAGAGGAAGCTAACTTAGAGGGCGCGGATTTGACGGATGCTAACCTAGAAGGCGCAAATTTGACCGCAGCTTTTCTGACTAATGCCAGTTTCAATCAAGCTGATCTCGATGGAGTCAATTTCACCAGTGCCGTGATTTATGATGCCGATGTGACAGGTGCATCGATGGAGAGAATTAACTTGACAAATGCTCAGATTTATGGTACTGGCATCGCTGTGGGTGGTGGCAATCCCTAGATAGGGCGGGCTGAATGAATCTAAAAACCTGGCGTTGTCAAATTGAAAGATGCTCCGAATCAGCACCGGAACTGAAATTACTTTGATAGGAAAGATTACATGGCATCTTGACAATTAGTGTTTAATGAACGAATAGTGCCGATCCCTACAATCGGCGTTGTCAAATGGAAAGATGCTCCGAATCAGCACCGGAGCATTGCATCTTTCCTCTTCTGATCTGACAACGCCGAAAACCTTGTGGGGTGCGACTTTTAGACTTTTTTTATTAACGATCGCTTTTGATAATTTCCCCGATTGACTCTCATCGGGATTTTGGGACATCCGGCGCGAGAATCATCAATTGTCCCTCCTTATCCTCGCGAATGGCTAGAATCGCCGGACGTTCATTGTCTGCCGACTGAGGGGATAACCCGCGAAAAACATAAGTCTAATTATTATTTTGGATTAATAACCGCCAAACTCGCGGGGGATTGACTTTACTATCATTCGTTTCTTTTCCCCGCAGCTCTTCGAGTAATTTGGTCTCACCGATAATTCGATAACCTTTGAGAGAAGGATCGGTAAAAACATCCTCTGGATTCCGACCGATCGCTATCTGTTTTTCTGGTAAAACTAAAGTGATAACTGGTAAGGTAGAACTATCATTAATTGCATCGCGACGGGCATCGATCGATCCCTGAATTCGAGCTAACCAAAAAAGAATAATTAATAGCCAAATAACAGCGATCAAATCTTTTCGGAGAGATTCGGGAATTCCCCGGACTAATAAACCTAGAGGGTGAAATTTTTGATGAAATTTACGTTTAGATTGACTGACAATTGAATAGGATGGCAGGGGAGACAAAATCCAGAGGGTAAATTGAATCGCAAAGGCAACGGCAACCAGTGCCAGAAACGTTCGCAGCAACGCCCCGAAATCGCCACAGAAGACCTGTATCGGCACGAAAAGGAAGGAACGCAAGGGCAAGTCCAGACGGTTAATCTCAAGGCGAAACCAGCCGAAATAGGCCCACCGATAGATCCATCCCGTAAAATAGAGAAAAATCCCCAGCAAACCGAGAAGACTGGCGAAGGTTCCTAGTATCTGTGTTCCGGGAGGGGGAGAATTCGGAGCGCTCACGGCAAAATGTCCCTGATTGGCGTTTTCGATCGCTATCCTACTCGATCGACCGGGTTCTATCGCCAGTTCTTTGTATTTTATCAAGGAGAATAACCCATGTCGATCGACGATCCCCGACAAGTTCGTTTTTTAATTGAGAAAATGGAAGCGAGTTTACCAATCCCTGTGCGTGCAACTCCCGAAACGTTAAAAATAGCTGAAACAAAAGGCGAGCGATACAAACCCGATCACCAGTTTTCGATCGATAAAATTTTCTACACTGGAGACGAGGGGGGAATTATTTGTTCCCTAAAAAATGAATTGGGAAAACAAACGGGTCTTATCTGTTCTTTAACCCATCTACGCATCGATAACGATCATCCGTTAGCGGCGGATATTCAATCCTACCAGAAAAAGCGATCGATGCGGATCGCACTACAGGATGGCAAAACCGGAAAAGCCCTCCGTATTGCCAAACAAAACCGCCCGAACAAAGGTTTCGGAAAGTAAAAATATATTGACAAAAACCGCAGGTTGGGTTACGAATATCGCTAACCCACCGCATCCAATTATATTCGGGGAATAGGTTCGATCCCCCCTTAGTCCCCCCTTGATAAGGGGGGTGCCGATCCCCCCTGCGCCCTTGATAAGGGGGGTGTATGATAATTTTTAACGCCTACCTACTTAAAACTTGCTTTTAACACTTAAATATCCTCTGCCGTAAAATCTCCCCACGCTTCTCGTCGGGTTTTATCGATATCTTCAGCCGAGGGAGCCTGTCCTAAATCGGCGCATATACCCCCTAAAGATGGACGGGGTTGATTAACTTCTGCCGATTCCGATGCCATTTCTGCGGTAATTTTTTCGATCAGTTGCCGTTTCTCGATCGAGGATAATTTTTCCGCCCACCGCATTAGCTCTTGTAGAGTCATATTTCTATCGTCCACCGCGTAAAGGAGTACCTTCATAAGTTTTAACATAAAGAGAAGATAAAACGCTTCCCCTTTGACAATCCCGACGCTAAAATATGGAAAAAACCCTCTAGAAAAAACCCTAGGTTGGGTTACTGTTACTCCTAACCCACCGCATCCAAGATCGAAAACAGAACCAACTAAATCCCGATCATTCAGGCAAGGTAAAGATGAAAAAACTCTACCCAATAATAACCGCAACTAGCCTAGTTTTTATCGCCTCTCTTGCTGGCTATCATCTACCAACCACCGGCGATCGATCTCCCGTCAAGAAAATTCCCGTATTCATACCAGATGATACAAATGTATCTTTAAAAAATGGCACTTCTCTATCTGGGAGATTAATCAAGTTCGATTCCCAAGCAAAAACGATCGCTTTAGGGAGAGAATCAAAAACAAAAGAAGTGGCAATGAAAGAGATCAAACAGATAGAGTTTCAAGGCAAGGTTATTATCAAAAGCGGAGAGCTTGTTATTCGTGGGGAAGGGGGATCAAGCAATCCAAACCAGAATAGACAAAGCTGGACGGAACCCCTACAGAACTTCAAAATTGTTGATGTTAATGAAGGAAAAGCGGAAGTAACTATAACCTCGCTAGATCCTCTAGAAATAAGAGGGATCGAAGGGGTGGCGAGTAAGAGTTCCTACGTTGTTGAGGAAATTAAATTCAACCCCTCGGACAAAATTGAGATTCAAGTAAACCCGCATTAAAATTCACAAAGAAGAAGCCTATTTTTTAAGCAATTAAGGAAGACTTTAAATGGGAAAGTTGGCTGATGTATTGTTCGATTGTTTTTGGTGATAGTGGATCGTTTAAGGTCGGGTTAGCGAGGTCAAAGATGATGTCATTGATGAGATTTTCCTCATCTGTTTTATAGGCGATATCTTCTCTGCATTCGATGGCATCGGCCCAGTTTTCTAGGTCGGTGGCAGATAGAGCGTTATTAAGATAGCGATCGAGAATATCGATCAGATGCTCTTTTTTTAGGGTGATAATTGCTTCGCTACTGTCCCAAGGAAAGGTTTTTAGGATAGGGAGGATAGTTGATAGGGGTTGGTCAAAGTTGACTAGGGCGTTGAGGTATTCTTGTCTAGTTTTCATGGGTATTTTTGTTTGATGTGAACAGTATAAGTAGCTGGTTATAATTAAATTAAAAATGGATTTTAGGTTCGATCCCCCCTTAGTCCCCCCTTGATAAGGGGGGTGCCGATCCCCCCTGCTCCCCTTGATAAGGGGGGTTTCTGATAATTTTTAACGCCTACCTACTTAGTAATTATAATCTTTTGGTAACTGTCCATTTTGAACGCCGATTAAAGGAGCAACTATGAAAATAGACTATGATCGAGCCGCTAATGCCGCTTATATTCGTCGTTTTGAGGGAAAGGTTATTGATTCTGAGGAACTAGCGCCGGGGATTGTCTATGATTACGATGAGACGGATAGGATTGTAGGGATTGAGATTTTAGCAGTCAAACAGAGAACGGCCGAACAATTCAAAAATATTGATTTTCCGTTGGAAGAGAGTGAAAAACAAGAGATTAGACAATGGTTCGGAAAGTTAATACTAAATTGTTAAGTGATGTGAGAAATTCAGGAAATATGGGAGGTGCTATAATTGACATATTTACTCAGTCAAAAAACGATGATTAAGTTAAAAGTCACAACGGTAGGGAACTCTATGGGGGTGATTTTCCCGAAAGAGTTGGTGGAGAAGCTGCGCCTTAGTAAAGGCGATATGCTCTACGTCTTGGAAACGCCGAATGGCTTTGAGCTTACACCCTACGACCCCGAATTTGTCCAGCAAATGGAAGTGGCGGAGGAAGTGATGCGCGAAGACTGGAATGTTTTGAGAAAGCTGGCAACTTAGGCTCATGAACCAGCTAATCTGGATAGCTGATGGGGTAGCTCTCGCGATTCATCACCGCCAAATAGCCGAGCATGGTGGATTAGAGGGTATTCGAGATGAGGGGTTGCTAGAAAGCGCACTTTCCCGACCGCAAAATCTTCTGGCTTATTCTGAGTCGCCTCCTGACATGGCTTCTTTGGCAGCGGCCTACGCTTATGGGATTGTCAAGAATCACCCTTTTGTAGATGGGAATAAGAGAACGGCCTATGTAGTGACGAGGACTTTTCTCAGGCTCAATGGCTACGATCTTCAAGCTTCTAGTGAAGAAAAATACCAGATATGGATCGATCTTGCTGTTGGTAAGCTTTCAGAGGAACAATTAGGGACTTGCGCTTTGATAATGTACCTTTTGGGCGAACGCAGTTCGCCCCTACATTGTGGACAAAATCCGTTACTGTAGGGGCGCAAAGCTTGCGCCCTCCGATCGATTGGGATATTATTCCCACGCAAGTCCCTTAGCTGATTGGATTAGGAAACATTTATTAAAGATTCCTCTAATGTCGGGTTAGCGAGGGGAAAAATTATGTCATTGATCAGATCTTCGTACTTAAATAGGACTGTTATCGCATTAAATTTAACAAGGGAGTTCAATATGATTACCTTTGAAAACGCGCTGGAGTTGGTTAGTCAATTACCCAGGGAACAGCAAGAAATGTTAATCGAGTCAGGGGAGAATATCAGGAATTGAGAGCCTGTTCCTGTAGTTATGATTGCCTCATCATTTTCTATTTAGAACGAGACGAAAAAAATCAAACAGATAGGATAGTTTTGATTAACATTGGAACTCATGATGAGGTGTATTAACTAATAACTGATAGCGGAAATAACTATGAATCCCAAATTTTACGCCTTACTTACCCTTTCTCTGGTGGCTACCGTCACCCTACCAGTTGTTAACGGGAAACTCTCCTCTCTCGTCCCTGCGGTAATAGCGCAAAATACGGATGCGAGGAAAGCAGAAGCGGATCAACTTTTGCAACAAGGTATTCAACAATATCAAACCAGTCAATTTCGGGAAGCATTACAATCTTGGGAAAAAGCCTTACAGATTTATCGAGAAATCGGAGATCGCCAAGGGGAAGCCAATTCTTTAGGCAGTTTAGGAATCGCTTACGGTTCCCTCGGACAGTACCAAAAGGCGATCGAGTACCATCAACAGTATTTAACTATCGCCCGCGAGATCGGAGATCGCCAAGGGGAAGCCAATTCTTTAGGCAATTTAGGAAACGCTTACGGTTCCCTCGGACAGTACCAAAAGGCGATCGAGTACCTTCAACAGTCTTTAACTATCGCC
>VYLE01001439.1_pt1 | contig 12628 bp, 14 predicted proteins | sample 5114391 | NCBI WGS metagenome assembly VYLE01 (sample SAMN12291771, study PRJNA351875) | freshwater metagenome | isolation source: freshwater lake | place: USA: Michigan, Kent Lake | collected 2013-08-15
TGGAAACGAGGTCTATACTGATAGTTTCTTCCGCAAAATAGTCCTAAAAGTCTTGCCCAGTAAGCATTTCACGATTCCATAAGCAAAAATTATCACACAAAGTCGAGAAGAGCCGAGGGAATGGGGTTTTGTTGCATTCGCTCAACAAGCAGCCTTAAAAAATTCTGCCTAGCCGCAATATCGGTAATCTTTGGGGGAATAATTTGAGGTGATTTTACAAAAAGCTCCACCTCAGTGCCTTCAGGTAAATCGTAAGCTGTTTGAAGGATGAACGTACCACTATGATAAATTGCTTTCAAGGCTTGGGGCATGGGGAAATCTCTATCATGAGAGGGTGATTTAGTTAGCTGCTTACAGTCTAGCCTACACGAAGCAAATCTCGTGACGAACAATAGTCTGATAGTTTCATGTCCATATATTGCCATGCCTGAGTATATCTGACTATATTTCTATTGAAACTTTACAATACATCGCTATCAATGGGGAGTATAACTTGAGCCTTGGCTTTTGTAGCAGGTAAACCCCGCCGCACTACCGCCTTAGCAAACATTTCTGGCGTAATCTCTGGACAATCTGATCAATCAATATCTTCATCGCTCATCGCATCCAATCGTTGCCAATCAGTTTGAGGGTTACTCGAAGTAGGTTCGTTGTTCATATTTCGTCGCTTTTCTTGCAGAAATAATACGGGTGCAATCCTCACGTTCTGTATGGACAACGGCAATCACTCGCCCTTGCAACAAACCGAACAACCGTTACAATATCCCCATCAAACACGGCTGGAACATCGGTAAAATCTATTCCGTGCTTACGAAGATTAGCAAGACGTTTTGCTTCATCCCATTCATATTCCATAACCGAACGACAGCTACAATAACCAATTGTAGTTATAAATTGTCGTTACAGCTATCCATGCCAAGCAATTTTTATCGTGAATGAATGCCCCGCAAGCAACTTCAAGCCACTGTCCTAACCGAGGACTTGCCGCATAACTACATATTACAGGTCAACTTTCTGCATAACACTCTCCAGAGTAACGATATGGGTCAACTTTCTGTATATCACTCGATTTAGGCGCAATTGCAAGAAACTTTCCCCATATCACACCCAAAAGCGTGTTAGCCAGAAGAGCTTACTGCAAACAATCTCTTTTCAAGAGACTTATCACAGAAGCTTTCTAGAGTTCTAGCAAAGATTCTTAGATCTGACTGCACTTTGTCACAAAACTTCACTATTATTTTGACACTTTTAATAGTTGGAGCGGAAACATTGATCGCCAAGTCTGGTCAATTTTTGTCCAACGCATTTCAGGAAATGACCTGAATAAGTAGCTAGAGATAATTAATTACACATATTTAATCACCTGTTGCCTCTCCTAACCAAGAAATTAATTTTGCACCACTACTTATTACTTAATTACTGTTTATTTTGTAATTTTATCACTAATTCTTGGAAAGGTTGCCAATCATCTTTATAGGTAATTGCCTCCCAAACCGATTCGATTAGCGGTCTAAGTAAAGCAGTTTTAGGATTATAATGCGTTAAGGTGTTCCCAATTTGAACCAAAGAATCTGAGGGTAATTGATTTAAGACCAAACTATATAATTCTCGCCAACGTTGCCAATCAGCTTTCGGTAAATCCATATTTTCAAGAATTAGAGAACTATTTTCTCGCCAACCGTAATTAAATTGTTCACTTAATTGATAGAAAAAGTCGTGATAACCGAGGCCAGTTTCTTGGAGAACTTCCAGGGTTTTGCTGACCAGTAAAGCAGATTCGGGAGTAAAAATATCCTCAAAACCTAACTTTTTGAGCATCATTTTTTGATAATAAAAATTGTAATGCTGGTCATAGTTAGCCAAAGCCAGATCTAACTCTAACAAGGAGACGACCATGGCCAGGGGAGATTGCAGTAACTCTAGATTTAAGCGACAGATAAAAGGCTGATTGCCATAACTATAACGGCCACCGTAGTCGAAATAGGCCGCCGTAAATTGGGGGTTATAGGAAGGAATAAAAGCGTAGGGACCATAATCGAAACTTTCCCCGGTAATTGACATATTATCGGTATTGAGAACCCCATGACAAAAACCTGCGGCCATCCATTGGGCCGCTAATTTAGCGGTTCTTTCGATTAAAGCGGCGTAAAATTTTAAATAGCGATCGCTATCTTGGGGATTGATTTCAGGATAATAATAAATAATCACATGATCGAGGAGTCTTTTAATTAAATCGCTACGTTTAATATGAAATAAACGCTCAAAAGTCCCGAAACGAATATGAGAATTACTAACTCGAATCATCACCGAAGATCGCGTCGGGGAAGGTTCATCACCGCGCCAGAGGGATTCCCCCGTTTCCACCAAACTGAGACAGCGAGAGGTATTCACCCCTAAACCGCGTAAAGCTTCCCCAGCTAAGACTTCTCTGACTCCACCCTTGAGAGTTAACCTACCGTCCGCATGACGGGAATAGGGAGTCCGTCCCGATCCTTTCGTACCAAAATCGTATAATTTGCCATCAATACCCCTAACTTGACCGTAGAGAAAACCGCGACCATCTCCCAAGAAAGGATTATACTCGCCAAATTGATAACCGTGGTAACGCAGGGCCAAAAAGGGGGTCAGGGATTGAAATTTACCAAAAGCCTCGATAAAATGCTCATCTAAGGTTAATTCTGGCTGAATTCCCACCAAAGGTAATAAAGCATCATTGCGAAAACGAAGGATATGACTGGGAAAATCCGCGGCTGCAACTTGATCATAGTATTGGTCCCCCAAGTCCTGCATGGCGCTTTCGTAAGGGAGACTGAGAAAGGGATTGGTGAGATGGTCTGTCATAGTGGTGGTGTCGATCGAGCGTTGAGGCGATAAAGTGATAAAGATAGCCAAAAAATTTTCCTACTGAGACTATCAAACAGCGATGCCCGATTCTATTATGTATCAAGGGGACTATTTTCTTGTCCTTGAGGCCGATCAACCTGAACAATTCCAGACTCCCGACCAGTTGCGGGATAAGTTAAAAGATTTAATCACCGCAAAACCAGAGATTTGTCCCCGACAATTGGCGAAATTCTCTAGTTTTGAGGAAAAATCTCTCTATCTGCGCGATAATTACTGCGAGTTAGACCTGGGTGAGGAGGGTTATCTACAATGGTATGTGGTCCGTTTGGAAAAATAAGGAAACCCGTTATTCAGTAGTTAGGTGTTAAAAACTGTCAGACACCCCCCTTATCAAGGGGGGATTAAGGGGGGATCCATCTTCAATTTAATTATAACCAGTTACTTAGTTATTAAGGCAGAGGCAATCAGAGCAATTATCTTTTTAACTTTTTACTTTCTAACTTGATCATTATGGGAGAAATAGAAGATTTACTGGCACAAATGAAGGCAGAATACCAGAAACGGGATCAGGAAAAACCGATGCCGTCCCCTTCTTCTCGCCAAGAAAAAGATCGTTCCCCGGCCGAATTTAAGGTTAATTATGCCAGCGATTCTGCTACCGATGCGCTTTTAAAAGCTTTAGCCTTAGAAAACCAAGCAAGGCAACAACAGGAGGCAGCGGAAAAAGAAAAAGCGGCGGCATTAAAAAAGCAGCGTAAGCGAGAAGCTTTAACTAGAAAGGCAAAGCAATGGTTAGATAAATTAGATGCCAAATCGGAGGAAGGACGCTGGTTTGAGGAGTTTTCATATAGCTACGATTCTCCTTTAGAAGCGGCGATTACTTATCTAGAAGCTTTGGGAGAAGTGGACATTTCTAAATGATCAGGTCTAATTTAAAGTTGTGGGTAAATTTGCTTGGTCAAAAACTCGATTATGCCACCAAATATTATCACCGGCTAGAATATTTGTGCCGTAACGAGGGACGATGCCATAAACAGTGCCGGGGTCATAATCCAAAGCTTGACTGATGAGATTGTAGAGACGTTGTAGATCAAAACCCCGGGGGTCACAATGGGGATATTTTCCTTGATTAATCAGAAAACTATCTACGGCAAAATGGCTGACAATTTGCGGTAATTGTCCCGTTTGTAAGGCTGCGAGGAGATAATATTTCGCCGTTTGTTGGTATTGAAAATCGCTGTAACCGGGGAGGGGTTGCAAGCGTCCTTTGGTCAAACAGTGGGATCCCGGCGCTTGTACCAGTTCAATGTTAACGCTGGAGATAACCCGACGATTTCTTTCGGCAAAAACTGGTCGCAAGCGATCGCAATTAGGGTGAGATAGCTGCTGACAAATCGCTTCTGTTGCCCATAATGCGGTGCTTTTTGCCCCATCAAAGTAATTTGTGGGATATTCTTTGACTAAACGCCTAAAGACGGCTTCTGAAGGCGTATTTAACCAAATTCTTGCTCTTTTTTCTAACTCAGGAGCCGATCGCGTACTCAAAGGAACACCCTCTAAAGCAAGTGCAAAACCCTTGACGCGGATAGTTTCTGGGGTAAGTTGCCACAGTTGACGCACTAATTGATCTCTGGTGTCTGCGGGCAGCATTTCGGCCGCTTGTTCATAAAAAGTGGCAGTGGGACGGTGACGTTCAAAAAAAGGCCGGGCGATCGAGTCTAAAATATCTCTATCCCTGGAATTCGGTTTGCGGGGGATGTAAACATTCGGACCCAATTTCATCGGACCGCGAGCATATTTTTTCTGTTCTTCGATGTTACCCGCAGTCATACTCCAAGCTGTATCGTGGAGAATAAACAAGGGAGAGCGTTCGAGGGTTAATTCGGTTTCTGGCGGGGCAATTTGCAAAAATTCGGCGATTTTCTGCTTTTCTAACTCATCTAGGCTCTTACCGGCTAAATTCTCCCCCACAGTGGAGGGATTAAAAATATTTATGGTGGCAGTGGAGAGACTAGAGGTATTCAGTTTTAAAATCAGTAGGGACAAGACCAAGCTAATCACCAAAGAAGTCACTCCCGATCGCCATTGTTCCGGGGGAAAGATAGAATATCTAGGGAGAGAAAATTGTCTTGATTTTTGCCGTCTTTGTCGATTCATCGGACTCTTTTAACTCTTTCCACCCATTGTATTCACTTTCTCGAAAAAGGGAATTAATACTAAATCCGTTGAGTATAGGCTACATAAGTAGGTGGGTGGAATTAAATATAAGATGAACGTAGGTTGGGTTGAAGAATGAAACCCAACGCCCGCATGGGTTACGCTACCGCTAACCCATCCTACAAATAATTGTGCCTCCCTACTTATCAGGATAGGCAATAGGCAATAGGCAATAGGCAATAGGCAATAGGCAGCTTTATTCTCCCCACTTCCCCACTTCCCCACACCCCACACCCTACACATAATTACTGAGGAACCATTGGGTATTAAAAGCTCGATCGCAGGATATTTCTAGTAATCTTATGCCTGATTCCGGCAAAACTGCGATTTTTTGCTCAAAATCAGTCCAATCGCTGATTAAATGGTAATCAATACCGTAGGTGCGACAGAGTTGGCAAAAGTCGATATTTTGGGGAGTGACAAAAAATTCTTCAAAGGGAGGGTCAAATTTGGCGATCGGCAACATCTGGAAAATGCCTCCCCCCTTGTTATTGATTAAAATTATGGTCAAGGAGCCAACAAAATATTTTTTGATTAAAAAACCATTTGTATCGTGTAATAGGGCTAAATCTCCCGTTAATAGCAGACTGGGGACATTTTTATAAGCTATTCCTATCGCAGTGGAGAGGTTGCCGTCGATGCCATTGGCCCCGCGGTTAAAATAGGGACGAATTTGGCGATCGCTAGGCGGGTTAAAAAACTCGGCATAGCGAACAGGCATACTATTAGAGATAAAGATCGGGGTACGGGGGGGGAGGTATTGGGAGAGCAGCCAGGGGATTTTACCTTCAATCAGTTTAGTTTCTGCTGCCAAAAGGCGATCGATGGTTAATCGAGCTTGCTGGTCGAATTTTTGCCATAATTGCCGATATTCTCGATTATTATCGGTTTTATCTGGGAATAGATCCCCTAATTGCTCGATATTTCCCCTGAGATGTCCGGTTTTTCCCTGTAGAGGATCGTAATTATCGGGATGGGGATCGATAATCCAGCGCGGACAGTCGATTTCTTCTAACCAGGTCCGTAATTCTTTGCTGGTGGGTAATTCGCCAATTTGCAGGACAACATCGGGGGTTAATTGGGTCCTAAGGGCAGGATTCCGCAATAATAAATCATAGGTAGTGATGAGATGGGGATTTAACCCTGCATAGTTTCGCAGAGGAGATAAAGCTTCCGCTAAGACGGGATATTGTTGCGATCGGGCTAAATTAGCGATCGCCTGACAGTAACTTTCAGGGTTTTGCGGGGAAGCTAATCCCGCGATGATAATTCCTTTGGAGGGTAAAGAATTAATTTGGAGAATTGAGTGGTTAATTGGCATATTTTGCCGAGATATATGGCTAAAAAAAGCCTCTTGGTCAAAATTAGCCTCTAAATTGTTAATTTCTAGATCGGGAGTTGGTGCGAGGGGATCCCGAAATGGTAAGTTGAGATGCACCACTCCGGGGACAGGATCGAGACAGCGCCACCACGCGTGGATGATAGTTTGACGGAGATAGCGTAAACGCTCGATATTGGCACTAGGACAGCTAATTTCCGCTTGCCAATTTGGATAATTACCGTAGAGTTTGACTTGATCGATAGTCTGACCGGCGTGAGCATGACGCAATTCTGGGGGGCGATCGGCGGTTAGAATTAATAAAGGGACATGACTTTCTTTTGCTTCAATGACTGCGGGATAAAAATTAGCCGTGGCAGTGCCAGAAGTGCAGACTAAAACCACCGGTTGATATAATTGTTTGGCTAATCCCAGGGCAAAAAAGGCGGCCGAGCGCTCGTCTAAGATGGGAATAGCTTCAATCTGGGGATGTCTTGCCAAGGCTACCGTTAAAGGAGTCGATCGCGATCCGGGAGAAACCACCCCTATCTTCAATCCCAAACGGGCCAATGTTTCGACTAAAATAGAACCCCAAAGTGTATTAAGATTGCGAAAATCGATCGACATTTATCAGTTCAGTGCAAAGGTTAGGGGACAATAAGTTGACATCCTCGCCGCCGTAAAACGGACGGCGATTCCTCACCACGCCACTTTTTTAGGGTGGTCGCTGAACGGGGTTGACGCAGATAGCGAAAAACGCTTAATTGTTTAAGTCTGACACTTTCTCCACGTCCGTTTTGAGTGTCCGAATGCCCTCCGTCCACTTTGAACAAGTCGAAAAAATCTAATGTTCAACCTTATTTCCTAGAAAGTTTTACTCGTTCAAGGCCGAATTTGAATTCTTTTCTGAACAAAACCCCCTACTATCTGTTGTAACCCAAATTTTCGATAAATTTAACATTGGCCGGAACCGGCCAAGAATAAGTTATTCCTGAGTCAGCGATGCGGGTTAAGTTTACTCTCAATTCCCAGGCCAATTTATCCCTTTTCGGGTTCCCTTCTCGCCAAGTTTTAAGGGGAAAATTTAGATACTGCTGCTCAACCTTCTCTTTAACGGTTTAGGAATCAAACCAAATAGCTGCACCTTAGCCATCATCCCCAATAAATAGCTAGTCTTTCCCAAAATCCACATAGGTTAATCCTGTTTTAGCGTCGGTTAGGGACTTACGATATTTATCATAAATTGCCTCCCCAGGAATATCTTCCGAGAATTGCTTCGGTAGTTTAAAAGAGGTGCGGGGATAGCGTTGGCGGATGTCAAGAATGGCGCGATAGGGAAGATACCATTTACGCATTACTTTCAACAATTCGGCAAATTGAGCGTAGGATTTGCTATGTCTGTAGGTCAGGGCAATGTATTGCAGCATTCGAGCATAGGTTTCCGGTTTGCTCTTATTATTAGGCACACCGATAATATTTTTCAGCTTCTCAAAAACTTCGTACTTACTAATTACCAAAACAACTAAACTAGGATAATCTAGTGTTTGTTTTTCGCGAGAAGTCTCCACGATATCAGAAACAGTTCTGAGGACAGAATAGTCCGCTAGTTGGTAGGCTTTAAATAGGGATAAAAGTTTTAATCCTAATTCGTACTCTGCCAGACGTTCCAATTCAGTTTGATAGGCTTTTAGGGCAACTTTTCCCTCCTCCGTTTTCACATCGGGCAGAGTTTCCAGCAACTTTTCTGCTACTCTAGCTTGAAAAGCCGCCTTATCTTCGTAGTCAGAGGCAAGCAGAGATTCCACATATTGATAAAAATCCTGTTGTTTAGAACTACGATAACGAAATTCTGTTTGATAAAGGCTTAAATAACTATTTTTTGCTTCGATCGCTCCTTGCAGTAGTTTAATACTTTCATCTAGTCCTGCGTATTCTCCAATTCCTCTAGCTAGACAGTATTTAATCTTCACAAACATGAGAAATTCTTGACCGCTAAACTTATCACTATCGATCGATTCTGCTGTCTTGGCAAATCCCCCCAGCGCTGACATTTCCCGGTTGTGGACAATCTGTACCAATTCAGGCACCTCTGGCTTGAAAAGTTTTCTTAAAATCAATTCTATGAATTTTCTCATCTTCAGGCACCTCCGGCTTTTTTTGAAACAATTTTGTTAGAATTAATTCTACGGCGTTGATCCTCAGCATAAAGTATAACCGAATTTGCCATCGACTGCTGACGAACGACTCGCCAAAAAGAAGACTTTGTACCTCAGAGTCTGGGCAAATAACTGATTTTGAGGGATTGAGATAGATAGGTTTTGAAAATTTTCCCTTATGATCCTGATTACAGACCAAATTTACCAGCGCATTGTCACCCACGCCGAATCCACCTATCCCGAAGAATGTTGTGGGTTACTCGTGGGAAAAATTACCGAAACCGCAGCCCAAGTGATCACCGTGCAAACCACAGAAAATAACTGGTCAGGTAATAGGAAAAACCGCTTTAGTATTGCGCCAGAAGTGCTTTTACAAGCTCAAAAATCGGCGCGGGAAAACCAGCTAGAAATTATCGGTATCTATCATTCCCATCCCGATCATGCCGCCATTCCCTCGGAAATCGATCGCCAATTAGCCTGGTCAGGATATACTTATTTAATTGTCTCCGTAGTTTCAGGACGAGCGATCGATTTACAAGCTTGGCAACTGGACGAAGGCGAACAATTTCAACCGGTAAAAATATTATAGTCTTGTATGACTAGCGCTTCCCCTGCTTTCCACTCACCCACCATCGATTTAATCGGGATAGGTCCCCTGTGGACCGGTTTTAGCCAACCTGGTTTTTCCCCCGATCCTTCCGGGGCAAAAGTGCAGTGCCATGGACGATTATTATGGCTAGGAATAGGTTGCATCCGTGGGACGGAGAAAGCGGTCATAGATAGGGCAATTAGGGATGTTTTTAAGCGTTATCACCTCTCTTTAGCCGCTATTGCCGGTATCGCCACCCTTGACATCAAAGCTAATGAACAGGGTTTAATTGCCTATTGTCAAGAGCAAGGATTGCCACTAAAAACCTTTACTGCTGAGGAGTTGAGAGATATTAATGTCCCCAATCCCTCAGCTATTGTCCACAAGAAAGAAGGAACCCCTAGCGTCGCTGAAGCTGCCGCTTTAAAAATGGGCGATACTTTGCTAGTCAGCAAGCAAATAGAAGCCAAATCGGTGACGGTGGCAGTTTCTTTGGCAGCCAGGGAATATAGAGGATAACAAATCGATGCTTAAACAGGTTTTATTTCTTAGTAATGGTCATGGTGAGGATTTAAATGCTAGTTTAATTCTGGGGGAATTACAAAAAATTCAGCCCCAATTATCTATAGCTGCTTTGCCTTTAGTGGGAGAGGGAAAAGCTTATCAAAAATTGTCAGTACCAATTATTGCCCCCACTGCCACTATGCCATCGGGGGGAATTATTTATACCAATCCTTTGAATTGGATTAAGGATATTGGTGCGGGATTAATTAGTCTAACTATTCAGCAAATTCAGGCAGCTTTTAAAGTTAGCAAGGATTGTGATTTATTGATAGCAGTGGGGGATATCGTGCCGATTGCGATCGCTAGTTTAACCGGTCGTCCTTTTGTGGCTTTTATTGTTTCTACTTCCAGTTATTACGAAGGCACAATTAAATTACCTTTACTGACGGAATTATGTTTAAGATCAGACAAGTGTTTAAGGGTTTTCACTAGGGATAAATATACAGCAACAGACCTAGAAAATCGGGGTATTAAAAAAGCGATTTTTGCCGGTTATCCGATTATGGATGTCTTAACACCAACGGGTAAAGATTTAGAATTAGATAGTCAAATTCCCATGATTGCTTTATTAGCGGGGAGTCGTTTACCCGAAGCTTTGAGTAATTTGGCTTTACAGTTACAAGTCTGTGAGGAAATAGTTAAAATTAAACCGATGCAGTTTCGGGCTGCTATCATTCCTAGTATCAGAGAAACCGACTTAGAAAATTTAGCTAAACAAGAGGGATGGCATTATTTAGGAGCGGGAAAATTAGAGAAAAATGGGGCTTTATTGTGCTGTTATCGTGATGCTTTTGCCGATATTCTACACCATTGTGACGCTTGTTTAGCCATGGCGGGTACAGCAGTAGAACAAGCGGTGGGATTAGGAAAACCCGTCCTACAAATACCCGGATTTGGTCCCCAATTTACCTACCCTTTTGCCGAGGCACAGATGCGCTTATTAGGGGAATCGGTGATAACTATTGGACAGAAACCCACGGAGGTAAATTTATTTAAAAATGCCGCGGTTAAAATTATTGATATTTTGGCAGATTCTCGTTATTTACACAGATGTTTAGAAAATGGCAAAATTAGAGTGGGAGAGTCTGGAGGTAGCAGAAATATTGCCGAGGAAATTTATAGCATTTTTCAAAAGTAATGGCAGAGATAGTTATACTAAATCCGTTGAGTATAGGCTACATATCAGGAGAGGCAATAGGCAATAGAGGCAATAGAACGTAGGTTGGGTTGAAGCATGAAACCCAACACCTGCAAGGGTTACGCTACCGCTAACCCATCCTACAAATAATTGTGCCTCCCTACTTATCAGGACAGGCAATAAATAATCAGTCTTTAATAACCGGATTTAGGATTAAAATAAAATTATTGTACTATCATTACTCCCAGGGATTTTACCAAAATGTCTAACGAAACCGTTACTTATAGTCTTGAATCTGTCCTCAAGGAAATCAAAGACAGCATCAAGGAAGTTAACCAAAAAATCGATACCTTGCAACAGGATATTAACCAGAAATTTGACAGCCTACAAAAGGATGTTAACCAGAAATTTGACAGCCTACAGAAAGATATTAACCAGAAATTTGAGAAAATCGACGAACGGCTAACTAAGCTAGAGGTAGGACAGGCAAAACTAACTGAGAAAGTCGATGGGATGGATAGAAGACTAGAAAAGGTGGAAGGAACCCAAAAAAATCAAGTTTGGACGTTAATTATTCTTTTAGGAGGGGCCATCGGCACGGCAGCGTGGCGATCCTTTTTTTCTGGTAATCCTTAGAAATATTGCCATAATACTAAATCCTAGGCAATAAATAATCAGTCTTTAATAACCGGATTTAGGATTAAGATAAAATTATTGTACTATCATTACTCCCAGGGATGTTACCAAAATGTCTAACGAAACCGTTACTTATAGTCTTGAATCCGTCCTCAAGGAAATCAAAGACAGCATCAAGGAAGTTAACCAAAAAATCGATACCTTCCAACAGGATGTTAACCAGAAATTTGACAGCCTACAGAAGGATTTTAACCAAAAAATCGATACCTTGCAACAGGATGTTAACCAGAAATTTGACAGCCTACAGAAGGATTTTAACCAGAAATTTGACAGCCTACAGAAAGATGTTAACCAGAAATTTGACAGCCTACAGAAGGATTTTAACCAGAAATTTGACAAAATCGACGAACGGCTAACTAAGCTAGAGGTAGGACAGGCAAAACTAACTGAGAAAGTCGATGGGATGGATAGAAGACTAGAAAAGCTGGAAGGAACCCAAAAAAATCAAGTTTGGACGTTAATTATCCTTTTAGGAGGAGCGATCGGCACAGCAGCATGGCGCTCTTTCTTTTCTGGCAATCCTTAGAAATATTACTATAATTTCTCACTTTAGGGTAGTTATGAGGGGAAATTAGCAGATGTGAAACTCAGGTTAAAAATAAGGGATTCCTAACCCATCCTACCGATAATTATGCTTTCCTCAACCATCTTTTTAACAATCGCCACAATGCCAATATTATCCCCCCAATTAAAACTAAAGGAAACTTAACCACCCCCAGAAAGAAAGCAACGATTAAGGGATATTTTCGGGTTTCTAATTGCCGAATTTCATCATCGCACTTTTGAACATCCGCTGCTAACCCCAATGCTTGATATAATTCCCGCGACTGAAGATATGCTTCTTTCGCTTCCGATATACGTTTGAGTTTATAGTAGGTAAGTCCCAGATTAAACCAAGCTTTCGCTTCACCCCCCCGATCACCGATTTCCCGAAAGATTGCTAGGGACTGTTGATAAAACTCGATCGCTTTTTGGTATTCTCCTAGGGAATTGTAAACATTGCCTAAACCCATGTAGGAATTCGCTTCACTCCCCCGATCACCGATTTCCCGTGTGATTGCTAAGGACTGTTGATGAAACTCGATCGCTTTTTGGTATTCTCCTAG
>VYLE01000784.1_pt1 | contig 12621 bp, 17 predicted proteins | sample 5114391 | NCBI WGS metagenome assembly VYLE01 (sample SAMN12291771, study PRJNA351875) | freshwater metagenome | isolation source: freshwater lake | place: USA: Michigan, Kent Lake | collected 2013-08-15
GTAGATTAAGAATACAGCAGTAGCGGCGGATACAGGTGCCGAGTAAGCTACACAAATCCAAGGACGCATTCCTAAACGGAAAGACAGTTCCCACTGACGACCGAGGTAGCAGAAAACACCTAGTAAGAAGTGGAAAATGACTAACTGGTAGGGACCACCGTTGTATAACCACTCATCTAAGGAAGCTGCTTCCCAGATGGGGTAGAAGTGGAGTCCAATCGCATTGGAAGAGGGAACAACCGCACCGGAGATGATGTTGTTTCCGTAGAGTAGGGAACCAGCTACAGGCTCGCGGATACCGTCGATATCTACGGGAGGAGCGGCGATAAAGGCGATGATGAAGCAGGTGGTGGCGGTGAGCAGGGTGGGGATCATGATCACACCGAACCAGCCGACATAAAGACGGTTGTTGGTGCTGGTGATCCACTGGCAGAACTGCTCCCACAGGGAAGCGCTCTCGCGCTGTTGTAAGGTGGTGGTCATTGGTTTATGAGTGCGGTTTTATTGATTTATGATGTTCTAATCTTAAGGGTTATGTAACGGTTTGTAAAGTTTCTTAACATTCAGTATTACTTGTCGGGGTGATAAGGTGGACTTATATATCTTGGTTTTAGGTTTGATATCGAGTTCAGTTATTAAAAACCGATCATTTATTCATCCTCTTGCCCCTTGCCTGTTGCCTCTCCCGATATGTGGTCTATAAGACCTCTTGCATAAATCCGAAAACAAACGATAGAAACAATAATGGGAGGGACTTTCAGTTAATTATTTATTAGTAGTTGATAATCTTCAAAAATGTTGCTGTACAAGGATCGGTATGACTCGATTAAGGTGGATTAAAAATGGCTTAATCCACCCCAATCGTCAACTATTAAGCACGGAGGAAGTAAGCAAAGGCACTTTTCCCGCCTGGAATGGCATTTGTATGACGGGTATGGCGATATTTTCCCTGATTATCAATTACCCATGCTATATGATTAGCCCGATCAGACCAACCAGCAAACATATAAACGTGATTGGGAATCAGTACACCATCTCTATCTTGCCCAAATTGTCCACCTACAGTTAAAACAACATCTCCTGGTAGAAGATTATTAACATTTGTTGATTTTTCCCAGCCTTTCTCGTCTTGTAGATAGTGGGATAAAGCTGATGTGTTCAACGAGATATTGCCATAACCGTGATCTTCTTTGGGGATAGTATATCCTGATAATCGCAGTGCGCTAGTAATAAAAGCAACACAAGCATTGGTAGTAGTTCCATACCACCTCATAACATCAGCATAAACCTTATCATAATTGCTAGGTTTACTGTAGAACTCGTAAAGTTTCTGTGTAACAGTACGAGTTTTAATTATCTCATCATGTCGTACTACTATGGGGGTAATGTTTGACCAACCAGGGAGTTTTGCGTGATTAAGTCCTGCTCGCCACGTTATTAAGTCAACTTTTCCCGTTTCTTCTAGTCCTAAGTCTTTCTGGAATTTTTTAGTCATGCTGACTGTTTCTTCATCCATTTCTCCACAGATAGTTAACACAGGAAAGTAACCACAACCATTAAGAATGTTTTGCCAAGAAGCGACCGATCCTACCTGAATGGGATCGTCTTCGATCGCCGATGGAGATAAACGGATCAGACCCTTATTTTCCAGTTCTTTCAGTTGTGCCATACAACCGACTTGAGCGCTGACTGCATTAGGATCAAATACGCCGTCACTAACGTATTTTCCTTTAATGTAATGATTAGTCCCTGAGTAAATATAAGCACTTCGACATGGCGGAGTTGTGTCGCGCCCCAGACTTGTCCGATAACCCCAACCATTGTACCCTTCAAGAAACCAAAAGACAGTGGGTAAATCCCAAGATCGTATCGCAGTCGCACCATCATATTCCAAAGCATCAATGGCAGATTCTTTCCAAGTAAAAGGCGGTTGTCCGCCTTGTGGCCTTCCAGGAGGTGCATTAACAGTGCGCGAGGTTAAGGGATCGCCATTATGTAAATGCCTGGTAAACTTAAAACTTGATTCCATACCGTGAATAACCGCGATAACAAACCAAGGAACATCAGTTTCTTGAGCTACCGATTCGTAAGTATCACGATATCTTTCAATTTGTTTGACATACCAAGCAACACCTTCTGCGTAGGCAGGGTTAATTTGGCAGTTTTGCCAAAGGGTCAAATACTCATTTTTTAGTGCTGTTGTAAGTTCCATTTTTTCTACCTCATCTCCTAAATATCTATTTGTTTCTGACTTTTAAGAGTCCTGAATGATCGCCAATTAATAATGTGTTTGGTAAATATCGAAGGCAATTAACAGGAATTCTCTTTGTAGTTTCCGAGAAAAATTTATGGTTGTTCTTCCCGACCGAATCAAGTTATATCTGTTGAAGCAGCTACCACATCATCACCGCAGTTTCCCCAGAGCAATCGCTGTAGCAGAGTCGAATTCGTAGGATATATTTATGGTCTTTTAGCAACTTGACCCGCAGGCTGGCATTTGTATCATCCCCACTATCGTCGTCACTCGCTCGTCTGGGATTAACATCTTCTGTGAAAACCCTCTCCGGTACCTTGGGGAGTGAACAATAAAAAGATTTCTGATTTTGTTCAGTCATAAGTTTCCTCCTTGAAATATAGTCAGCCAGAAATGAAAGTCATTTTCTAGCTTGCTCAGACAGAGCAAAAAGGTAGTTCTCGATATTTTTGAAAGCTTCTGGAGCTTGTTCATAACTTGGGTTGCTCCGATACTTCACTTCTTTTTTTCCCGTCCCCCAACCTATAGTTAGGTTGTAAGGATAATATCGGTATCCCTCTGGAGCACCATAAATATCTTCCAGTCGCTCAAAGTTGCTGCCCTTGATAAATGTTTCTAAGTCTTCCCACTGCTGTTCGGTCAAGATGTTATCGGTTAACAATAATTGCTTACTTCCTGAATGGTTGCCACTGACAGGACTATCGTATTCGTATTCTGTACGAATATGATTAATATATTTGTTCTCAATGTTTATATCATCATTCCAGCTTTTATAATGGACAAACATGAGAGAATTTTCGGTTAGGTTTTTCACAATTATTCTCCAACTTTACAATATTCTTCGGTAGATAAAACTTGCTTAACCTCAATGGGGATAGATACTTGAGTTTGGGTTCCCAAAAAAATGACAAACTCACTCAATCCTGCGTTAGTTTGAAGATTGGTTTTAGGATAAATACCCCAGTCATAAGTATATCCCAATCCAGTAAATGGATAAGGATCGTCCTGAGAGTTGTTATTAGTTAATCTTTCCAGATTTTTTGAAGGATTCCGATTTAGTTCTCGATTTTTGATTTGATTTATAAACCAAGCTTGATAAGCAGAATCAACCCCTTGAGGAAATAGCAAAGTATGAATCGAATTCGTAATAGGTTGAATCGTGCGATCATTAATTTCAGTATCTAGAGTTGGTCTTTTAAGATATTGTGGATGTACCCAGATTTCTGCAACTTTTACATATTCTCGATTGGGAGGCAAACCTAAAAGCTGCTTGAGTCTCAAATTTAGTTGGTTTTTATCAACTCCCGTATTTTTATAGTTAGTACAAAAGTCTTTTAACTCTGGGACAACAGTTACCCAAATTTCTGAAGGTGGAAAAATTTTTTGACCTGATTTATACCCAATTGCTCCAGTAAAAGTCGCTACTAAAACTCGACTATTGCCGGGTTGACCTTCCCAGATTAACTTGGGATTAGATTCAACAATAGCTGTCAAGTTATCTAATACTTCATCCGGGAGGGAATCTGCAGCATCTATTAGGGCATCCTCATAAGCTTTTGATACTGTAGTTTGTGCGGTGGACATTTTTCCAGAAAACGCAAATATCGTAGAGCCAACGATGCTTAAAGCCGTACACAAGCTAAGGAAAATTAGCAGTTTAACTTTCATCAGAATAACCTCCTCGAATTAACCTCACATTTTGTCTCAGTTTTCAGAAAGGGTGATTTCCACAATACAGAGATCATCGGTTTCTAGACCTAGTTTAAGGGCAAGACCAGGAGAAATATCCGCTACTCGTCCAGTCCACTCTGCTGGACCCCAGTCAACAGGTTTAGCCTCAGCAGATTGACCATTTTTAGGATTGGTAACTTTAACAACGGTGGAAATTAAATATCGTCTTGGGGTGACGCTGTAGTTCCAACGACAGGCGATATAGTATTTGTCTGGATTCAGTAACCGTCCTAATCCCTCATCACCATTAGGAGGCTGGAGAAAATAATCAGGCAATTCTTCATAACGATTAACCAAAGCTAATCCTTCAGTTCTTCTCATCCCAGTATCATTAGGTCCGCCAAAAGTTGACATTTTTCCTGTCAGTTTAATGGTTCTCGTTCGTTCCGTTGGAGAAACTAAAGTCATTTGAAAATCAATTTTTTGCAGTAAGTTGCTATCGGCATCAAACGCCATAAAATAAAATGGACGACTAACACCTGGAGTTATCAATGTCTGACCGAAACTCCACTTACCATCTACTGGTTTAACTTCGGCAATTTTGAATGGACCACCAGGTCCCACAGTAACAATAATTTGGGCTACTTCTTTATCTGCCGTACCACTAAAATCAATTGATTCGTAAGTTTTGAGAGTTGACCCGGGTTGAGGAGAAATAACCGTAAAATAGGAAGTCTCTACTAATTCTTGAGGTTTAGGAGTTTCTGGTATGTTATACTCAACGACCAGTGAAATTGTTGAAAAACCCCGTCTTTTATAACTTGCCATAAAGTCTTGAAAATCCTCCCATTCATCTCCGTTACGCAAGACAACACAGCCAGCGGAACCAGGAATGTTAGCATCGAAATGAATCCCAAACTCCCCTCGTGATGGAGGTACAATAACTGGATCTGGCTCAATATAGTAAAAGTTTCCTTCAACCCCTGAAACTCCCCTTTCGTCAAAAGGTGTTGTTCTAACAGAATAATTAGAGATATTGACTGTCTTACAGGCTGGGATTGGACCTTTTCTTCGCACGGATTGACAACTTGATTTCTGCCAACCACTCAACCCAGAAGTAGCGAGGAAAGATTTTACTTCATTTTCCCCATCCATAACCGATAGTTTTCCTGTCAGTAGTTGGTCGGATTGCTTCAAGTTCATTCGGAAACGTAGCCAACTCATAGCTTTTCTCCTTTTCTGAAAAATAACTAGAAAAAAACAAAATTTACTATTGTTTTTCTCTACTTCATAGTCTTTAGACTAAACTTGCACTCTAGATGTCGAACTTCTCTGTCAATTATGTCGGCAAAAAGTAGATCCATTCATAATTTTATCTCTCTTGGGATAGTCCTATAGCGTTTCTCACACTTGGGTGGCGGACAGGAAACGCTATAAACGAAGAACCGTACACAATAACCTTTGCTAACTAGGTATAGATGCGATAACGCACCTCATTTATCTGAAAAAAGCTGTAAGTAAATCTAACCACAAGGCAAGTTTATGAAAACCACTCAACAACTGCCCCAGCAATCGCATTTGCAGCTTGTTTAGATCTGTCTGTAGCAACGCTCATATTTCCGTACTTGTTCAGAAAATAACTTTCGACTAAAATACAGGGACCTTCACAGACTTGTTCGGCTGCATCTAAAACAGATAACCCTGCTTGATAAACTCCTTCTGTACCATTAGTCCCACCGAAAAGGGGATTGCCAATTGCCGATGCCACTCGTTTAGCAACTAAGGCTGCTAATTTTTTAGAAGATGGTTTAGCTTTGTCGTTGTCAATCATTGCACAAGTATAGGGATCTCCCGTCCCATCATAACTGTTATGGTGCAAGGAAAGGAACATATCATAGCTTTTCGCGTGTTTGCCCACATCTGTCAAATTGTCAGGATCGGGATTAAAAATATCCACTACAAAGCCATTTTGGTCTAGTTTGTCTTTAATGAGCGTAGCTTGAATCTCATTTAATAGTTCTTCCTTAACTGTCCCTGTTAAGTCGCTGGCACCTCGTCGAGAACGGCTATGTCCAGGATCGAGCAAAATACGTTTTCCAAGTGGTGGACGAACCTCGCCAATATCAGGACAATCTGGGATAATTTTTGTAGCGGTTTCTGCTACGAGCGGACCATTATTAACATTGGCAAAAGCATCGAGAAATTCTCGAAATTCCGCCATTGTTTCATAAAAACGTGTGAATTTAGGTTCTGCACCAGCGTAAGCGGTAATGGCAGGTTTTCCTGCGTTTGTTCGATTTAATTCTAACCAAGTGATAGTATCCATATTATTTGAAGTGTAAGTTTTCTCCTGCTTGACGGTATAAGTCTGCATACTCAGGACAACCTTTTTCTTTCAGCCAAACATTAAGACTGTCTACATCACGATTTCCCGAATCTAAAATTGTCAGCGACATCAGTTTCGCCTCCTTTTATCAATAGGGATGACTATCTAATAATTTTGTCATCCCTTCCTCTTCAAAGTTTAAGTCTACGCTTGAAACTTATCTATCTCTGACTTTCATTGTCTCTTAATTTGACTATCCAGAAATAGTAAGAGGGGGTTTTTGTAACTTTTCTTGATAATTGCTGCCCTCGCATCGGTTGCGGGCAAAATCGCACTCCCTTGCAGTATCCGCCCCTTTGATCTTACCAGCGATCGCATCTAGCCTTGTTTTGATTCCGGTCATCCACTGGTTAAACTCGTCCGACTGCCGATCGATCCCTTTCTTGCATTGTCTTATCTCATCGGGTGTTTTTTCGGTGGCTTCTAAGGAAATATTCAGTTCTATCATCATTGCCTCAAGTATCGATGGATTCTTTACGGCAGGGAACTTGGGTTCTTCGTTACTTGGTATGGTTCGATAGGGTGGCATAAATCGACTAAATCTTTATCTGGCAAGAGATTTAATTGATTAGTTCGCTCCAGATCGCAAACAATTGACAAAAATCGCAGTAATGTCTGTTTCTATAAGGGTTTCATCCCTTATAACCCCGTCCATTGCATAAGACAAACCGAAGAACCGGAACTTGACATATTAATCAATGGGAATCACCCTCTTTACGAAAATTTTGCTGTTGACATCCTCACAACCGTAAAATAGACGGCGATTACCAATCCCGACGATTTGGTTTTCCTTGCCACCGTCACGCACCCAAAAACCATGAAGCGTTTTTTCCTTTTAGCGATCGCCTTACTGTTGGTGTCCTGTCAGAACCTTCCCTCCTCAACCTTGGCCAATGCCCGCACTTGCACGGTGGTCAGGGGTTCGGTACACGACGGTGACACGATTAGGGTCGATTGTGACGAAAAACAGCAGAGAATCCGATTCGCCTGTGTTGATGCCCCAGAAATAAAACAGGAGAACGGCATCGTTAGTCGTGACCACTTGCGCTCGCTACTCAACCGAGCGAATCACCAAGTCACTATCAATGCTATCGATACAGATCGCTTCGGGCGTACCGTGGCCGAGGTGTACGCCAACGGTCAGCTAGTTCAACTGCAGCAGGTAAAGGACGGTATGGTTTGGGCTTACGATCGATTCAAAGCTGACTGTCCCAGCTGGAAGGAAATCGAAAGGGCTTTTAAAGAAACTCGATCGAACCGCAAGGGAATTTTCGGGGGAAACCCGGTGCCACCCTGGGAATGGCGACGACGGAATCGCTAGTTTTTTATCTGTAGAGATAGAAAAATTCGCGGAGGTAAACTATGAACAGAGACATCATTACTGGAATGGACGGCGAGATTTATGCCAGACGCGATCTGAGTCGGGAATGGGGCGGAGCGATCGATCTGGGAAAAGCTAAAACGGGAAAAAGCTTCGAGGTTGACGGTCATTTAGGGGAAACTAATCGCTGCGGCGTTTGGGATAGTGTGGACAGACTCAAATTCAGGACTTCGCGTAACCTTCGTTTGGAACTCGCCACCGACCCCAACGTGATCACCGAGTTAGTCCGATTTGATAGTAAGGGTGTCGCCACCGTCGTCGGTTCGGTTGAATACGGCGACCGACTGTCTCTCAATTTAACACCGGGTCGCTACGGCCTCAGCTTCTTTGTCGAGGGAGATTTGATCTCCTATCAGGTTAATGCCAGTTTCATTTAGGGCGTTGACTAAATATCCAGGATAGCGACCGCCGAAATCAGCAAAGACCGTTCAATTTCCCCAAAACAGCCTGATGTTTCTGCCGCGCTGACCTTTCCTCGGTCGATGTGCGCTGGCACTGTCTCAAACTTTTGCCGATAGTCGATAGGTCAACTTTCAGAGCAAGCCGTTTCTTTTGAACGTAATCCCGCCAATTCTCCCGCTCAATAGCATCGAGTTCTTGGCAGATGTCAGCAGTCAGCCGATAATCCACACTAGGAGCCAAAACTTCCCCGTCAAAGTGACCGCCGGCATAGCAGCCGGGGTTATGGCAGCGGGGCAGTTTATCCAGGTTGGAGTCAAAACCATCGATGACAAGGGCAGCGAGATAGTGGTGGACAATCCCACTGTCATGACAGCAGAAGCAATTCCAGCGGGGCTGCCAGATTTCTACCTCCGCTCCTGGTTCCTTTTCGGGGCGCATCGGCTCCCTGGGGAGTTTTTTCAAGATTTGTTCCCCCAAACTAAATTGTTGGTAATCGCCCAGTCCGCAAAAGCTTTTCTTGTCTCCCACTCTTCTGGTGGTCCCCCTTGGGCTACAAAACGACCTTTTCCTTGCCGTATTTCAGCAATCCACTCCTCTCGTTTGGGGTGGTTCTCCCAATCGGCTTCTCCTACTTCACTTTGAAACATATCGTAATACACGCGGGAACGTTCTTTACCCGCGCCGTTCTTGCCGGCCAGCCATGCTTCTATGTCGTGGATGGGTGGGTTGAAGTCTTTCACCTTCTCCCTGACAAAATTGAAAAATTTCTCTCTCGCCGTATCTGAGAGAGATTTAATAAAAATCTGATAAGAATCTGGAGGAACGACGGAAGCTTTGACTGGTAAGGTTTTTGATGGGGTCAAAGTCTCCATTTTGTCCAACGAAGTCTCCATTTTGTCCAACGAAGTCTCCATTTTGTCCAACGAAGTCTCCGATTTGTCCAATGAGTCTCTATTTTGTCCAACAGTCTCCGATTTGTCCAATGAGTCTCCATTTTGTCCAAGAATTACTACGACACCGTTAGGGGCTTCCCAGTCGATTAGTTTCTTGTCTTTGAGTCTCTGAATCCCTTTGTAAAAAGCTGCTTTGCTGATTCCAAGCTGTTGGCTAATCTCTCTTTGGTGTAGAGTTATTTTCCAGCCAGGAGCTAGGCGAATCCTCAAGTAACAGTAGAGTAGGGCTGTTGAAGAAATCAGACCGCACTGGTGAAGGGCGATCGCCTCCTCTAAGGTCATTCGATAGTGTTGCTGTTTCATCATCTTGGCTAGGTAACGTTTCTCTCCCCGTAGTCTGCTTACTACTTACATCATTACCTCAATATATCAATATGTCAATATCTAAAGGGATAAATGTCTGAAGTGCTATACTGGTTAAAAGTTGTTGAGGTAAACAGATATGGGGTTTCCTGCGGTCATAGACAAAAGAGCGGAACGAGAAAAATATGGTGAAACCAAGAAGCAGAAGCAGTTTATGCTGACTGAATCTGCCAGCCACATCTTGGACAGGCTTGCCTTTGATCGCCGCGTGACTCGTTCTGAAGCAATTGAGCAACTGATTAGAGAAGAAGCCGAGCGAAGGGAGCTTTCAGATGATTGGAAGCAGGAATCAGTATGATTTGGGAAACCGGCGAAGCGGAAGAATGGATCGATAAGGAGAAGGAACTGTACTTCTACAGCAACCTAGAGGCGTTAATGGCTGAAAAAGGCTTAAACATCGCCGAACTGTCGGAGCGGACAGGTGTAGCCCAATCCACTATCAGAAGTCTGATCAGGGGCAGACTTAAAAGGCTCGACAGTCTCAGCACCGGCAAACTAGCCCAGTTTTTTGAGTGCAAACTGGACGAACTCTATGTGATGAAGTGGGAGTAGGGAACGGGCGACCACCTAACCAATACCCGTTGGAGTATTGTAGAGTTGGAGAGGCGATCGCTGTTCTTAGGGAGCAGTATGTGGTGGGGACGGTGACGGCTAAGATTGTTTAGCCGAAACCTTTTCAATGTCGGGACTCACAGCGATGAGAGTAATTGGTTAACAGGGGTTTACTTTTTAGCGAAGTCTCTCAAAGCGGGTATCATTGTCATTCATCAATTACCAGTAAATGAAGACACCTTATGGTTAAGAGTATTAGGTAAAAGAGGAACTCAAAAACGAGCAGTTGAAGAGTTAGTTGAACTGCCATAACGCAATCCTTTTCGAGAGAATTTATTAGAAATTCTGGCCAACTGGCGCAAAAACTTAGAATTGAGAGATAATTTAAGTACCGAAGAACAGGAGGACATCATGAACTTATCACCAGCTTATTTACAACAAAGGGAAGAGTGGAAATTAGAAGAACGTCACTCTATGATAGCCAGTCTTCTGGAAGGACGCTTTGGCAGCCTAGATTCGGAATTATCTGGTCTGGTGGAACGGATCGCCCAACTTCCCATCTCGGAACGCACCGGTTTACTTCTTTCTTTGGCTAATTTATCCCGTGAAGAACTGCTACAAAGATTCAGGGAAAATTAAAACTCCAGCCCGTCCAAACCATGAAGAATCATCCCTAAACCCTGATGGTAGTTAGTCCGAGGAAATCTCTGCCCAATCATCGCAATTTTCTTCATTCCTTACAATTTTTTTCCTGTACTGAGAGTTTTTCCATACCCATTATGATAAGATATTAATAAATAATCAGGAGCAATTATGACAATTACTCCAAAATCAGAACAATTAAGCAGCGATACTTTATTAGAGCAAGAGGCTAAAACCTTGAAGACTTCCTTTCCTTCTAACTCTTCGCCAAATAGTAAAGCTATTTTTCTGCAACAGGCAGGTGCTTTAAGCGATGATAGTTCTTTGGCCGACCTAAGAGATTCTATTTACCAAGCCAGGGGACGTTCGGAAACTGACGATGATGTATCTTCTTGACACGGATACTTTATTGGCGATCATCTCTTCTAAATGTTGAAATTCTTCATTTTTATCCATCGGAATTATCATTGTAATAGACCTCTCCCTAGTCCAATCGAGTTAACCAAGCCAACCAACGAATCGAGCAGAAGGGCTTCCTGAAAAGTTATGGTCGATTCGATCGCATTTCTGTTATCCTATTCTTACCGTCATTAAAATAAGTAGGCATGGGCGATTTTTTGCTAACCGTATTAAGCATAGCAAGTTTATTTGCCGTCAAGGGCTATCCGTGGCGAGGGGCGATCGAGCTATGAAGATTCCTAAGTTACCCGATGAAGTCACCATACCGATCAACAGGAAAACCGTCTGGCTTTTTGGTTTGGGGGTGATCCTCTGGTCTTTATTCGTCGTAGCAATAAACGATCACTTTTTTAGGATCGACGAGATTATAGTTTATCCTGACGGTTCGAGGGAATATCGGGTCAATCCGAAATAATTAAATTGTTTGGACCTACTCCCGTGATGTCAAACATCTCTTAATTGTTAAGGTTAGATTTAAACTTCAGTAATTATTGTTTACCTTTAATTAGAATTAATTGAACTTTGAAATGAAGATAAAACACGCGATTAATTGCCATAAGTTCCTAACTTTTCTAATTATACTTGGCTTAATGGCTTTTTATAATAATTTTACGTCGCTCGCTTGGATATACCTTGCTCTACACGGAACTTACGGTATTATGTGGTTGATCAAAGATAGATTATATCCCGATCAACAATGGGAAAAAGAAATATCGGTGGCTGGGGGAATATTTACCTTTATCGTTCTCGGTTTATATTGGGCCGCCCCTTTTATTATTATTAGCGAGAAGGTCACGGCCACCGCTCCCTTAATATCCGCAGCCATAGCGATCAATATTATCGGGGTATTTCTCCATTACGGTAGCGATGCCCAAAAGTATTTTACCCTTAAATATAGAAAAGGGTTAATCACCGAAGGCTTCTTTAGTCGTTGTCGTAATCCCAACTATTTAGGAGAGATTTTAATCTATCTCGGTTTTGCCCTGTTAGCCCAACATTGGCTGCCTTTTCTGGTTTTGGGTGGATTCATCGCCGGTGTCTTCATCCCCAATATGCTTAAAAAAGACCGCTCCCTCTCCCGCTATCCTGAATTTGACGCTTACAAAGCGAAGTCTGGATTGCTATTACCCAAACTGATCAAATCTAGTCCAGATGCTCGTCAATCCGTTCAGACCTAAGCATTAGGTATTTCTCGTAAAGATGAACTATAATCTAATTTGCTACTGGGGAGATTAAATAGAGTAATCATTTCCCTTTTGTGACAGTCCGCTGAAAATTTTATCTAAAGTTTTCGACAACTAGACGTATTGGTGGGTCAGCTATATGATTGGAATCAGAGTTTCCCTATAGCGATCAAAAAAGTAATTGATTGTATTTTGGTAACTAAACTAACTTTTAAAAGCCAAGGGGAAGACGAATGCCATTTCAGAACAACTATGCAAATCTATACTTTGCACGGCTACAACTTGCATTTTTTACTCAAGGACAATAATATAGTTTAAGAGTCATAATTAGAAGCAAAGCACTCATTAAAAACATGATTAACCTAGAATTCACG
>VYLE01000746.1_pt1 | contig 12620 bp, 13 predicted proteins | sample 5114391 | NCBI WGS metagenome assembly VYLE01 (sample SAMN12291771, study PRJNA351875) | freshwater metagenome | isolation source: freshwater lake | place: USA: Michigan, Kent Lake | collected 2013-08-15
CCCCCGGCGGGCGGAGGTCTGGCCGGTGCTGCGCGGCGTATCGCGCAAATGCAGGGGATCGACCCTGATGCCCCGCCTCCGGCCCCACCGCGCCCCGCCGCGCGGCGCGATCTTTTGCCGGACATCGAAGAGATCAACTCCTCGCTCAAGGGCAACGAGGCCCCGGTCGAGGCTTGGGACGAGGATCGCCCCGGTGCCGCCGCCGCCGCCGAGGCGCGCGGCTTCCGCAGCGGTTTCGCGCTGGCGCTGTTCGCTGCGGTGATCTTGCTGGCGGCCTATGTCGCCGCGCCGCAGATCAAGGCGCAGATCCCCGCGCTGGCCGGAGGTCTGGATGCCTATGTTGCCGGGGTGGACGGGCTTCGCCTGTGGCTTGATGGCGCGATGCGCGCGGCCACCGACCTGCTGCGCGGCATGACCGCCAGCGAGGGGGGCGTGGCGGGCGGCTGAGGCCGCCCCCGCCTTAAAACTGATCCAAGAGGCGGCGCAGGTAATCCCGTTCGCTTTCGGGTCGGGCCTGCTCGCCCGACCGGCGCCGGATTTCGTCAAGGATATCCTGCGCGCGGCGATAGACATCCTCGCCCTGCAGCATGTTGCGGTCTGATCCGATGCGGGCCGAATTGCCCGGTTCGCGGCCCAGCGGATCGCGCTGGCCATTGGGATCGGCCTGCCCGAATTCCTGCCCGCGTTCGGCATCGCCCTGCTGCTGCTGTTCCTCGGCCATCGCATCGCCGAATTGGCGCATGCCGTCGCGCATGGCTTCCATCGCCTCGGCCTGCCGATCCAGCGCGCCGGGAAGATCGCCGTCGCGCAGCGCCTCTTCGGCCTCCTCCATCGCGCGGCCTGCACGATCCAACTGACGACGGCCCTCTTCGCCCGCCTCGCTGCCATCTCCGGGAAGTTGGCCACCCTGCAGCCGGCCCAGACGATCGCGCAATTCCTGCTGGCGTTCGGCAAGGCTCTGCCCTTCGCCTTCGCCTTGACCTTCGCCTTCGCCCTGCTGGCCTTCGCCTTGCTGCTGGCCGGGCTGCTGGCCGTCATTGCCCTCTTGCCCATCCTGTAGATCGCGGAAGGCATCGTCCGACAGGCCCTGCTGGCCGCGCAGCGTGTCCTGCAATTCGCGCATGGCCTGCTGACCCGGGCCACCCTGCCCTTGCCCCTGCCCTTCGCCCTGCGCGACCTGCATGTTCTCCATCAGCTGGCGCAGCATCTCCATCAATTCCTGCGCCTCGGCCATCCGGCCCTCTTCCATCAGGCGCTGCAATTCATCCAGCATCTGCTGCAGCTGGTCGCCCGACATTTCCATCCCTTCCATGTTCTGGGAAAGCTGGCTGTCAGGGTTGCGCTCTGCCTCTTCGGCCAGTTCGCGCATGTAATCGTTCAGCGCCTCGCGCAGTTCCTGCATGAGTTGTTCGATTTCGGACGGATCGGCCCCGTTCCGCATCGCTTCGTCCAAACGATCCTGCGCGCGGCGCAGGCGTTCCATCGCCGAGGCGAGATCGCCTTCCTCCACCAGTAGCGCGATTTCCCACAGTTCGGCGGCGATGGCATCGCGCGCATCGGGCGAAAGACTGGCCTGCTGCGCCTCCAGATCCCGCATCAGGACGCGCAGGCGCAGATAAGCGCGCTGGTTGCGGATCAGGTCTTCGGGGCGGTGAGTGACGGCCTTCAGGACCTGCGTGGCGCGGGGTGCATTGGCGCGGGTCCACAGAAGATCGCGCCGCATCTCGATCAGGGCGGCGGCCAGTGGGTCGAAGAAACGCTTGGCGGGCAGGGTCAGGCGCACGGGTTCGGCGCTGCCCTCTTGCCCTGCGGCATCGTCCACGGTGAAGGTCATGGCGACGGGCAGATTGGCGAAGGGATGCTGCGACAGATCGTCGACCAGCGTCTCGGCAATCTGGGCGCGGTCGCCCGTCATCGGCATGGGCAGGTCAAGCACGACGGCTTCGCGCGGTTCCGGGTCTGCCGCAAGGCCAAAGCGGCGGTCCACGGCGGGCAGGTCCAGCGCAACGCTGACCCGGCCCGCAGCCACGCCGTAATCATCCGTCGCGGCGAATTCCATGGTGAATTGGCCATCGCCTTCGCGTTCGGCGCTTTCGGCAGGGGTGACGGCGGGGGCCATATCGGGCGTGGCGATGAACCGCCATGTCCGCCCGCCGGGGCCGCCCACCGTGACCTCGCCGCTGCGCTGAAGCGTGAAGTCATGCAGCGGGTCCGAGGCGGGGGGGACATCCGTCCCCGTCCGGCCCGACACGGTTTCCGACAGCGTAAGCTCGCCCACCTCGCCATACAGGCGGAATTGCAGCCGCGTGCCCACAGGCAGGTCGAGGCTGCCTTCGGCAATGTCGTTCAGATAGAGCGAGGGCTTGCCCGTATAGGCGGGCGGCTGCGCCCAGCCTTCCCAAGCCGGGCCTGCCGCAAGCTCGTTCCCCGCACCGGGGGCCAGCGCTTCGACCGAGGTGACGCGCCAGAGCGAGCCGAAGATCATCGCCATGACGAAAGCCGTCAGCGCGACATAGCGCAGGGCGAAGGGGTCGCGGCGGGCCAGTTTCAGGTCGGGTTCCACGGGGCGCGCGGCGGCGGCGCGGGCCGCCATCCGGGCGCGGTGTGCCTGCCAGACGGCCAGCGAGGCGGGATCATCCCCGCCGATCGCCTGCGTGTCGGTCAGGGCGGCGATGGGCTGGCCGGGCAGGCGGGAATCGAGACGCACCAGCGCCTCGGCCCGCGTCGGTCGGCGGAAGGCGCGCAGCCCGCGCCAAAGCGTCGCCAAAGCGGCGGCCAGCGCAAGAATCAACGCGAACCATGCCGCCTCTAGCGGCAGGTGATCCTGCAGGCCGAAGGACAGGGCCGAAAGCGCAATGAGAAGGACGGTCCAGAAAGGCCAGAAGCAGCGCGCCAGCCGTTCTGCCCAAAGGCCCAGCAGCGTCAGCCGCAGCGGGCGGGATAGGGCCGAAAGGGTGCTGTCCTGATGCTGTGTCATCCGTTCGGGCGGGGCCTTTGTCGCGTCTGGCGCGGCAAGGCCGCCTTATAACCACGTTGGGATGGTATCGCGGTTCAGGATTTCGTCAAAGGTCGGTCTTTCCCGAATGACAGCGAAGTGATCCCCTTTCACCAGAACCTCGGGCACGAGCGGGCGCGAATTGTATTCCGATGCCATCACCGCACCATAGGCCCCGGCCGAACGGAAGGCGACAAGGTCGCCTTCGCCCAGCGTGGGCAGGTCGCGTGCCTTGGCAAAGGTGTCGCCCGTCTCGCAGACCGGACCCACAACATCGAAGGGCTGGGTGGCGGCGGCGGGCGGCGGTTCGGCGACCGGGACGATGTCGTGATGCGCACCGTACATGGACGGGCGCACGAGATCGTTCATCGCGGCGTCGAGGATCAGAAAATCCCGCCCCTCGCCGTTCTTGACATAGATCACCGAGGCGACCAGCAGCCCGGCATTGCCAGAGATCAGGCGACCGGGTTCGATCTCCACCTCGCAGCCCAGATCACCCACGGTGCGTTTGATCAGCGCGCCGTAATCGGTGGGCAGCGGCGGGGCCTCGTTTGACCGAGTATAGGGAATGCCCAAGCCACCGCCCAGATCGAGGCGACGGATGTCATGGCCCTCGCTCCGCAAGCGACGGGTCAGATCAGCTACCTTGAGATAGGCCTGTTCAAAGGGTTCCAGCTCGGTCAGCTGGCTGCCGATATGGACGTCGATCCCGATCACGTCGATCCCCGGCAGGCGGGCTGCCTCGGCATAGACCTCGGACGCGCGGTCGATGGGGATGCCGAACTTGTTCTCCTTCTTGCCCGTCGCGATCTTCTCATGCGTACGGGCGTCCACGTCGGGATTGACGCGGATGGTGATGGGTGCCGTCACGCCCAGCGACGCGGCCACTTCGGACAGGGCGCGCAGTTCCGGCTCGCTTTCCACGTTGAATTGACGAATGCCGCCCGTCAGGGCCAGACGCATCTCTTCGCGCGTCTTGCCGACGCCGGAGAAGACGATCCGCTCTCCCGGTACGCCTGCCGCCCGGGCGCGGCGGTATTCACCGCCCGAGACCACATCCATCCCGGCGCCGAGGTCCCCCAGCAGCTTCAGCACCGCCACATTGGACAGCGACTTGATGGCAAAGCAGACGAGGTGCGGCAGCGGCGACAGCGCCTCGGTGAAGAGGTGGTAATGCCGCGTCAGGGTGGCGGCGGAATAGACATAGAAGGGCGTGCCCACCTGCGCCGCGATGTCAGCAATCGGCACATCCTCGGCATGCAGGGCACCGTTGCGAAACAGGAAATGGTCCATCCGTCGGCCCCTGCGGAAAACACGTGTCGCCCGTTGCTATAACAGACCCCGCCGGGGGCGCAATTCGCGGCTGGGGCCGAAAAATTTTCGTCCGAAAATTTTTCGCACCGCTCTGCCTTGGCAGAGCGGCGAAGATTTTTCGGACGAAAAATCTTCAGGCGCGGGCCTTAGCCCGCGCGGCGCAGCAGCAGGTAAAGCGGCAGGCCACAACTGACCCCGATGCAAAAGGTGGCCGGGATGGCCACCAGCCCCCGCCAATTCCGCTGCGCGATGCATTCCGCGATCACCCAGACGGTCAGGGTGACGGCGGCGATCGTCAGGTCCCATGTCAGCCCCGTGGTGGAGGCGTTGACATACCATGCGTCGATCAGACCCGAGAGGCCCGTCCCTGTCTCGCGCATGTAGGTGACGAACCAGTACATCGGATGCACCGCACCCCAGACGGCCAGTGCCAGCCAGACCCAACGCATCGGTGTCATCCGTTGCCCCCCACTATGCCGATCTGGGCCTGACCCGAGATCGAGACGCCGCTGGCCTGTGCCGCGGCTGCCGCCTGTGACGGTGGCACGGGCGGGCCATCCGCGCCGCAAGCGGCCAGAAGGGCAAGGGAGGCGAGGGCGAGAAGGCGCGTCATGGCAATCCTCTATCCGGTTCACAAAGGGGCACTGCAGCGGGCTCAGGGCGAATAGCTGATCCGTCCCCCAGCCAGTCCGGCAGAAACCGAAGGGCTGACCGTCAGCCCGTCCGCGCCAAGACTTAGCCCGGCATTCAAGCGGGGCGAGCTGCAGGCGCAAAGGCCGATTAGGGTGGCAAGGGCAACAACGCGCATCATCCGGGCAGCCTGTGGAACGGGTCGATCACGGTGATGCCGAGGACCGGGTCTTCGGCGCCGAGGTCGGTGCCGAAGCTGGTATTGTGGCCCAGCGGCACGGTCAGGTTTGGCATGCGCGTGTCCTCGCAGGCAGAGAGCGCGAGCAAGGGGAGAAGGCGAAGGGTGAGAGTGGCGGTCGGGATCATGGGTCAGAGTGTCCCTCAAGCGGGCCGCCGAGGCAAGGCAGCCCGCGTGCCGTTGCCCCGATCAGCCCAGCCGCGCCGTCCAGTCGGCGATGCGCGCGCGCACCTGATCCGGGGCCGTCCCGCCATAGGAGCGGCGCGACCGGACGGAGTTCTCCACCCCCAGCACGTCGAAGACATCGGCGCGGATGCCGGGATGCACCGCCTGCATCTCGGCCAGCGACAGGTCGGGCAGGTCGCAGCCCTTCGCCTCGGCCTTGGCGACGAGGGTGCCCGTCACGTGATGCGCCTCGCGGAAGGGCAGGCCCAGTTCGCGCACAAGCCAATCGGCAAGGTCCGTCGCGGTGGAAAAGCCGCTCGCCGCCGCCTGTGCCAGCACGGCGCGGTTGGCGGTCATATCGCTGACCATCCCCGTCATCGCGGCCAGCGCGAGCATCAGCGTATCGGCGGCGTCGAAGACCTGTTCCTTGTCCTCCTGCATGTCCTTGGAATAGGTCAGCGCCAGCCCCTTCATCACGGTGAACAAGGCCACCGTCGCGCCAAGGATGCGGCCCAGCTTTGCCCGCAAAAGCTCCGCCGCATCGGGGTTCTTCTTCTGCGGCATGATCGAGGACCCGGTGGTCCAGCGATCCGACAGCCGCACGAAGCGGAATTGGGCGCTGGACCAGATCACCAATTCCTCGGCAAAGCGCGACAGATGCATGGCGCAGATGCTGCTGGCGGCAAGGAATTCCAGCGCGAAGTCGCGGTCGCTTACCGAATCCAGCGAATTTGCCGTGGGCCGGTCAAAGCCCAGCGCCCGCGCCGTCATGTGCCGGTCGATCGGGAAGGACGTGCCCGCCAGCGCCGCCGCGCCAAGCGGGCATTCGTTCATCCGCGCGCGGGCGTCGATGAACCGCCCACGGTCGCGCGCCAGCATCTCGACATAGGCCATCATGTGATGGCCCCATGTCACGGGCTGCGCCGTCTGCAGATGGGTGAAGCCGGGCATGACCCAATCCGCCCCCGCCTCGGCCTGCGCGAGGAAGGCGCGGATCAGCGCTTCAAGCCCCGCGATGGCGGCATCGCACTGGTCGCGGACCCAGAGACGGAAGTCGACCGCCACCTGATCATTGCGCGACCGGGCGGTGTGCAGGCGGCCTGCAGGTTCGCCGATAATCTCTTTCAGCCGGGCTTCCACGTTCATGTGGATGTCTTCCAGCTCTACACGAAAGGGGAAACCGCCCGTTTCAATCTCTGACAAGACCGTGAGAAGCCCTTCCCCGATCGCCTCGGCGTCACTATTCGTCAAGATGCCTGTGGCGGCGAGCATCGCCGCATGGGCGCGTGACCCTGCGATGTCCTGCGCGTAAAGCCGTTTGTCGAAGCCGATGGAGGCGTTGATCGCCGTCATGATGGCATCCGGCCCTTCGGCGAAGCGCCCGCCCCACATCTGGTTGGCGGTGCGGGACGGATCGGGACTGGACATGGCGGGGGCCTTCGGAGGGATGATGCTGCGGAAAATTCTGGTCGTCGTCTACACGGCCTTGGCCATCGGTGCAAATGCGGCCCTTGCGGGTGACGTGGCGGACCTGCGCGACGGCGACATGAAGAAGCTGGCCCTGCATTCCGAACCGGTCGCGGTGCCGGACGGGGTGTTTCTGGATGCCGCCGATGCCGAGGTGCCCTTGGCGCAATGGCGCGGGCAATGGGTGGTGGTGAACTTCTGGGCCACATGGTGCGCGCCCTGCCGGAAGGAGATGCCCTCGCTTCTGCGCCTGCAGCAGGCGATGCCCGAGATCGCGGTGTTGCCAGTGGCGACGGGCCGCAATGCGGTGGAGGGGATCGAACGCTTTTATGAAGAGGCGGGCGTGCAGGCCCTGCCCATCCTGCGCGACCCGCGCAGCGAATTCGCCCGGCCCATGGCGGTGATGGGCCTGCCGGTGACGGTGATCCTGAACCCGGAGGGGCAAGAGGTGGGCCGTCTGATCGGCGATGCGGAATGGGACAGCGCCCATGCGCAGACGGTGATCCGGGCCTTGATGGCGGCCAATTGATCGGCGCGCGCCGGGCGCAGGCGCCCGTCGCGCATTCCCTTTTTTCCGCGGCGCCGCCTTCGGCTTTGCCGCGGTAGAGGGGGGCCAGCCCCCCGTCACGTGCCGTGACTCCCCCCGGAGTATTTCCGGCCAAGATGAAGATCAGGCGGTTTCGCCCAAGGCGCGGATGCGGGCATGGGCCGGGCAGGTGACGAGGTGATCGTTCACCATCCCCGCGGCCTGCAGGAAGGCATAGACGATGGTGGGGCCGCAAAAGGTGAAACCGTCCGCCTTCAACTGTTTCGAGATGGCCTGCGAGACCGGGGTTTCGGCGGGGATGTCGGCCATGCTGCGTGGTGCGTTCTGCAGCGGGCGGTGGCCCACATGTTGCCACAGGTAGCCCGCGAACCCTTCGCGCTCTTCCACTGCCAGATAGGCGCGGGCGGAGCGTATGGTTCCTTCGATCTTGCCGCGATGGCGCACAATGCCGGGATCGGCCATCAGGCGGGCGACATCGCCCTCTCCCCATGAGGCGATCGTGGCGGGATCGAAGCCCGCAAAACTGCGGCGGAAATTGTCGCGCTTTTTCAGGATCGTGATCCAGCTGAGCCCGGCCTGAAACCCCTCGAGGATCAGCTTTTCCCACAACGCGCGGGGATCGCGTTCTGGTACGCCCCATTCTTCATCGTGATAGGCGATATAGAGGGGATCGGTGCCGCACCATGGGCAGCGGTCTGTCATCCTGCGGCCCTCCCTTGGCCCGGCATGCGGCTTTACCCGATCTTTACGGGGATGCGGGCAGTCTTGCCAAGGCTTGGATCGACAGGGCGCAGGGGGCGCGGGCGATGGAAGACGGGCTGGGAAGCCCGCTCTCGGCAGCTTTGGCCGAGGGCGAGGGACGCATACTGGACCGGGTGGCGGACGCGGTGCGTGAGCGCCGCCTGCGGCTGGCCTATCAGCCGGTGGTCGTGGCGCGCAGTCCGCAGCGGATCGGGTTTCATGAGGGGTTGATCCGGCTGCTCGATCCGGGCGGGCAGGTCATCCCGGCACGGGACTTCATTCGGGCGGTGGAACCCCATGCGCTGGGCCGCGACATCGACTGTGCGGCGCTGGCCATCGGGCTGGACGCGCTGGTCCGCCATGCCGACCTGCGGCTGTCGATCAACATGTCGGCGCGGTCGGTCGGTTGGCCGCGCTGGCTGCGGCTGCTGCGCACAGGGCTTGCGCGCGAGGCCGGGCTGGGCGAGCGGCTTATTCTGGAGATCAGCGAGGCAAGCGCGATGACCGTGCCGGAACTGCTGGCCGGGCTGATGGCGGAACTGCGGCCTAAGGGCATCGCCTTCGCGCTGGACGGGTTCGGGGCGGGGCCGATCACGCTGCGGCACTTCCGGGACCTGCATTTCGACATGATGAAGATCGATGCGGGTTTCACCCGCGATGTCGCAGGGCAGGCAGACAATCAGGTGATGATGTCGGCTTGCCTGGCCCTGGCGCGGGAATTCGACATGCTGACCGTGGCGCAGGGGGTAGAGACGGCGGCCGATGCGCAGTGGCTTGCTGCGCTGGGGGTGGATTGCCTGCAGGGCCATCATTTCGGGGTGCCGAAACTGTATCCCCACGGGCTGTGATCCCGCGCCGTGGCCGCGCGCCATGCCCCCAAGCCATGACCCTGCGTCAATCTGCGTGGGCAAGATTGTTGCTTTTGTTTCCCCCGGCGTCTAGGCCATGCTGCAAGGCGGCAGGGTCGCGTGGGCCCTGCCCGATCTGGGAGAGAGAGGATCAGCCATGACCAATGTCGTCATCGTTTCCGCGGCACGGACGGCCGTGGGCAGCTTCAACGGCGCCTTCGCCAATACCCCGGCCCATGATCTTGGCGCGGCGGTGATCGAGGCCGTGGTGGCCCGCGCCGGCGTCGACAAGGCCGAGGTGGAGGAGACGATTCTCGGTCAGGTGCTGACCGCAGGTCAGGGCCAGAACCCCGCGCGGCAGGCGCATATCAAGGCCGGTCTGGCCAAGGAAGCCAGCGCATGGTCGCTTAATCAGGTCTGCGGCTCGGGCCTGCGGGCGGTGGCGCTGGGCGCACAGCATGTGCAGCTGGGCGATGCGAAGATCATCGTCGCGGGCGGGCAAGAGAACATGTCGCTGTCGCCCCATGTCGCGCATCTGCGCGCGGGCACCAAGATGGGTGACATGAAGTTCATCGATTCGATGATCAAGGACGGGCTGTGGGATGCCTTCAACGGCTATCACATGGGCCAGACGGCCGAGAACGTGGCCGCGCAATGGCAGATTTCCCGCGACATGCAGGACGAATTCGCGCTGGCCAGCCAGAACAAGGCGGAAGCCGCGCAGAAGGCGGGCAAGTTCAAGGATGAGGTGACCCCCTTCACCATCGCGACCCGCAAGGGCGACATCGTGGTGGATGCCGACGAATACATCCGCCATGGCGCGACGCTGGAATCGATGCAAAAGCTGAAACCCGCCTTCACCAAAGAGGGTTCGGTGACGGCGGGCAACGCTTCGGGCCTGAACGATGGCGCGGCGGCGGTCCTGCTGATGTCGGCGGAAGAGGCCGAGAAGCGCGGTCTGACGCCGCTTGCCCGCATCGCCTCCTACGCAACGGCGGGGCTTGACCCGTCGATCATGGGCGTGGGCCCGATCCATGCCAGCCGCAAGGCGCTGGCCAAGGCAGGCTGGAAGGTGGGCGATCTGGATCTGGTCGAGGCGAACGAGGCCTTTGCCGCACAGGCCTGCGCGGTGAACAAGGACATGGGCTGGGACCCGTCCATCGTGAACGTCAACGGCGGCGCCATCGCCATCGGCCACCCGATCGGCGCGTCGGGCGCGCGCATCCTCAACACCCTCCTGTTCGAGATGGCGCGGCGTGACGCCAAGCGCGGCCTTGCCACGCTCTGCATCGGGGGCGGCATGGGCGTCGCCATGTGCCTGGAACGCGCCTGATCGGAAAATGCTGCGGCCACATTGCCGCATCTGCAAAATGGGCGCGCAATAATGTTGCGCGCCCTTCTTCGTTTCGGTAACACCATTTCAAACAAGTCTGGATTCTCAAGGAGGGACGAATGGCACGAGTGGCTTTGGTGACGGGTGGTTCGCGCGGGATCGGTGCCGCGATTTCGGTGGCGCTGAAGGCGGCGGGCTACAAAGTGGCCGCGAACTATGCCGGAAACGATGAGGCGGCGGCGGCCTTCACCAAGGAGACAGGCATCCCGACCTACAAGTGGTCGGTTGCGGATTACGATGCCTGCGTTGCGGGCATCGCCAAGGTCGAGGCCGAGGTTGGGCCGGTGGATGTGCTGGTCAACAATGCGGGCATCACCCGTGACGCCATGTTCCACAAGATGACGCCGCAGCAGTGGAAAGAGGTGATCGACACCAACCTGACGGGTCTGTTCAACATGACCCATCCGCTCTGGTCGGGGATGCGTGACCGCAAGTTCGGGCGCGTAATCAACATCTCCTCCATCAACGGGCAGAAGGGGCAGGCCGGGCAGGCCAACTATTCCGCGGCCAAATCGGGCGATCTTGGCTTCACTAAGGCCTTGGCGCAGGAAGGCGCGCGGGCCGGGATCACGGTCAACGCGATCTGCCCGGGCTATATCGCGACCGAGATGGTGAAGGCGATCGACGAGAAGGTGCTGGCCGAACGCATCATCCCGCAGATTCCTGTGGGCCGTCTTGGCGAACCAGAAGAAATCGCGCGGACCGTGGTCTTCCTTGCCGCCGATGAGGCGGGCTTCATCACCGGATCGACGATCTCGGCCAATGGCGGGCAGTTCTTCGTCTGATCCCGGCGTTTCGAATGGACAGGCCCGCGCCCGGCGCGGGCCTTTCTCTTTTGTCCCGCACCCGCTAGAGAAACCAAAAATCTTCGAAGATTTTTGCAAATTTCTTCGAAGAAATTTGGCGGTGCAGGGATGACGACGACACGCGCAACGGCCATCGGCTTTACCGCCGTCCTGATGTGGGCGCTTCTGGCGCTCTTCACCATTGGGTCCGCCCCGGTGCCGCCTTTCCTGCTGAATGCGCTGACCTTCGGCATCGGCGGCACGCTGGGCCTGATCTGGACCTTGCGGAACGGGCTGGACCGGCTGCGCGGTATCTCTTGGCGCGTTTATGCTTTCGGCATCATCGGCCTGTTCGGCTATCACGCGCTCTACTTCACCGCCTTCCGCATCGCGCCTTCGGCGGAAACGGGGCTGATGGCCTATCTCTGGCCGCTCTTCATCGTGCTCTTCGCCAGTTTCCTGCCCGGAGAGCGGCTGCGCCCGATGGTCCTGATCGGGGCCCTCATCGCCTTTGCGGGCGCTGCTCTCATCGTGCTGGGGCGCGACTCCGGCGGGGCGGCCACCCCGCTTGGCCTGTTCTTGGGCTTTCTCTGCGCGATCACTTGGGCGGGCTATTCCACTCTCTCGCGCCGTCTGGGCGACGTGCCCACGGAAAGCGTCACCGTCTTCTGCCTTGGCACGGCGCTGCTGTCGGCGCTGGTGCATCCGATGGTGGAGGAAACCGTCTGGCCCGCCACCACACTGGGCTGGCTGTCCATTCTGGCGCTGGGCATCGGGCCGGTGGGCGCGGCCTTCTTCACTTGGGATATCGGGATGAAGAAGGGCGACATCCAGCTTCTCGGCGTCGCCTCTTACGCGGCGCCCCTGCTGTCGACCCTTGCCCTTGTCGTCGCGGGCATCAGCCCTGCGTCGTGGATAATCCTCGGCGCGGCGGTGCTGATCACGGGCGGGGCGGCGCTGGCGGCCCGGGCGGGCACCAGCGCCGGGGACTGATCCCTTACGCCTGTTGCAGGCGGGTCATTTCTTCCTTGAGCCTGAGTTTCTGCTTCTTCAGCTCGGCAATCCTCAGGGCATCCGCGCCGGGGCTTCGCTGCTCACGCTCGACCATATCAGAGAGGTGCTCATGCTTGCGGCGCAGTTCCTGCAGATGCGAAGCAATCGTCATATCCGTCCTCCTCGTGGTTGGGTCCGATCCCTTGAGTGCAACACAACCTCCGAGTCGTGTCACGGACATTCGGTGCCGACTTACGGACAGGTGTTCCCATCCCTGCCGAAGGCGGCCGAGAGGTCGGCGCCTTCCCGCAGAACCGCGTTGGCGGCTGGGGTATAGCTTTCGCGGTCGCCGTCATGCGCCGCGCCCTCATGCAGCGTGAAGGGGGCCAGCAAGCGGAACGCGGCCCGCCCGCCCTTGCGCGCCTGCAGGATCACGCGCGGCGGAGCGCGGCCCACGCGCGGCTCCAGCGGCAGCACGGCGGCGGAGCCGAGCTTGGGTGCCAG
>VYLE01000747.1_pt1 | contig 12618 bp, 7 predicted proteins | sample 5114391 | NCBI WGS metagenome assembly VYLE01 (sample SAMN12291771, study PRJNA351875) | freshwater metagenome | isolation source: freshwater lake | place: USA: Michigan, Kent Lake | collected 2013-08-15
CGCCCGCCTGGCCGAAGCGGAGCGGCTGGCCGCCGAGAAGGCGGCCCGGAAGGCGCGCGCCAGGGCGGCGCGGGCGCGAGCCCGGGCGCGAGACGAGGACGCCTCGTGAGCGTCCGCATCATCGTCACCGGCGGCACCTTCGACAAGGAATACGACGAGCTGACCGGCACGTTGCACTTCGAGCAGACACACCTGCCCGAAATGCTGCAGCGCGGGCGGTGCATGCTCGACGTGCAGGTCGATGTGCTCATGATGATCGACAGCCTCGAGATGAAGGAAGCGCATCGGCAGCGTATCGTGCAGGCCTGCCGCGACGCGCACGAGTCACGCCTGCTCATCACGCACGGCACCGACACCATGGTCGAAACGGCGCAGTACCTCGCCGCTGCCGCGTTGCCCAAGACCATCGTGCTCACGGGAGCGATGGTGCCGTATGCGTTCGGCAGCTCCGACGGATTGTTCAACCTCGGGAGCGCCCTCAGCTTCGTGCAGTGTCTTCCAGTTGGTGTGTACGTGGCCATGAACGGCCGCTACTTCACCGCGGACAACGTGGAGAAGAACCGCAACGTGGGCGTGTTCGAGGAACGGCGCTGACGCGTGCGCGGGACGCGGCAGCACCGTGTGTCGGTCGCCGGGTGACCGCTCAGCGCCTTGCCTGTACCACCGACAGCGTGATGCTCGAGGACGTGGCGCCACCGTGGTGCACATCCCACCAGTTCATGTTGTACGGCGTCTTGCGCAGGATGAACGGCACCCCGGAGGCAGGGCGCTGCCTGGGGACGTACACGTCGGTCATGAGCCGGGTGCCGTCACGCATGGGCATCATCACGGAACGATGGACCTCGGCCAGCTCACGCAGCTCGCGCTCCTGCGCTTCGCGGGCGGCCACCAACTGGGCGGACGGGGCCGGGGCCTGGGCATCGGCCGCCATGACCAGAGTGCCGAGCGACAGAGCGCCGCCCAGCAGGAGACCCAGACGGCGGCGCCACGCCGGCAGGGGAGGGGAGAAGGGCACCATGGCGAAGTCCTGTGGGAAGGGGAAAGGGCAGGAGAAGCGTACGGCGCGCCGCCCGTGTCTGCCGTCGGGCGCGACCCGACGGCGCCGGCGCTCGCCCGACCGGCAGTTGGGCCACGAGGCCGGGTCCGCTTCCAGCCCCCTGTTCCCGTCCCCATTTTCCGTTCAGCAGGATTCCACGGCCGCTTCGGCGGCTCAGGCCGTATACCACCCCCGAATCTCCGGCACTCCCCGCATGGCGAAGATCAAGGTTGTGAACCCCGTCGTCGAGATGGACGGCGACGAGATGACGCGCATCATCTGGCAGTTCATCAAGGACAAGCTGGTGCTGCCGTACCTCGATGTGCAGCTCGACTACTACGACCTCGGGATCGAGCATCGCGACGCCACCGGCGATCAGGTCACCATCGATTCGGCCGAAGCCACCAAGCGGCATGGTGTGGCGGTCAAGTGCGCCACCATCACGCCTGACGAGGCGCGGGTGAAGGAGTTCGGGCTCAAGAAGATGTGGAAGAGCCCCAACGGCACCATCCGCAACATCCTCGGTGGCGTGATCTTCCGCGAACCGATCATCATCTCCAACATCCCGCGCCTGGTGCCGGGGTGGACCAAGCCCATCGTGGTGGGGCGCCACGCGCACGGCGACCAGTACAAGGCGACCGACTTCAAGGTGCCGGGGCCTGGTACGGTCACCATGACCTACACGCCTGCCGACGGCAGCGAGCCGATGCAGTTCGAAGTCGCCAAGTTCGGCCAGGACGGCGGCGTGGCCATGGGGATGTACAACTTCAACGACTCCATCAGGGACTTCGCGCGGGCCAGTTTCCGTTACGGCCTCCAGCGCAACTTCCCGGTGTACCTCTCCACCAAGAACACCATCCTCAAGGCGTACGACGGCCAGTTCAAGGATCTGTTCGAGGAGGTGTTCGCGGCCGAGTTCAAGGCGGAGTTCGACGCCAAGGGGCTCACCTACGAGCACCGCCTCATCGACGACATGGTCGCCTCCGCGCTCAAGTGGGAGGGCGGCTACGTGTGGGCCTGCAAGAACTACGATGGCGACGTGCAGTCGGACATCGTGGCGCAGGGCTTCGGTTCGCTGGGGCTCATGACGAGCGTGCTGCTCACCCCAGATGGCAAGACGATGGAGGCCGAAGCGGCGCACGGTACGGTCACCCGTCACTTCCGCGAGCACCAGAAGGGAAACAAGACCTCCACCAATCCCATCGCGAGCATCTTCGCGTGGACGCGCGGCCTCGCCCATCGCGGCAAGCTCGATGGAACGCCTCAGGTGACGGCGTTCGCCGAGACGCTCGAACGGGTGTGCATCGAGGCGGTGGAGGCGGGGGAGATGACCAAGGATCTCGCGATCCTCATCTCGAAGGACACGCCGTACCTCCACACGGAAGACTTCCTCGACGCCATCGACCGGCGGTTGCAGGCCAAGATGGGGTGAGCCTGCGGTTCGAGGCACGAAGGGGCGGAGGCACCAAGGGGCGGAGGCACGGGGAACACTCCCTGTGCCTCCGCGTCCCTTTTGACGGGAGAGGGAGCGGGCGGTAGCATGGGTGGTCCCCTCCACCTCGAGACCCGTCATGCACCGACCACTCGCCGCCCTGCTGGCACTGGCCGCCCTCCCCGCTGCGCTCGGCGCGCAGCGCCCCGCGCCCCCATCCCCGCAACCCGTCGTCACGCCGGCGTTGTACCAGGGGCTCGCCTGGCGACACATCGGCCCCGAAGGCAATCGCTTCAGTTCGGCGGTTGGCATACCGGGCGATCCGCACACGTATTACGTGGGCGCGGCCTCGGGCGGCATTTACAAGACGACCGACGGTGGGGTGCATTGGAGCGAGATCTTCGATGACGTACCGGTGCAGTCGATCGGCGCTCTGGCCATTGCCCCCAGTGATCCGAACATCGTCTGGGCGGGCACCGGTGAAGCGCACATTCGCAGCCATATCTCGATTGGCCAGGGGATCTACAAGTCCACCGATGCCGGCAAGAGCTGGCAGCTCATGGGACTCGAGAAGACGGGGCGCATTGCGCGTGTGGTGGTGCACCCCACCAACCCCGATGTTGTCCTGGCGTGCGCGCTGGGAACCGCTTACGGCCCGCAGCAGGAACGCGGCGTGTACCGTACCACCGATGGCGGATCCACGTGGACGCGGGTGCTCTTCACCACCCCCGACGCCGGCTGCAGTGACCTGGCCATGTCCCCCGCCAATCCGCGTACGCTCTACGCGGGCATGTGGCAGATCGAGATCCACACCTGGGGGCGTCGCAGCGGTGGGCCGGGGAGCGGTCTCTTCAAGAGCACCGACGGCGGCGTGACCTGGACGAAGCTCGTCGGGAACGGCCTGCCGACGAAGATCACCGGCAAGCACGCGCTGGCGATCGCGCGCAGCAACCCGTCGCGCGTCTACGCCCTCATCGAGACGGGAGATGGGCTGCCCTTCGAGGGAGAGGCTACCGAAAGCGGGCAGCTCTGGCGCACCGACGACGACGGTGCCTCCTGGCAGCTCATGACCCGTGACCGCAATGCCATGGGGCGCGCGCACTACTATTCGCGCACCGCCGTGGCCACCGACAACGACAACGAGCTCTACTTTCTCACCGCGAGCTATGCGCGGTCGATCGACGGTGGGCGCACGCTCACCACGCTGACCGGTGGCGAAGCGCCGGGCGGAGACCACCACGATATCTGGATCGATCCCACGAACGCCAACCGGCAGATCGTGGCCCACGATCAGGGACTCTCCATCACGATCAACCGCGGCCGGACGTGGTTCCGCCAGCGCCTCAGCAACGCCCAGATCTATCACGTCACCGTCGACAACAACGTGCCGTACAACGTGCTCGGCAACAAACAGGATGAGCCGAGCTATCGCGGACCGAGCAACAGTCGGGTGCAGGGCGGGCGCAGCGCCGGCATCTCGCGTGGCATGTGGCACTCCGTGGGGGGCGGCGAGAGTGGCTGGGCCACACCCGATCCGGTCGATCCGAACATCATCTGGAGCACGGCCTCCGGCAGCGGCATGGTCGGTGGCATCGTGGTGCGTTTCGAGGAAAACCGTCGGCAGTTCCGCAACGTCGAGGTGTGGCCGCAGCAGTCGAACGGGCCGGCCGAGGGGGTGAAGTACCGCTTCGTGTGGGACGCCCCCCTGCTCATCTCGCCGCACGACCGCAACACGCTCTACACGGGCAGCCAGCATGTGCACCGCACGCAGGACGGCGGCAACAGTTGGCAGGTGATCAGCCCCGATCTCACGCGCAACGACCGGTCGCGCATGAAGAGCTCCGGCGGCCTCACCCCCGACAACATCGGCGTGGAGTACTCGGGCGTGGTGTACGGCATTGCGGAGTCTCCCAAGGCCAAGGGCACGATCTGGGTGGGCACGAACGACGGACTCGTGCAGCTCAGCCGCGACAATGGCGCGACCTGGACCAACGTGACGATGAACGTGCCGGGCATCCCCGCCTGGGGATCGGTGCGCTCCATCGCCGCCTCCAAGTGGGATGCCGCCACGGCGTACATCACCGTGGATGCGCATCAGGAGAACGATCGCGACCCGCACGTCTACCGCACCACCGACTACGGCAAGAGCTGGACGAAGATCGTCACCGGCATTCCGCGCAGCATGCTGAGCTACGCGAAGATCATCATCGAGGATCCGGTGCGGCAGGGCATGCTCTACCTTGGCACCGAGAACGCGATCTACCTGTCGTACGATCGCGGCGACACGTGGTTGCCGCTGCAGAACAACCTCCCGCACGCGCCGGTGTCGGGCATCATCGTGCAGGAGCACTTCAACGATCTGGTGATCTCCACGTACGGCCGCGGCTTCTGGATCCTCGACGATCTGTCGCCGTTGCAGCAGCTCGATCCGGCGGTGCTGGCCAAGGGAGCGCACCTGTTTGCCCCGCGCGCTGCCTATCGCTTCCGCCCCATCACGGCCCCCAGCACGACGTACGACGATCCCACCGCGGGCACCGATCCGGAGTACGGCGCCGCCATCAACTACTACCTCAAGACACCGGCCAAGGCGGCGCCGATCGTGGAGATTCTCGACAACGGACGTGTGGTGCGCACGCTGCGGGGGACGAATCAGCCCGGGCTCAATCGCATTCACTGGGATCTGCGCGATGAGCCCAGCCGGGAGGTGCGTTTGCTCACCAGTCCGTTGTACGCGGAGCACATCGTGACGGGCCCGCAGGGGCGTGTGGCCCCGGGCACGAGTCGGCTGCAGATCCTCATGCCGCCGGGCACGTATACGGTGCGCCTGCGCGTGGAGGGCGAGGTGCAGGAGCAGCCCCTCGTCGTGCGGAAGGATCCGAACAGCGCGGGTACCGAGGCGGAGATCGTGGCGCAGGTGCGTGTGCTGCAGGCCCTCAAGGGCGAGCTCGACCAGGCGGCGGCCGCCGTCGCCCGCGTGGAGAACGTGCGGTTGCAGGCACAGCAGGTGCTGGCGCAGCTGCAGCGTACGGTTCCCGACGCCGACGTGGCGCAGCGCCTGCGCGCGCTGGACACGCAACTCGCCGAGACCGAGATGGCGCTGGTGGATTTGCGGCTGACCGGTGGCGGGCAGGATGGCGTGCGTTTCGGCTCGAAGCTGATCGGCAAGATCGGGTATCTGGCGAACGGGGTGGCGGTGTCCGACTTCCCGCCGACCACGCAGCACGTCGAGGTGCAGGCGATCCTGGCCACCGACCTCGGGGCCGCGCTCCGCGCCATTGACGGGGTGCTGGCCAGCGAGCTGCCGCGGGTGAACGCGGTGCTTGAGGGGAAGGGGCTGCCGCGGATCACCGATCTGGGCGGCGCGCCGGCGCGCCTCGTTCCCTGACGCCGATGGCTTGCGGGTTCGGAGGGTGAGGGACGAGCGGTAACGGGAGGGGACCGGGCGACGATCGGTGGCACCGGATGGTGCGGCTTTCAGAAAACGAAAAGTTGCACCATTCCGGACCGGCGGTACGTTCTCCGCGTTCGAGTCTGACACACCATTCTCCCCCGAGGTTGTCCCATGGGCCGAACGACCGCAGTGCCAGGGCGGACCACACTGGCTGTTCTCCTGCTCCTCCTCGCCGCAGGTCCCGTTCAGCAGGCCGCGGCACAGGCCACCGGGGGCATTCGCGGCACCGTGGCCGGCACGGCGCAACAGCCCCTCCCAGGGGTGCGCGTCACCATCGTCGGCGTGCGCGATGGCGAACGCACCAACGCCAACGGACTCTTCTCCGTGGTGAACATCCCCGCCGGGGAGCAGATCGTCCGCGTGGCCACCATCGGCTACGCCACCAAGGAACAGAAAGTCACCGTCGTGGCCGGGCAGACTGTCACGGTGGAGTTCCAGCTCTCCGCGCTCGCCGTCTCGCTCAACGAGATGGTCGTCACTGGCACGGCGGGGCAGCAGACGCGGCGTTCGCAGCCGGCCCAGGTGGCCGTGCTCAACACCGAGGAGATGATGCGCAACGCGCCGCGCAGCGGCATGGCCGGCGTCCTGCAGTCGGCCCTCCCCGGCGTGTCGGTCACCCAAGGGGGCGCCACCACCGGTGCCGCCCAGCGCATCCGCATCCGTGGCGCCTCCTCCATCTCGCTGTCCAACGAGCCCCTCGTCTTCATCGACGGGGTCCGTGCCGACTCCCGCATCATGAGCTCGGCCCGCCCCGGGGTGGGGAGCGGCAGCAAGACCAACGCCGGCGGACAGGGGGTGAGCCGGCTCAATGACCTCAACCCCGAGGACATCGCCAGCATCGAAGTGGTCAAAGGGCCAGCCGCGGCTACCCTCTACGGGGCCGACGCCTCGGCCGGCGTGATCCAGATTATCACCAAGCAGGGGCAGGCGGGGGCGTTCAAGCAGAACCTCGTCACCCAGATGGACAACATCGATCTCAACTGGACCCCGCCTGACAACTGGGGCGTCTGCACCGCGGCCCTCATCAACGCAGGCGCCACCCCCATTTGCGTGGGCAAGGCACCGGGCACGCTGGTCTCCGACAATCCCCTCGTGCGGGACAAGGTCATCCAAACCGGCCAGCTGCAGCAGATCAATTGGAGCGGCACCGGCGGGACGGAAACCCTGAAGAACTACATCTCCATCGGCGATCAGTCGGAGACGGGGATCCTCCCCTCGAGCCGCATGCGTCGCACCACCCTCCGCACCAACTCCACTTGGGCCGTTCGCCCCAACCTGACCCTCAACTTCGGCGTCAGCTACTTCAACACCTTCAACCAGCAGCCCGACGACAATCATAGCGCGTACGGCTACGGCGCCGGCTACGGCATCGGCAGTCCGCTCACCGTGGGGCTGGCCGCCGATGGCTGGTTCGCTCCCTACCGCAACAGCCCCGTCATCGCGTCCATCCGTAACGAGGTCTCCAACAAGCGGTTCACCCCCAAGGTCGAGGTGAATCACCAGCCGACCTCGTGGTTCAATCACCGCCTCGTGTTCGGCCTCGATTACTCGGGGGAGTCCCGGATGAAGCTCGTCCCCAAGAACGACTCCGGGTACTGGGCCGCGTCCGACAATCCCGGGCTCGTCAATCAGACCCGGGTGACGAACAACCTCTTCACCGTCGACTACCTCGGCAACGTCACCAACACCTTCGGCGCCGCCGGTCAGTGGGTCTCGAGCCTCGCGTTCGGAACACAGATCATCCTCAACTCGCAGGATCTGCTCTTCGCCAACGGGCTCGGCCTCGCCACCAACTCGGCCCGCGTCATCTCGGCCACGGCGCAGACCGTGGGGGGGGAAACCTGGGAAGAGACCCGGTCCGTCGGGCTCCTCAGTCAGTGGCAACTCGCCTACCGGAATCGCCTCTTCTTCCAGACCGGCCTGCGGGCCGACCGCAACTCCGCGTTCGGGACGAAGGTGGGGACGATCTTCCTCCCCAAGGCGGGCGCCTCCTGGGTCATCTCCGAGGAGTCGTTCCTGAAGGACAGGATCGCCGCGCTCAACCTGCTGCGCCTGCGGGCCGCGTATGGCGTGACCGGGCGCGCCCCGCTCCCCGGCACCTCGCTCGAGACCTGGACCCCCGTGCCCACCTCGCAGTCGGGAACGAGCACGCCGGGGCTCAGTCTCCTCAACCCGGGAAATCCCGACCTGCGTCCGGAGCGGGGCAGTGAGACCGAACTCGGGTTCGAGGCCGGCCTCTTCAACGACCGTGTCGGCCTCGAGTTCACACACTTCCGCAAGGTCACCAACGATCTCATCCTCCAGCGACAGCTGCCCACCTCGGCCGGCTACGCGGAGAATCCGTTCGTGAACATCGGTTCCGTCCTGAACTCCGGCGTCGAGGCGGTACTGCGCTACCGCGTCTTCGATCGCGGGCGCAACGCGCTCGACGTGCAACTGAACGCCAATACGCTGCGCAACGAGCTTACCGATCTCGGAGACATTCCGGCCTTCGGCACGTCGCCCCGCTACATCGAAGGCTACCCGCTCGCGGCCTTCTTCGCCCGCACCATCAAACGTGTGGACGTGGCGCGCAACGTCGCCGTGGTGTCCGACACGCTCGAGTACGCGGGCACGATGTTCCCCACCCGCGAGGCGGCGTTCAGCACCAACCTCACGCTCTTCGGGAACTGGCGGATCACCACGCAGGTCGACGGAAAGTTCGGCGCCATGAACTATGACCAGACCACGCAGTACCGCACCCGCAGCGTCGTGCGCACCAAGGAGGCGGTCGCCCCCGAGCAGCTCACGGCCGAGGTCCGCCTGCCGCTGCTCGGTCCCTACGTCGATTCGCAGAACCGGCCCGTCTCGGCCAATCTGGTCGAGTCGCCCTTCATCTCCCCAAGTGACTTCGTCCGCTTCCGCGAGATTGCGGTGACGTACACCGTGCCTTCCGAGTTCGCCCGACGCATGCGCCTCCAGCGGGCCAACGTGACGTTCGGGGGACGCAATCTCGCGCTCTGGACCCGCTACACCGGGAACGATCCGGAGTCGATCACGAACAACACCGGCCTCGCCGACCAGTTCCGCGCCAACGAGTTCTTCAATCTCCCGCCGACCCGGCGCTTCTTCCTGCGTCTTTCCGTCGACTTCTGAGGCCCACGCCATGAGCGCTTTCCGAGTGGTCCGCACCGCTGGTGCGGCAGTGGTTGGCCTGATCCTCCTGTCCGGCTGCCAGAATTTCCTCGAAGTCGAGAACCCCAACGTCGTCAACGCCGCCGACGTGAACCCGCAGGCCGATGCCGGGACCCTCTCCCTGTCGGCGCTGCAGGATTTCGCCACGGCCTACGGGACCTATGCCGTCTTCGGCGGCATCTACGCCGGTGAGCTCTTCAGCGCCGACGTGAACTCGCCCGGCAACCTCACGAGCGTGCGCCAGGTCGACGAAACCATGACCAATGGATGGTTCGCCTCCATGTCGCGCGCGCGCGTCCTCGCGACCAAAGTGGTCGCGGCGGTCAAGGGCACCACGGCGGAGAACAGTCTCAATGCGGCCCGTGCGTGGGCCGTCTCCGGCTACGCCTTCCTGGTGCTGTCGGAGCACTTCTGCACCGGCACCGTGGATGGCGGACCGGAGCTCACCACGGCGGCGATGCTCGATTCCGCCGCGCTGCATCTGGGCCGAGCCGTCACCATCGCCTCCGGGCTGGGAACGTCCGGCAATGCCATCCGGGACATGGCGCGCGTGGGCCGGGCGCGTGTGCATCTCGCGGCCGGGCGGCGGTCTGAGGCGATCGCCGATGCCCAGGCGGTGACCGCTGGCTTCCGGTACGATCTGATCTACATCAACGACCTCACCAACATCACGCGGCTCGGCAACATCATCTGGCACCAGTTCTTCAACATCGGCAACGCGGCGGTGGCACCGCCGTTCCAGAATCTCACCGACCCGCGCGTCCAGACCACGGCCCCGGCGGTCAACCGTCTGCGCCCGATGGACGGGGTCACGGACATGTGGTCGATCAACAAGTACAACAACTACGCGGCCCCCATCCGGCTGGCGTCCAAGCTCGAGGCGGACTACGTCGCCGCCGAAGCGGGTGGCACCTCGACCATGGCGGCGCTCATTGCCGCGCGCCGTTCGGCCAACGGCTTGCCGGCCTATGCCGGTGCCACGGATGCCCGCGCCATCCTCGTGGAGTTTCTCACGCAGAAGTCGCTGGACTTCTACGTGGAGGGGAAACGGATGGGTGACTACCGCCGCTACCCCGCCGAGCTTCCCTTCCTTGTCCCCGCGGGTACCCCGTATCGCAAGCCCAATGTGCCGGCCTACAGCAATGGTCGGTGCTGGCCGCTGCCCATTCAGGAGCGCACGAACAACCGCAATCTCTGAGCCCCTGGGGTCCGGCGGCTTGCCCGCCGGACCGTCCCCTGATCGAGGAGGTGGCCATGAAGCGCACGATGCTGGCGATGGCGATGGTGCTGGGGGTGGGGCTGGGGCTGGGCATGGGCACGCCGGTTGCCGCCCAGCGACCGGGCGTCACGGCGGAGGACTATTACCGGATCCGGGAGGTCGGCGAGGTGGCCATGGCGCCCGACGGGCGACATGTGGCGTACACGGTGGTCAACATCCTGGAGCAGGAGAACCGGCGGCGCGCGGAGCTGTTCCTCGTCCCCGTCGTCGACGGAGCGACCAGGGGGGAGGCCCAGCGCCTCTCGGCGGCGTCGGCCGATGTGTCACAGCTGCGCTGGTCGCCGGATGGGACCGTGCTGAGCTACCAGTCCCGTGAGGCGGGACGGTCCAGTATCGAATTCCGGCGGGTGGCAGCGCCCGCCGCTGGTGTCTCGGTTCCCGGTGTCCGCGGGGCGCCGACGTGGTCCCGTGATGGCGCGTGGGTTGCCTTTACGTGGGCCGCGCCCGCAGACACCGGGCTCACCGGGGCCCGAGCGCGCGCCGGGTGGATCGCTCCCGATGCACGCACCCGGACGCTCGATGCGGACCGCATGGATGGGCGGGTCATCACCGCCATGGCGTACAAGGCCGACGGCACCCTCGAACTGCTGCCGCACCCCTCGGCGATGCGGCACCGCCAGCTGTATGTGGTGCCGGCGGCGGGGGGGCAGCCCACGAAGCTGACCTCCCTGCCCTTTGTCGTCAGTGAACCGGTGTGGTCCGGCGATGGACGCCATCTCTATTTCAGCGGCGACTCACTCTGGGCCATCCCCTCGGTGAAGCAGACGCGCGACATCTACGTGGTGGCGCGGGAGGGGGGCGCGGTGCGTCGCCTCACCAGCAACCCCGGCTCGGAATACGCACCGGCCGTCTCGCCCGACGGGCGCTCGCTGGCTTTTCTCTCGGTGCGCGAGACCGGGGGAGACCTCGATCTGCTCGTGGCCTCACTCGATGCCACCGGGGCCATCGTCGGCATACCGCGCAACCTGACGCCAGCGTGGGATCTCAATCCCGGCGCACCCATGTGGATGCCGGACGGACGATCGCTCCGCTTCACCGCCGGCGTCGGTGGCAACGAGCACGTGTTCGAGGTGCCGCTGACCGGCGGTGGCGTGCGTCAGATCACGACCGGTGACCGTCAGCTGAACGCGGTGACGCTTTCGAAGGACGCCCGGGTCATGGCGTACGCCGCCACGACGGCTGACCTCCCGTCGGAGGTGTTCCTGGCCGGGCGCGACGGCGCCGCCGAACGACGCATCACCCGGCTCAACGACGAGTGGCTTGCCGGCAAGACCATCATGCCCACGGAGCGGATCACGTGGACCGTGGAGGATGGCACCGTCATCGAAGGATGGCTGGTGAAGCCGGTGGGATATACGCCGGGGCGCAAGTACCCGATGGTCCTCAAGATCCATGGCGGACCGCACGGGGCGTACGGCCAGACCTTCTTCCAGACCTTTCACATGCTGTCCGGAAGCGGGTTCTTCGTGCTGTACTCCAACCCGCGGGGCTCCTCCAACTACGGCAACCGTTTCGAATACGCGACGCGCGGCAACTGGCACGTGATGGATTCCGAGGACTACCTGAACGGCGTGGAGGCCGCGCTCGCCCGGTATCCGGAAATCGATCACGACCGACTCGGCGTGTCGGGGGGGAGCTATGGCGGGGTCAGCACGAACTGGCTCACGGCCACCAGCAACCGGTTCGCGGCGGCGGTCAGCAGCCGCGGCATTGCCAACTGGTACAGTTGGTGGGGGATGTCCGACATCCCCAACATGACCGAGTTCGAATTCTTCGGCTTCCCCTGGGAGCAGCCGGAGCGCTACACGCGGCTCTCGCCGCTGACCCATGTGGCCAACGTCACCGCTCCGACGCTCATCATCGAGAGCGAGCAGGACTGGCGCACCCCCATGGGAGAGGGTGAGCAGTGGTACATGGCGCTCCAGAAGCTCAACGTGCCCACGGAGCTCATCCGCTACCCGCGTTCGTCGCACGGTCTCTCGCGCACCGGGGAACCGTGGCTGTTGGTCGACCGCCTCGAACGCCTCCGTTCCTGGTTCGACTACTGGCTCATTCAACACCCCGAGCAGCTGCCGGCGCGCCGCGCCTACCCGGCCGGGGTCAACTTCTTTCCGAACGGCTCCAAGCCGAAGGTGGGCAAGTGAACTTGCTGAGACGCACCATCTCGTGGCCGCGCCTGCTGCTGGTGGGAGGCACGGCCGCGCTCTGCATCGCTGACGCCGCCGCATCGCAGGGGCGCCCCGCGC